>Ga0187862_10000185_pt1 | contig 72536 bp, 94 predicted proteins | sample June2016WEW_10_1_FD_133003 | JGI IMG/M metagenome (GOLD analysis project Ga0187862, IMG submission 133003) | Peatland microbial communities from SPRUCE experiment site at the Marcell Experimental Forest, Minnesota, USA - June2016WEW_10_150 | ecosystem: Environmental > Terrestrial > Soil >... | reverse complement strand
CCGCCGGTCCACATGAACTCCATAATGCTCGGCAAGTATTGCGAGGAACTGAACAAGAAGCTTGTCGGGAAGGTCGAGATTACCCAGTACACCGGGGGCACCCTTCTTACGGCCCCCAAGATCGCTGCGGGCGTGGCGACGGGCATCGCCGATATCGGCTTTTCCCACTGCGCTTACTCCAGGGGTCGTTTCCCGGTCATGGAGATAATGGAGCTGCCACTCGGCTTCCCGAGCCCCTGGATCGCAGGCCATGTCTCGAACGAATTCTATGAGAAGTACAAGCCGAAGGAATGGGATACCTATCACCCCCTGGCCTTCTGCACGAGCCCTGTAAACGTCGTCCAGACACTCAACAAGCCGGTAAAGACCCTTGAGGACCTGAAAGGACTAAAAATCAGGGGCACGGGCAGGATCGGTGACTTAGCAAAGGCCCTCGGGGCAGTGCCCATGCCCATCGAGATGGTCGACCTGTACGAGTCCCTGAGAAGGGGAGTAGTCGACGGCAACTACGGCCCCTTCGAGCAGCTCAAGGGCTTCAAGATAGGCGAGATCGAAAAATACGTTACGCCTTCATGGAAGGTAGGGAGCGTCTTTTCCTTCTACCTGGTTATGAACAAGAACAAGTGGAACAGCCTTCCCCCCGACGTGCAGAAGACCTTTACGGACTACACGAAGGAGTTCCTCGATCGCTGGCTGGTCGAGTGGAACGCCATAGACATCGAGGGCCGGGAGTTCTTCATCAAGCAGGGAGGGACGGTGCTGCCCCCGCTCTCGGATGCCGAAAGCGCCAAATGGGTGAAGGCAGCCCAGCCCGTGATAGCGGATTACAAGAAGGACATGGTCTCAAAAGGCTATAAGGCCGCCGAGGTCGACAACTGGCTAAGCTTCATCAAGGAGCGCATCGAATACTGGAAGGGGCAGGAGAAGGCTAAGAAGATACCAACAGCCTACCATTACTAGCAGAGGGCGGATCTCCGGCAAGAGGGAGGCAAAAGCAAAGTGGCAATAGAGGGTTTTACCGAGTACGCGAGGGAAGACAGGGAGAGGTACAACCGCAGGCGCTGGTGGCTCGGCCTGACGTGGAGCGACCTGCTTGACAGGGCGTCGGACATCTATCCCGACAAGATAGGCCTTATTGACGGGGCGGGCCGCTTCACGTACCGGGAGCTCCGGGAGAAGGTAGACCGCCTCGCGGTGGGCCTGATGAAGCTCGGCATCAGACCGCGCGACTGGGTGCTTCTCCAGTTTCCCAACTGGCATGAATATATCCTGGCCTTCTTTGCCATGCAGAAGATAGGCGCCCTTACGGTCCTCCTCATCCCGCGCCACAGCGAATCGGAGATCAACCACATCGCCGCCCTGACGGAGCCGGTTGCCTGGGTGCTGCCGGCGCAGTACGGCAAAATCGACTACCAGCCCGTTATCGACGCCGTGCTGAAGGAAAACCGGCAGCTGGAGCACATTATAACGGTGCGGGCTGAGAAAAACGGCCGGTATCCCACGCTCGAGGGGCTCATAGAAACCGCCGAGCTGACGAAGGAAAACCTGAAAGAACTGGAGGAACGAAGGCCCGATCCGGACGAGGTCTCCCATATTATGCCCACCGGCGGCACGACCGGTTTGCCGAAAGCGAGCGTCAGGACCCACAATTCTTACATTACGAACGTTGAGTATCACGCGAAGGCATGGGAGATCACGAGCAAGGATACCATTATGGTCATCACGCCGGTAGGGCACAGCATGGCCATGCACTGGGGCATCGGCGCGGCCCTTCTCAATTACGCGAGGCTCGTCCTTCTCGATTCTTCCAGCGGTGAGGACATCTGCGAGTGGGTCCAGAAAGAGCGGGTCACCGCCATCCCTTCCGTTCCGGCGCTTATCACGAGGGTGGTGAACCTGGAGCGTATCGGGGACTACGATCTCAGTTCCTTGAAGAAGATCTGCCTGGGCGGGGCGCCGTCGACGCCCGAGCTGCTCACCGCCGCCAATAAGAGGCTTGGCTGTCTAGTCATAAACGCCTTCGGCTCCTCGGAAGGGACGAATATCTCGACGAGACCGGGGGACAGTGACGAGGTCATTCTGGGAAGCGTGGGAAGGCCGGCCTGTCCCTACGATACGATAAAAATTATCGACGACGCCGGGAACGAGGTGCCGCCCGGCGTGGAAGGGGAGCTCGTTTCCAAGGGACCGGGCGTTTTCACCGGCTATTTCAAGTCGCCCGAAGAGAATAGGCAGATCTTTACCGAAGACGGTTTTTTCAAGACCGGCGACAAGGCGCGGAAAGACCGGGCCGGGAACATCACGATCACGGGCAGGCTCAAAGATATAATCAACAGGGGCGGCGAGAAGATCAGCGCCCTGGATATCGAGAACCGGTTGGCAACCCACCCCGGAATCGATGAAAGCGCCGTGATAGGCATGCCGGACCCGGTTTTGGGCGAGAGGATCTGCGCCTACGTCAAGGCGAAGGCTGGCGTCGCACTGACATTCGACGAAATCGTCGCCTTCCTGAAATCGAAGGGGGCCTCCGTCCAGCAGCTTCCGGAAAGGATCGAGTTCGCAGCCGAGCTGCCCGTGACTAAGGTCGGTAAGGTCGACAAGAAGGTCCTCAGGGAAGACATCAAGAATAAGCTAGAAAAACAAGAATAATCCCGAAATCGGGGCCTGACTGTCTCCTGCGCGGCACCGTCGTGAACCACGGGTAGCAACCGAGTTCTTCCGCGACATCGCGCCAACGGCCAGGGCGTGAGTGCATCCTTCCTCTGCGGGCCATGGGCATCGGCAACAGGAGGCTCGGACTTCATCGGTCTATCACGTCCTCAAAGATGCTCCTCAAGAAGATGGGATAAAGCATGGTTCAAGGCTTTACCTTTGGTCAGCGGAAGAAAAGGGTGCCAGCGGCCGGGAGATTATTCGAACAGCCGAAACTATTCCTGAGAGCAGGGTCGCGAAGCACCCTACTGCTGGGAGGCGGGGGAGGCGATATTTTCGGCCTCTACAACCCAGCCGCCGCCCATCGACCTGTAAAGGTTTATAAGGGCGCGCATCAGCACAGCCTGTGTTTGGGCATAACTCAACTGGGCGTTGAAGAGACTCCTTTCGGCGTCAAGGACTTCTATGTAGCTGGTGTAGCCATTGTCGTGGCGGAGTCGCGCGAGGCGCGCGTAGGCTTCAAGAGCCTCGACCTGCTTGCTTTGCGCGGAGAGCTGCTCCCTCGACTTCGCCTGATCGATGAGGCCGTCCTCCACCTCCCTGAATGCCTGCTGGATTGACTGCTGGTAGCGGGCGAGCATCTCCGAGCGCACCCCTTCGGCAATCCTCACCGTCCCCGAGATGGCCCCTGCAGTGAAAATGGGGGCGACCACGGGCGCTGCGTAATTCCAGGTCCGGGCCGGACCCGAGAACAGGTTGGAGAGGCTGGTGCTCTCGAATCCGAAAAGACCGGTCAGCGAGACGTTTGGAAAATACTGGGCCTTCGCGACGCCGATCCTGGCGTTCGCGGCCACCAGGTTTTGCTCTGCCTGCCGGATGTCCGGCCGCCTCTCCAGGAGTTCAGAGGGGAGGCCCGCAGGCACTGCGGGCAGGGCTAGACGATCGAAAGAGCCGCCCCTGGGGATAGGACCGGGGTTCCGACCGAGGAGCACCGATATGGCGTCTTCCTGCTGGCCTATAAGTTTCTTTAGGAGGGGCACGGTGGCCTGAGCCGACTGGTACTCCGATTCGGCCTGGCGCAACTCAAGCTCCGAGATGAGGCCTCGGTCGAAGCGGAGCTGGAAGAGCTTGAGCGTGTCGTCCCGGCTTGTCGCAGTCCGCTCGGCGATATCGAGCTGCTTATCCAGGTCCAGAAGGTCGGCATATGCGGACGCTACGGCTGCGACTACTGTCAGAATGACCCCCCGCTTCGCCTCCTGGGTTGCCAGGAGGTCTGCTCTGGCCGCCTCGCTGGCGCGTCTCAGTTGTCCCCATAGGTCGATCTGCCAGCTGGCCGTGAGATACGTTTGGTAGTCGGAGTACGGGTTCTTGGCGTAGGAGGGCCATGGGGGGTTGACGTACTTGGTCGATTCCCTTCGCAGAGGGACCACGGCCCCCGTTACCTGGGGAAACTGGGCGGACCTCGCCACTGCCACGCGTCCCATGAACTGCTCGACGCGGGCTGCTGCTATATGGACATCCTTATTCTCCCTGAGGGCGGTTTCTATCAGCCCGCTGAGGACGGGGTCGCCGAACTGCCTCCACCAGAGCGTATTGGCGACGTCTCTGGCCTCCTTATTTTCGAAGCGCCAGCCGTCCGGGGCCTTGACTGCCGGCCTTCGGTAATCGGGACCTACCATGCAGCCCGACAACGCCAGAGCAAGGACGCAGGCGAGGACTCTACGCATCGCCGTCCCCCTTCTCGCCGCCCTCTGCCTTTCGCCTCTTCGAGCGGGCGGTCACCCGCCCAACCACGTAGAAGGTGACGGGGATGAGAAAGATGGCAATCACTGAAGCTGCGATCGTGCCGCCCATGACCGCCGTCCCCATGACCTGGCGGGCGTTCGAGCCTGCGCCCGAGGAAAAGGCAAGGGGCAGCACGCCGAGAAGGAAGGCGAAAGATGTCATGAGGATCGGCCGGAGCCGGAGCCTGGCCCCTTCAAGGGCGGCGGCATCCAGTGCGTTGCCCCGCTCGTACCGTTTTTTTGCGAACTCGACGATGAGGATCGCGTTCTTCGCGCCGAGGCCGATGAGGACTATAAGGCCGATCTGGGCGAAAATGTTGTTCACCTGGCCTCGCAGCGCTATTGCGGCAAAGGCGCCGAAGACGGCTACGGGCGTGCAGAGAAGCACGCTGAAGGGGAGCGACCAGCTTTCGTACTGGGCGGCGAGGATGAGGAAGACGCACAGGAGCGACAGGCCGAAGATCGCGGAGGCAGGTACGCCTTCCTGGGCTTTCTTCTCCTGGAAGCTCATGCCGATGTAGTCGAGGCCCATCTCTGGCGGCATGGTTCTGTGAAATACGTCTTCCAGGGCCTCCATGACCTGGCCGGAGCTGAAGCCCGGCTTGCCGGCCACGTTGATCTGGGCGGCGCGGTAAAGGTTGTAGCGCATGGTGAACTCGGGACCCGGACGGGACTGGATGGTGGTCACCGCTGAGAGCGGGACAGGTTCGTCCCGATCGTTCAGCACGTAAAACTGGCTTATGTCCTCGGCTTTCGTCCTGTATTTCCCCTCAGCCTGGACATAGACCTGCCACTGCCGTCCGAAGCGGTTGAAGTAGTTGATGAAATAGCCGCCCATGAAGGCCTGGAGCGTCTGATAGACCTGCCCGACGTCCACTCGCTGCTTGAGCACCTTGTCGCGGTCCACGTCCACCCAGAGCTGGGGGACATCCGGGACGAAGGTGGTCGTCACCCGCTCGATCTCGGGTCTCTTCCGGGCCGCCTCCACAAACTTGTTCAGATTCTCTGCGAGAAAGCCGATGCTCTTGCCTGCCCGGTCCTCGAGGACGAGGGTGGCGCCTCCCGCCAGTCCGATGCCTTGAACTGCCGGCGGAGGGAAGGCAAAAGCGATGGTCTCGGGCAGCTTCTGCATCTCCCTGTTCAGGTGGGCCATGATGGCCTCGTAATGCTCCTCCGGCCTTTTTCTTTCCCTCCACTCCTTTAGGGTCACGAAGAAAAAAGCGCTGTAAGTGTTCTGTGATGTAGACAGCAGGCTGATGCCCGGCACGGTCTGGAAGTGCTCGATGCCGGGGGTCTTTTTGACGATCTCCTCTATCTTGGTGCACACCTCCTGCGTCCGCTGGAGGGAGGCAGCATTGGGCAAAGCCGCATTGATGAAGATGTACCCCTGGTCTTCCTCCGGAAGGAATCCCCTTGGAATTCTGTTGCCGAGAAGGACCGCAAGAAGCGCTACCGCCGCGAGAACACCGAGGCTAAGGACGCTCTTGCGGATGAGAGACCCACAAAGGGAGATATAGCCCCTGGATGCCCGGCCGAAGAGCCGGTTGAAGGACTTGAAAAAAGCGCCGAGGGGCCCCCTCGTCTCCTTTCCGGGTTTCAGGAGAAGGGCACAAAGGGCGGGGCTTAGGGTCAAGGCATTGAAGGCCGAGATCAGGACGGATATGGCGATGGTAACGGCAAACTGTTGGTACAGCCTCCCGGTGATTCCCGGTATGAAGACAGTGGGGATGAAGACTGCCGCGAGGATGAGGGCGATTGCCATAACAGGTCCGGAGACCTCTTCCATAGCCCTGAGGGACGCCTCTTTCGGGGAAAGCCCTTCCTCGATGTGGCGCTCCACCGCCTCAACCACGATGATAGCGTCGTCGACGACCAGTCCGATAGCGAGCACCAGGCCGAAAAGGGAGAGGGTATTGATGGAAAAACCGAGCAGGGGGAAGACGGCAAAGGTGCCGATGAGAGAGACTGGAACGGCAAAGGCCGGTATGAGAGTAGCCCGCCATCCCTGGAGAAAGACATAGGTCACGAGAATGACGAGGGCAAGGGCCTCGAGGAGCGTGATGAGGATCTCGTGGATGCCTTCGGCTATGGACCTCGTCGTATCGAGGTCGACAGCATACTCGATATCCGTGGGAAGCCGTTTCTTGGCCCCTTCCAGCACCTTTTTCGCCCCCTGGACGGTCTTAAGCGCGTTGGTGCCGGGCAGCTGATAGAGGGCAAGGACGCCTGCAGGCCGGCCGTCGACCCTGCCGACGACGTTGTAGTTCTGCGCCCCCAGCTCAATCCGGGCCACATCGGAGAGCCTCACTATGGAGCCGTCGGGGTTGGCGCGGACCACGATGGAGCCGAATTCTTGCGGTGAGATAAGGCGACTCTGGGTGCGGACCGTGTAGGTAAACTCCTGCCCCGGCGGGACCGGCTCGCTGCCGATCTGCCCGGCCGGGTTTACCGTGTTCTGCTTTTGCACCGCGTTGACTATGTCCGGGACCGTAATGCCGAGCTTGCCCAGCGTGTCCGGCTTCACCCATATTCGGACCGCGTACTGGCCCGCTCCGAAGACGTTGATCATTGCGACGCCGGGCACGCGCAGAAGGGGATCGATGAGGTTGATGTTGGCGTAGTTCGCCAGGAAGGTTGAATCGTAAGTGCCCTTCGGAGAGTAAAGGGCGATGAGCATGAGGGGCGAAGAGCGCGACTTCTGCATGGTCACGCCGTAGTTTCTGACATCGACCGGAAGCTGGGGTTGGGCCAGGTTTTGGCGTATTTGGCTGAGGATAAGATCGGTGTTCGGGTCTGTCTTGACGTCGAAGTTGACGAATATTCTCATGGTGCCGTTGCTGGAGTTGACAGAGTACATGTAGTTCATGTTGTCGACGCCGCTCATCTGCTGCTCGATCGGCGTCGCGACGGACTGTTCGACCGTCTCGGCGTCCGCCCCGGTGTAAGTGGTCAGGATCTGGACTTCGGGCGGCACGATTTCGGGGAACTGCGAAACAGGCAGGCCGGCCATGGCAACGAGCCCGAGGACGACGAACATGATGGAGATCACCATGGCAACGATGGGGCGATTTATGAAAAAACGTGACATGGATGGGCCCCCTATCCGGCGCTCGTTCTTTTAGGCTGGGAGGACTGGCCGGGTTTCATCTCTTCCCGGCCGGAGCCCGGGGGCTCCTGCTGCCGGAGGATGAAGGGCTTCGGGATAACTACCGAGCCCTGTCTGACTTTCTGGAGCCCTTCGGCTATTACTTGCTCACCTGCCTTCAGGCCCTGCTCTACCACCCAGAGGTTGTCGACCCGTTCCGCTGTCCTGACAGGCCTGATGTCCACTTTATTGTCCTTGCCGACCACCGCGACCTGATAGTTTCCCTGAAGCTCGGTCACCGCCCGCTCGGGCACGAGGAGAGCCGACTTTCTGGTGACGGTATGGGCGCGCACCCTGCCGAACTGGCCGGGCCGCAGCACGTTTCCCGGATTGGGGAACAGGGCGGCAATCTTGATGGTGCCCGTCCGCACATCGACATTGCGGTCCGCAAAGGCGAAGCACCCTTTGTAAGGGTGGGTGCTTCCGTCGGCAAGCACCAGGTCGAGGGGCATCTTTCGGGCGAGGCCGTTCTGAACGTACTTCAGGTATTCCTGCTCGCTCATCGGGACGTAGACCTTCACAGGGTTAACGGTAGAGACCATGGTTAGCTCCTCGATGGAGCCCGGACCGACAAGATCCCCAAGCTGCGCCCTCGCGATGCCTGCTATACCGTCAATAGGCGAGCAGATGCGAGTGAAGCCGAGATCGAGCTGGGCCTTGTCAACCGAAGCCTTTGACGCAAGCATGGCCGCCGTGGCTCCCTGCTCTGCGCCAAGAGCGTCATCGAGGTCTTTCTTGCTTACCGCGCGCTCTTCGACCAGCGGTCTTATGCGATCGAGGTTGGCCTTTGCGGTTTCCCACCTGGCGCGGTCTTCCGCTAGGTGTCCCTTAGCTTGCTCGAGCGCTGCCTCGAAAGGCCTCGGGTCTATCTTGAAGAGGATCTGTCCTTTCTTGACGAAATCACCCTCAGTGTAGTCTCGCGAGATGAGGTAGCCCTGGACCTGGGCCCGGATAGTGGCGTTTACGAACCCGTCAACGGAGGCTGTCCATTCAGAATAGATCGGCACGTCCCGCTGTATCACCGTTGCCACTTCCACGACCGGGGCGGACGGCCCGTCCCCGGTCTGCGCCTTTTGGCATCCGCCGCAGAAAAGGGCCACTGCCGCTAGAGCGGCAATGCAAGGAAGGAGTTTAGCTCCTCGGGCGGTTTTCTCTTCGCGGATCGTCATTCATACCTCTCGATGTTCCTTATAATCCGACCCATTGCGTTCTTCATGGCTATGAGGTCCTCTTCCGTGAACCCATCGAGCACGCGGTCCAGATAGGTCTGCAAAAGAGGCATAAGGTCATCGCCCAGGGCCGCGCCAGCCCCGGTCAGGAAAATGCGGTACACCCGTTTGTCCCCTTTGTGGGACCTCCGCTCTATATAGCCCCGTTGCTCGAGGAGATTGAGGATCCTCGTGATGTTATGGCGGTCCTTGAGAAGTCTCTTCCCAAGCTGGCTCTGGTTTATGCCCTGCAGGTCTTTGAGCCTCAAGAGCACGCCGCACTGCTCCGGCGTCAGATGGTGGCCCGCGGTCTGAAGCATCTTCCTGAAGAGGTTGCTCCCCTGGGTGTGGGCGCGGTATATCCAGAAACCGGGAGATTCGTCGAGGGTAGGACACTTCATTATCAATCGCCTTTCCTATGAACGCGGCCGCCCAATCGGCTTTCAGGACGCGAGAAAAGCCGCCGACCATAATTGTTGTCAAAACAATGTTGTCACGACAATTTATAGTGAAAAAGCACCCGGTGTCAAGGAAAACTTATGCATCCAGAAATGCCTTCAATGCCGCAAGCGCCTTCCCTCTGTGGCTTATCCGGTTCTTCTCCTCCATGGCCAGCTCGGCAAGCGACCTCTCCAGGCCGGGCACCATGAAGACGGGGTCGAAGCCGAAACCCATTTCCCCCCTCTTTTCGAAGCCGATATATCCCTTTAGACTGCCGTAAAAGATGAAGGTTTGCTCGACGTCCGGGAGATAGTAGACCAGGTAGGCCCTGAAGACGGCGCTTCTTCCCTCCCGTGGGAGGCCCCTTAGCTCCGCGAGAAGTCTGTCCACCCTCTCCGCGTCGCTCGCGCCGTACCGGGCGGAGTGTGTTCCGGGCCTGCCGCGAAGGGCCGCCACCTCCAGTCCGGAGTCGTCGGCGAGTGTTTTCATCCCGAACCGGTTGCCTATCTTTCTGGCCTTCTTCCAGGCATTCTCGAAATAGGTCGGCCGGTCCTCCTCGACTGCCACCGATTCGTTCAAATCGGGCAGCGCAAGAAGCCCTTCCCCGATATCTGCGAGGTATCCTCCAATCTCCTTGAACTTGCCCTTGTTGGCCGTTGCGACGATTATCATGTTTCAACCCCGGCGCACGGATCTAAAGGAGAGGGAACAGGTGACCGAGGGCCCCTTTCTGGACACGGGTGATCTCAGTGATGCCTTTAAGAGAGTAGTCGTACATGACGTCGAGGAGCTCTTTCGAAAAGGGCAGCTTTTCCGCGGTGCCCTGCACCTCGATGAGCATGCCTTTGCCCGTCATGACGAAGTTCATATCTACCTCGGCGTTCGAATCCTCTATGTAGGACAGGTCGAGAAGGACGACGCCGTTGATTATGCCGGCGCTCACGGCGGCAACGGAGTCCCGGAGAGGTATTTTTTCGATGACGCCCCTTTTCTTCAGGTTCCATAAGGCCTCTACCAGGGCCACGAAACCGCCTACTATGCTGGCGGTCCTGGTGCCGCCGTCCGCCTGGATGACATCGCAATCCACCCAGATCGTCCGCTCGCCGATGACGTCAAGGTTGACCACCGCCCTGAGAGCCCTGCCTATAAGCCGTTGTATCTCGTGTGTCCTGCCCGCTATCCTTCCCGTCACCGATTCCCGGAGAGTGCGCGAAGGCGTCGCCCTCGGCAGCATGGAGTATTCCGCGGTAAGCCATCCCTTTCCTGAATTTTTCAGAAATGGAGGCACCTTCTCCTCGATGCTGACCCCGCATATTACCTTCGTCTCGCCCATCTCCACAAGTACGGATCCATCGGGGAACTTGAGAAAGTTCCTGCTTATCCTGAGGTCCCTGATCCTGTCGTTCGGCCTGCCGTTGTTTCTCATCTGCCCGTCCTTTCTGAAAAATATTTCTCTATCCCGCTGGACAACCTGGATATCGTTTCAGAGTTATCGCCTGTGCTCAATTCCAGCTTCACCGCGATCCCCGGCATAGTGACCCCGAGGAGGGGGAAGAGGGGGAGATGGGTTATCTTGACGCCAAAAGGCGCGGCCACTGATGCCGCGAGCCTGTCCGACTCTTCTGCGAACCGCGACGGTATCTCCGTGATCGAGAGGAACCGGCCCTCCCCCTTCCTGCCTTCCGCCTCTGCTACCGTAACGCGGCTTTTCTCCGAGGGGACGATCTCGACGGCGAGGAAGACTGCCTCCTGTACGCGGTTTATCCTGCTGATTTTTTCCACGTGCTTGTCTATATCCGTCTCGCCCTGGACCAGATTGACCCCATAGCCCTTGCCTTCAAGGGACTGCGCAAGGAGGGCCAACGCCTCCTCGCCGCCGTCTCCGATCCTGTAGAGGATGACGGCCGGCCCGGCTGCATCGCCTTGCGCGAAAAGAAAGAGAATGAGGAGTATGGCGCAGAGGGTCCTCACCCTAGCCCGCCATAGCTGCACGACTCACCTTTTCGCCTCCCTTGAACTCCCGCGCCGGAACGACCGGAGCCGGGGCATCGCCTGAGGCGCTTGTATTCTTCGGAAGCGTAAACAAAGTCCCGGTCTGGCGCGCCGGTGCCGTAAGCGTCAATCACTTCTTCTTGATCTCTTTCATCCTTCTGTACGCGTAACCAACGAACCAAACGGCCGCTACGATCAGAGCCAAAAAGAAAAAGGCCGAGGCCAGAGCAGCGAATATATGGAGGAATATACCCAGAATGAAAAAGACGATGAGGACTGCCAGGCCGGCAAGAAGACTCGCGACGACGAGCGCCCCTCCAGTGATGAAATCCTTCAGGACGTGTGCCATCACCTTTTCTCCAGCACGTGCTTTTCCAAGTTCACGGCGGCCAGCGCTCCGTCCCCCACCGCTGTCGCGATCTGCCTGAGCGATTTCTTCCGTACGTCGCCGGCGGCGAAAAGACCGGGGCTCCTAGTCTCCAGGTTTTCGCCGGTCACGATAAAGCCGGCGGCGTCCCTGTCCACCAGCGGGCCGAGGAAGTCCGTCTGCGGCTGCGACCCGACGTAGCAGAAGACGCCGCTCACCTTTAGGTAGGATCCTTCGTTCGTCAACGTATCGCGAAGGGTGACCGACTCGACCTGCTCCCCGCCGTTTATACTCAAAGGCGCCTTGTTGAGAAGGAACTCGATCCTTCCGTTCTTGGCTGCCCGCTCTTGCAGTGCCTGTTGTGCCCTGAGCCGGTCGCGCCTGTGTATCAGGTACACCTTGCCGACCATGTTGGCCAGCGTAAGGGCCTCCGAAAGGGCTGCATCGCCGCCGCCCACGACCGCCACATCGAGACCCCGAAAGAACATGCCGTCGCATGTTGCGCAATAGGAAACACCTCGCCCGAGGAGCGTGTCTTCACCGGGTATGCCCATCTTTGCCGGCACTGTCCCCGTCGCCGCTATAATGCCGATGGACCGGTACGACTTCTCCTTATCCACCCTGGTCTCAAAAAGGCCGCCCTCATAAACTACGCCGTCGGCTTCCAGGAACTCCTTTATCTCGAGCCCCAGCCTGCGGGCCTGCTCCGCCATCCTCCCCATCAGCTCGCTTCCCGAGATGGGCTCGGGAAATCCCGGGTAGTTCTCGACATGTTCCGTGTTTATGGCTGCGCCGCCGACAAGCCGCTTTTCCAGAAGGACCGTACTGATCCCGGCCCTCACCAAATAAATTCCTGCAGTGAGCCCTGCCGGCCCTCCTCCGATGATCACCGCTTCATATGAATTGCCCATTACAGCCTTGCCCAGACGTTAGCTTATCATTAGAAGGGTTCAAATTCTATAGTTCTCCCATCGCGGCCTTGTATCCGGCCCGGAGCCTCCGGAGGCCTGCCGGAGGGCGACCTTTTAGGGCACGTATCCGCCCCGCCGCCCGGACCGGCCGCCAAGAATCTATCTCGCTACCCCCGACTTTTGTGCTATAAAAGTAAAGAGGAGGTGACCGGAAGATGGTTAAGGCGAAAGGAAAACACCTCGATCCCCTCTGCACGCGCCGCCAGGTATTGAAATTGAGCGCCGTCTCGGTTGTGGGCATGTCCGCCCTCGGTCCCCTGTTGGCCAGAGGAGGTACGAGCCCCATCATAATTATGGAGCAGGCCCGGGGCATAGTGCTCGCAGACCCCACCAAGTGCGTAGGGTGCCGCCGGTGCGAGCTCGCCTGCACCGAGTTCAACGACGGCAAAGCAGCCCCTTCAATTGCCAGGATCAAGGTCGGACGGAACCTCAACTTCGGACCAAAGGGGGCTTTTGCCGGCAGGGAGGGCCTGGGCAACTGGGGGAAGGGGCTAGTGATACAGGACCTCTGCAAGCAGTGCCCCCACCCGGTGCCGTGCGCCGATGCCTGCCCGAACGACGCCATTGTCGCAGCGCCTCCGCTTTATGCGCGCGTCGTCGACCGGGCAAAGTGCACAGGGTGCAGGATGTGCCTGCGAGCGTGCCCCTGGGAGATGCTCTCCTTCGACGAAGATTCGGGCAAGGCCACCAAATGCTTTCTCTGCGACGGGAAGCCCAAGTGCGTGGATGCGTGCCCGGCGGAATCGCTCACATACTTGCCCTGGGTGGACCTGACGGACAAAGTGCCCATACGGGCGGCTCCATTGGCGACCCTGAGTCGGGAGAAAGAAGCGGCCTGTCTCGAATGCCACAAGAGGTGAGAAGGAGGAAACAGAATGGCCAAATACGGAGGATGGGCGGGTAAAACGCTTCACGTCGATCTCTCTACGGGAAAAAGCCGGACAGAGGACACCATAGAGAAATACAAGGATTTCCTCGGCGGGACCGGTTTAGGCTACAAGGTCATGTGGGACGAGGTCGCGCCAGGGACGAAGCCTTTTGACCCTGAAAACAGGATAGTCTTTGCCGTAGGACCGCTGGCGGGAACGGGCGCTCCCTGCAACGGCCGGACGGCGATCACAACCCTATGGCCCACGTGCTGGCCCAAACCCCTCGTGGCCACGGGTCATATGGGCGGCCACTTCGCAGCAGCCCTGAAATATGCGGGCTACGACGCCGTGGTCATCAAGGGAAGGGCGGATCACCCTGTCTGGCTGTCCATTGTCGACGGCCGCGTGGAGATAAAGGACGCGCGAAAGCTCTGGGGAGAAGGCATCCGCCGAACGACCGCGGCGATCTCCCAGATTCTCGGGCCGGAGGCGGTGGTAGCGGCCATAGGCCAGGCCGGAGAGAACCTGGTCCCCATGTCGGTGGTGATGAATTCGGTCTCCCACTCCGCAGGCGGCGTGGGCGCCGTCATGGGCGCCAAGAACCTCAAGGCCATAGGGGTAGCTGGCTCGGGCCGCATCTTTATCGGCGGGGACAAGGGGGAGTGGGAGAAGCTTGTCAAGTACCACCTTTCGCTCCTGGGCGCGAACAACCAGCACGTAGTGCCCAGCTCTCCCCAGCCGTGGGCGGAGTTCCACGACCCGGGCTCAAGATGGAGGGCCTCTAAGGGAAAGGCTTGGGGGGCAAGCTCCCCCCCGATTGAGGTGGGAACGTGCGAGCCTCACAATTTGAACCGGATAGCTTACCGAACGAACAACGCAGCCTACTACCTCGGGGACATTGCCTGGCAGCACACCGTGCGCGGGAACGGATGTACGGGCTGTCCCATCAGGTGCCACACCATGATAAAGGCGCCCTCCGTAGCGGCCAAGTACGGCATTATGGAAATAGGCCAGAACACGTGCGCCGGCCTGCTGTTCGGCAGAGCCTTCTTCAAGGACTTTCCTGACGGCCCGAGGGGCAAGACGAACATGGAAGCCTGCATGGTGGGCATGCACCTGGCGGACGATCTTGGGATCTGGTGCAACTATCAACAGCTGCAGCGCGATTTCCAGAAGATTTACTACGAGGGCCGCATCAAGGCCCAGCTGGGAGAGAAGGAGTATAAGAGCTACCCCTGGGACAAGTACGAGAAGGGCGACCCCGCCTTTCTATTCGATCTGTTTCCGAGGATAGCAGCAAAAGAGGGTGAGCTGGGGTACGCCCTCGGACTCGGCACCGGGTACCTCCTCGAGCGATGGTCGATCCCGGAAGCGACATGGGGGAAAGACCGTGAGCTTGCCTACTGGAAGATGGGTCACCCGAAACACCACTCGTCGGAAGAGGCCGGCCAGTGCGGTCTCCTCATCAACCTCATCTACAACAGGGACGCCCAGTGCCACTCTCACGTCAACTTTATCCGCAACGGGCTGCCCCTCGCGGTGCAGAAAAAGCTCGCCGCCGAGATATGGGGCTCCGGCGACGCCGTCGATGCCGTAGGAGCATATACGCCTATGAACCCCTGGAAAGCGCGGATGGCGAAATGGTCACTCTTGCGCAAAGAGCTCCACGATTCACTTTCGCTGTGCAACTGGATGGGGCCTTGGGTGGCCTCACCCCTTCGGGAGCGAGGCTACCGCGGCGACGATTCCATCGAGTCGATGCTTTACAGCCTGGCAACAGGGGACAAGAAAAACCGCCACGAGCTGGACGGAGTTGCAGAGCGAATCTTTGTGCTGCACAGGGCTCTCACCATCCGCGACATGGGCACCTGCAATATGCGCACCCGCCACGATCTGGTCCCGGAGTGGGCTTTCGAGGACGGCGCCGGCAAGGCCGCTTTTACAAAGGGGACGACCCGTATGGAAAGAAAAGACGTGGAGACGGCGATCGACCTCTTTTACGGCGAGTTTGGATGGGACAGGGCGACGGGCGCCCCGACCGCAAAGGCGTATAGGGACGCAGGGCTTGCAGACGTGGCCGGCGAGATGGCCAAACGCTCGCTCCTGCCCGACCGTTTGTGAGGCAGGAGGCCCGAAGGGAAGAGGAATGGCGAAAGCGGTTATCCCTAAAAAAGAGGGGCCGGCCTTCAAGGCCGCTCTGATCCGTGAGGCGAGCCGCGAAGGCCGCCTGATCGCGGAAAGCGAAATCAGAAGCCGGCTCGCGGAAAAAGGCCTTGCGCCGGTCAATGGGGAAGACGGATGGACCGAAACGGACGGAGCCGAAGGGGTCGGCGACGTGGCCGAGCTCCAAACCGACGGGGGCGACCGCTACTACTACTCGTCCGAGAGTATGACCGAGACCTATGCGCTTCTGCTGCTCCGGAAAAAGATAGACAGGACCCGCCTCATCGCCGAAGTCGTGCGCGAGAGCTGTGCTGCCTACCCCAAGCCGGTCCCCCTCGATCTTTTCGCGGACCCGCCCTTCGACCTTACGGTCGAGGACGTGACCCGCGAGCTGGAAAGGATGAGGGACAACTCAGGGTATCAGGATATCGCCCGGACTTTGACTTCTACCGGTCGCGTCTTCCTTTACTCGACCCTTCATCTGGAACCTGACCACGCAGCCATGCTCGCTGAGTGGATCGACGTAGGACAATTGAACAACCCGTGAAGGGCCTTCGGAAAGAGTGCGAGGGCTGCAGCGGATAAAGAGAAGGGAATTGAAGGAAGATGCTCCCTTTCGCAAGGAATACGCTCCTATCCGGCCGTCTCGGCGAGCGCATCTCTGCGCTCCCCAGAGACGCTGACGCTTGTGCCGCTCTCGCCGGCACCGTGCGGGCCTTCGAGGCGATGAGGGCGCGGGCGAGCGAGATCCAGACGGAACTCCACCTTGTCAAGCCCATTCTCAAGACGCTGGGCTATGTCTTCGAGTCAAAGCCGCAGTTCTTCGAGGAAAGGATCAAGGGTCCGGACTTTGCACTTTTCAGGTCGGAAAAGGAAAGGGCCGTAAGCGCTCCCTTGTGGGGAACCAAGCAGTACTACGAGCGTGCTCTCGCAGTGCTTCTTGTGAAAAGGTACGGCCGGGACCTCAGGGAGGGCATCAGCGGTTTTTACCTGGAGTTCGAAAACCGGATACCGTTATATCAGTCCATATATCTCGCCAAGAAGACCGGGGTGCCCTGGAGCATACTGACGAACGGCAAGAGCTGGCTCCTTTTGAAAAGGCCCTCCGTCTTCGAAAAGCCCCTCGTCGAGATCGACCTGGAGAGGGCGGTTGCCGAGGAGGACGAAATGACGGTCCACCTTTTCAACCGGATCTTCTCCTCTGCCGGCCTCGGCGGAGACCTCGGCGCTTTACTCGAAGAGGAAAGGACCGAGCTGATCGCCTATCTCGCGGAGAAGCGCCGGTCCCTCCATGACCTGAAAGACAGCGGGAAGGACGGGGCGGAGGCTGCCGCCTTGGCGCTTTACAGGCAGCTTTTTGCGGAGCAGGGGCTGACTGTGGGGGGCGGCGCCGGGCCGGACAACTCGGGTGGCGCGGGAGGCAGTCGGGCAGGGCAGCCGGCGCCGGTACGCGCATACGACCAGTGCGACATATTCACTTACCTTTTTGTGAACGGGCGGGAGCCGGAACCGGACTGTGAGGAAATCGTTCTTCATGTTATCGGTGCGGACCGCACCAAGGAGCGTCTCCTATCGCTCAGGATACTAGATATGACGCCCGGGTTCGGGGCTTTAGGCGCACGGCTCGTAGAAACAATGGCTTACCTCTCCTTCCTTCTCCCTTACAGGGAGGGGCGTGCCTTCATAGCGGAATGGGAGAACGAGACCCTTCTCCATCAGTTCATCCTCAGCCGCGTGCTTTACGGAGTCGAAAAGCACCCTTTCCCCCTCGATGTTTTGCAGAACTCCATGCGCTCCCGCTTCGATGCTGCCGGTGTGAACTACAGGTTGGGAAACCCCCTTCTCGGCATGTCTACGAGGGCACTGGGGGATCTTTCGGACGTAATGAGCCGGGTGAGAGAGATGGAGCGCCTGGTCTCTACCCTGTCCGACAGGATCAAGGAAGACGCTGCGGTGAAGGGTGAGATAGAAGCGAGGCTTCTAGGAGTGCTGCGGAGGATAGGCGAGATCATGGACCTGACGACGGCCTTGTATTTCGACCAAAGCCTTGAATCGAACAAAATAGCTGAATTAGTTTATTACATAGACGGCGACGAGGAGGTCTGGAAGAGAGCGAGGGCAACAGACTGGTACTCTTCCGCAAGGGAAATAGCCCGGAAGAAACACTTTCTCCACATGGAGGTCGAATTCCCCTTCCTTCTGAACGACGGTTTCGACTTGATCTTTGTGCGGCCGGCCCTTGCCTACGTCTGGGATGAGAGGTTCCCCGCCGAGGAGCTGGCAAAGGCGTATATCAAGAGGGCAATGACATACCTGAAACAAACCGGAACTATCGTGCTCTCTCTCGACGACCCCGCCGAGCTCGCTTCGGACCTCCGGAAGTCAAAACGGTACATCGCCGAGGTTGAAGGGGGGACCGTGCTGGTCAGGAGGCGTTGAGGCTTACAAGTGGCGACTCGAGAAGAAGGTGTTGAAAGGGGCGGGAGATGAAGATAGGTCTCATCAGTGATACCCACGGCTCGGTAAAAGGCTTCCAGAAGGCGGTCGAAGGCTGTTTCCGAGATGTCGAGATGATCCTCCACGCCGGGGACGTCCTCTACCACGGTCCCAGGAACCCGCTGGGGGAAGGATACAATACCTCAGCCCTGGCAGAGCGGATAAACGGCCTTGAGATACCGATCATGATCGCCAGGGGTAACTGCGATGCGGACGTGGACCAGCTCGTCCTTGACCCGCCCCTTCTGTCCCCGTACGTGTTCCTCAATGTTGACGGAAAGAGGCTCCTCGTCATTCACGGGGAGAATAAGAGGGATGGAGATTTCAAAAGGCTGGTCGGTCAATTCGGTCTTGCCGTCCTCGTGCATGGCCACAGCCATATAGCGCGTATTAAGAAAGTCGGAGGCAGCCTGATCGTGAACCCCGGGACACCGACGATCCCAAACCCGTCAAGCTCTTTCGGGAAAACGGCGGCCGTCCTCGATTCGAAGGCCGGCGCAGTGAAGATCTTCGACGTCGAGACCGGGGCAGTGGTGCTCGAAGGCATCTTCGACGTATGAGCTCCTTTGCGATCATCGCGGCATGCCTCGCCGCTATGGCAGCCATGATCGCCGCCGGCGCCCTGCTGCAGTATCGACGTTATCAGGGAAAGTATCTGGCTGTCGCCCGGTCCCTCTGCGAGCCGGGGTCCTTCCGCGTATCGTTCCTGTTGCGAACGCTCCTTCTTTCAGGGAAGGTCGACGGCCGCAAGATGCGCTACGGCGTCTTCGGGGATGAGAGGAAGGGTCCCGTCAGCTCTTATCTTCTCCTGGAATACCCGGTGCGGGGCAATTTTCGGTTCTACAAGGGGGGCGACATCGAACTTCTCGACTCTGCCGTCAGGGGACTGATGGCTGTCCTCACCGAGGATGTCGATTTCCGGGGCCTCTTTGTCACGTCGCCCCGTACCCCTTTCCTTGCGAGGCTTATTACGAGGCCCCTCGGCTTTGCTTACAATCCGGGACTCCTTCTCTGGAGATGGGGAAGCGATGCCTTTGACCCCGGCAAGATCCACGCCGATTTCATGAAGCTCATGAACCTGGCGGAGCACGGCATCTGAGGCTGCGGCTAACGTTGCAACGCGCAATCGCTTTTGTTACTATTGTTTCCTAAAGGGGGTTTAGAGTATGGACATGTCGATCAAGGACAAGTTTGAGCGCCTTTGGAAGAAATATTTCAACGATAGCGACCTGCCCATTTCGTTCTTCTACACGAACGAGAAGCCGCCGGGAGCGGAGATGCCTAAGCCAGCCGCGAACCACCGGTGCATGGTGGGGGATCTCGCAAAGGCGAGGCGGGGGAAGAACGTGGCCTTCAATGCCGATGTGATCGGCTGCGCCGGCGGCAAGAGATATCTTGGTTTCTCCAGCAAGCTCAGGCCGGAGTTCGAATACTTTCTTTCTTACGGCATACCCGGTAAGGTCGAGGGCGAGCGGTACAAGAAATCGCCGGAGCTGGTCAGGGAGGTTATGAAGAGGCAGCCGGTCTTTACCGCGCCGGGTGCGCTCATCGTCTTCAAGCGATGGGATAGGCTTGTGGAATCGGACTACCCGGACGTGGTTATCTTCTTCGCGCGGCCGGACGTTCTCTCCGGCCTCTTCACCCTCGTCGGGTTCGACGAGGCGGACCCCAATGCCGTCTTTTCGCCCTTCGGTGCAGGGTGCTCGACGATTGTACAATACCCCTATCTCGAGAAGGACGCAGAAAAGCCGCGGGCCGTCATAGGGATGCTCGATGTCTCGGCGCGGCCGTGCGTACCGCCCGATACCGTCACCCTTGCCGTTCCCTTCAAGAAATTCGTGCGCATGGTGGAGAACATGGAGGAGAGTTTTCTCACCACCGATTCGTGGAAAAAGGTAAGAAGAAGGATAGCCGCAGCGTCAAAGGCGGAAAAGTAGAAAGGGGTCACAAATCTATTTCCATCCCGTCCGCTCCGAGAAGGAGGGGCGGGGGAAGGACCCCGTGGAATCGACCCCACTGCGGGTAAAGGTGGGACATTATAACCTGTCCGGGTTTTGCCTCCCTGACTACCTTGAGCAGGGAGGCCAGGTTCAAGTGGCCCTCCACCTTCTCTTCCGGGAAGGAACACTCGGCCACGAGAACATCGACGCCGGCGGCCAGAAGGACGAGGTCAGGCGAATAGTCCGTATCGCCCGAGAAGGCTACGGAGCTTGCCCCTTCTTCGAAGCGAAGCCCGATGCTCGCACTCATGTGCCGCATGGGAAGAGTGGTGAGCGAAACCGAACCGAGCCGCATCGTACCTCCGGGCAGGCTCTTTATCTTCAGGCGGTAACCAATGGGCTCTATCCAAGGATAAAGGCGGGCGAGCCTCCTGAAAAAGGACCTTATGCCCCGTCCGCCGATGAGAATAAGATCCTTCTCCCGCCGTCTCTCGCCATAATTGCAGGCAAAAAGGAATGTGACAAGGTCGACCGTATGGTCCGGGTGAAAGTGGGTAAGGGCGATCACGTCGATATCGTTGAGCCCGTACCCGAATTCTAGGAGCCTTCGTACAACCGATGGCCCTGCGTCGATCAGCACGTTGCCCGTCCGGGTAGAGAGCAGATAGGAAGAAGACGCCCTTTCCAGGGAAGGCGCCGCAGTGCCGGTACCGAGTATCCTCAACTTCATCAAGGGGGCTCCTTTTTGCGGTTCTTCCCCGCATGATACCATCCTTCGACCGGCTTTGAAATAATATAACCAGCGCGGTCCTCTCACAAGAAAAGACTACGCTCCCGACCGTTTGCAGGTGTCCCCTCCCTTTCTCAGAGACGGCCGGACCATAGCAGCGGGGCGCGGAGGGACAAGTCAGGCGCGAAGAGAGCCGGGCCGAGGGATCTATCCTCCATATTGACAAGATCCCGAGGGCATTATAAATTATTGGGTGTTTACCCTATGTGTGCGGGAGACCTTCCCCGCTGCTCACAGGCTCGAAATGTATCACGGGAAGTGCGAGGAGCTGCACGGGCACAATTTCAAAGTCGAGGCGCTCTTCGAGGGCGAACAGGTGGGCGAGGACGGGATGCTCCTCGATTTCGCCGTCCTCAAGTCTTTATTGCGGACCGTAGTAGCCGATCTCGACCACAAGTACATCAACGATATCCCCTTTTTCAAATCGCGGGCAAGCTCTTCCGAATACCTTGCAGTATATATATACGGGCGGCTGAAGGAAATGACGGGCGAGAAGGCAGCGGCGGTGAGGGAGGTGCGGGTCTGGGAATCGGAGAACGCTTACGCCGCCTACAGGGAGTGAAGCGGAAATGATTGACGTGCAGAACATGTATGACCCCCGGAATATAGAGATAGACAAGGTAGGCGTCAGGAGGATAAAGTACCCTATAGTGGTGCTCGACAAGGCAAACGGGTCTCAGCATACCATAGCCGACATCAGCATGTACGTAAGCCTTCCCCACGAGTTCAAAGGCACGCACATGAGCAGGTTCGTCGAGATCCTCCATGCCCATAAAAATATGATCAACATGAAAGACTTTCCCGCCGTCCTCAAGGAAATGAAGGAAAGAATGCGAGCAGAGACGGCGCACATGGAAGTTCGCTTCCCGTATTTCGTCAGGAAGGATGCGCCCATATCGGGTACCCCCGGCTATCTGGAGTATATGTGCGGATTTACGGGCCACATGGACCGGGAGAACAAAATGAGGGATTTTACCGTTTCCGTATCGGTCCCCGTGACGACCCTCTGCCCGTGCTCAAAGGAAATAAGCGACTACGGAGCGCACAACCAGAGAGGGGTTGTGACGGTATCGGTGCAGTTCAAGCGTTTCTTCTGGATAGAGGACCTGATTGCTCTGGTGGAGGGCTGCTCGAGCTGCGATGTCTACTCGGTGCTCAAGAGACAGGATGAAAAATTCGTTACCGAAAAGGCCTTCCAAAACCCTAAATTCGTAGAGGACGTGGCTAGGGACGTTGCCGAGAAGCTTAGCAATGACTCGAACATGACCCATTTCGTCGTGGAAGCGGAGAATTTTGAGAGTATCCACAACCATAGTGCCTATGCATACCTGGAGAGAAGAAACGAGGGAGGGAAGGTATGAAGAAGGGGATGGCGGTTCTTGTCGCAGTGCTGCTTTTCGCTTGGGGGTGTGCTGCCGGTCAGCAGGCCGCGCCGGACCAACCGGCAGCGGCCAAGGAGACGACCCCCAACGTGGTTTTCTACATGTTTCCCGATATTCCTGTTCCTAAAGAGCTCACCCTCCAAAGGTCAAAAAGCTTCATTTACGAAACGCCCAGCCTGAAGGCGGGCGTACTGGTGCTCTCCGGCAACGTCGACGTGGGCTCCCTTGAGAATTACTTCAGGGTGAACATGGCGAAGAACGGATGGCGCCTGGTCAACAGCTACAAGTTCAGCGACGTTATCCTGAATTTCATGAAGGAAGACAGGGCTTCCAACATAAGGACCACGAGGGATGCCTTTACTACCCAGGTGGAGATATGGGTAGGTCCGGTGGACCGGCCCGTATCGGGACCGGGTGCGCCGCTGCCTAGGGAAGCGGACCGTTCCATACCGAGGCCTGGGGCAGCGCTGCCGAAGGGAAATGACTTCAGATAGGTGGATCAACGTCCACACGGTCGAAAGCATCTTCGAGATGGACCTGCTCAAAGCGGCCCTTGACAGGGAATCCATCGAGTACGTGATAAAGGAGCACAAGGATACCGCCTATGACGGTCTTTTCATCCTCCAGAAGGGCTACGCCTCCGTCTTGGTGAGAGAGAAGGACGAGGCGAGGGTGCTGACCATTGTCACCCGCATCAAGAACATCCCCCATGCCGGGCCTTGAGAAGATCGATCCCCTCCCGTCCCTGCTTTGCGGTAAATTCATAAGCTTTGTCGGTGCCGGAGGAAAAACGTCGCTCGGCGAATATCTGGCGGAAGAGGCCCTCAGAAGCGGCAAGAGGGCAGCCGTGACGACCACGACCAGGATACGGGCGAAGAAGCCGTACGTCCTCCTCGACGATCGTGACTTTACTAAAGACGCACGGACCGGGCAGTTTATAAGGGTGGGAAAGTCGATGGAAGCCGGAAAGCTGACCGGACTAGGGGACGATGAGCTGAAGCGGCTCGGCGCAGATTACGATTTCGTCTTCATCGAGGCCGACGGCGCGAAAGGACGGCCCTTGAAATATCCGGCGGCCTATGAGCCTGTTATTCCGCGCTTCTCCGACCTGACCGTTGTCGTTGCGGGCCTCGATGCTCTGGGCTATACGGTGGAAGAAAAGGTATTCAGGTGGGAGCTTTTCACCACGGCTGCGGGTATCGGGCCGGAGGCGGAGATCACGGCCCCGGTCTTCTTGAGGCTTTTTGAAGAAGACGGACTCATGAAGGATGTAGACAGGGAGCGATGCACCGTTGTCCTGAATCAGTACGATGCCTGCCGCAGGCGAGCGCTCGTGCCCGGGCTCGCCCGTTCCATACTTGACCGGACGGGGGTAAGACAGGTGATAGCGGCGAGCCTCCGCTGGGGGACGTTCTGCGGTCCGGTCGGTCTTTGAAGAAAACAGGCCGGACGTTGTTGACAATCGGCCCGAAATCTGTGATATTTATAAACTATCGGTGATTTTCTCCCGTGGAATTCCTGACCTCTATTACAGCTGCAGAAGCGCTCAGGTTGCTTGCGTCCTTTCCCGTCGCCCCGCCGCACCTTGAGGAAGTCCCTCTCGAGGCCGCATCTTCAAGGGTCCTCGCATCCGATATTGTCGCCAGGGAAAATATACCGCCCTTTCATAGGTCCCTCGTAGACGGCTATGCCGTAAAAGCGAAGGACACCTATGGCGCGCGGGAAGGTACGCCGGCTTTTCTGAATATCATAGGGGAGGTGCCTGTCGGCCGGGCGGCTCACGTCCGGTTGACCGACGGCCAGGCGGCTTACGTAGCCACGGGCGCAATGATCCCGGAAAGCGCGGACGCCGTTGTCATGGACGAGTATGCGAGGCGGGCAGCCGAGGCCGTGGAGATCACGAGGGCCGTCCGAAAAGCTGAAAATATCTGCTTTGAGGGCGAAGACGTAAAAATCGGAGAGACCGTCCTCGAAAAGGGGCGTCTCATCTCGCCCTTCGACCTGGGCGTTTTGGCAGCCCTGGGCCTCATTACCGTTACTGTCTGCCGGCGGCCCGAGTGCGGGCTTATCTCCTCCGGCAACGAGGTCGTGCCTGCCGACGCGACACCTGGGCCGGGCAAGATTAGGGACATCAACACACACACCGTGGCCGACCTGGTCAAAAGACGGGGCTGCCTCGTGCGGTTCGCGGGCATCGCGAGAGACACTGTTGACGCGGTCGCAGAGAAGCTCCTGTCGGTCAAGGGGTGCGACGTGATACTGCTCTCGGGCGGCAGCTCGAAGGGTGCGAGCGACCACATGACGGCGGCCATCGAGCGCCTTGGCGGCAGGATCCTCTTTCACGGCCTCAACATAAGACCGGGCAAGCCGACGCTCTTTGCCTCCCTCTGGGGCAGCGGGGTCTTCGGCCTTCCGGGCCACCCGGTCTCGTGCGCCATGGTCGTCCTACGGTTCGTGCTGCCCTTTCTTGAGCGCCTGAAGGGTGAGAAGACGCCGGGCGTCAAATGGATCGTAAAGGGACTATTAACGACGAATATACCTTCCGCTTATGGAATAGAGGAGTACGTAAGGGTCAACGTCTCGATCAAAGAGGACCTTGCATCTGTGACGCCGATTTTTGCAAAATCGGCGGTGATCTCGACCCTTTCGAGGGCAGAGGGCTACGTGGTCGTCCCCGAGGGAAAGGAAGGGCTCGAGACGGGCGAAGAGGTGGAGGTGCTGCCCCTTGGGTAAGAGGTATCTTACAACCATAAGCAAGGAAGAGGCGCTCCGGAGGATACTTTCCGCCATCGAGCCCCTTCGAGGGGAGGAAGAGATCAGGGCGCCCGCAGCCGTCGGCAGGGTGACGTCTAGGCCCGTAATAGCGGCCCGCTCGAACCCCCCCTTCACGTCGGCCGCAATGGACGGTTACGCCGTCTCCTTCGAGGAGACCCTCGATGCGGACCTGGCTAGCCCCTTAAGCCTATCGAAGGAAAAGGCCCTGCGCGTGAATACGGGCGACCCGATGCCGACGGCCACGAACGCCGTAATCATGGTGGAGGATGTCGAAGAGAAGAGCACCGAGATCGTAATCCGGAAGCCCGCCTCGCTCTGGCAGCACGTGAGGCTGACGGGAGAGGACATCATCGAAGGCGACATGCTCTTCCCGGCCAACTACCGGCTGGGGATCCTCGATGTAGGTCTGCTGCTCGCTGCCGGCATCAAGGAGCTCCCGGTGAGAAGGAGGCCGAAGCTCCTGATCATCCCGACGGGAAGCGAACTTGTCGACATCTACGGGCAGGAGGACGGCGGACTCCCTCCCCACGGGCTGATCGACTTCAATTCCTTTACCCTTACGGCCCTTGGCGAGGAGATGGGCTTCGACGTGACAAGAACCGAGATAGCCAGAGACAGCGGGCACCTGAAGGCCATCCTGAGCGCCTGCATCCCCACTCATGACGTGCTCGTCATAAACGCAGGATCGAGCGCCGGCACAGAAGATTTTACTGAATCGCTGATCCGGGAGTTCGGCCGGCTCATTTTCCACGGCGTCGCCATGATGCCCGGAAAGCCCGCCATGTTCGGGCTTATCGAAGGCAAGCCCGTTTTCGGTATACCCGGATATCCCGTCTCGGCGGTTGTGAGCTTCAAGGCATTCCTGAAGACGGCTTACGAGCGGCTCTGCGGGGCCCGCGCCTCGGAGTGGACCGTCGAGTGCGCTACCCCATACAGCCTCCCTTCGACCATCGGCGTCGAGGAGGTGGTGCGGGTCAGGCTCTTCGCAAAAGGCGGGCGCTACTATGCCTATCCCCTCCCTCGCGGCGCCGGGGTCTTTTCCTCCCTTTCCCGCGCCGACGGGCTGATCACGATACCGGAGAACGTGGAGGGTTACAGCGCAGGCGCAACGGTGCGGGCGGTCCTATTGCGGCCTGAGGACGAGCTGACGCACAGGCTCAATGTGGTAGGAAGCCACGACCTGTCTCTCGACGTTCTCAGAGATATGATCAAGACCCGCTCTCCCGGGACCGACCTTGTGTCGGCTCACGTGGGCAGCCTCTCAGGGATCATGGCGATGCAGAAAGGGGTGGCGGACCTTGTCACGACCCACATATTGTACGAGCAGGAAAAGGTGTATAATATACCTGCAATAAAAAGATACCTGGCGGATAAGGCCATTTTGCTGGTGCACGTCGCCAGAAGGATGCAGGGGCTGCTCGTTTCGAAGGGAAACCCCAAGGCTATTTCCGGGTTGAATGACCTGGGCCGCAAGGACGTGAAGTTCGTAAACCGGCAGTCCGGGTCAGGCACGAGGATACTGCTCGACATGATGCTGAAGGAGGGCGGCATCGACCCGCGATCGATACAGGGCTACGACCGGGAGGAGGCGACGCACACTGCTGCGGCTATCCTCGTGAAGGAAGGGATCGCCGATACGAGTCTCGCGATCCATGGCGTCTCCCGTATCTTCCAACTGGATTTCATCCCCCTCGTGGAGGAGGAATACGACTTGGTCGTCGATAGGGAGTTCAGCCTGGACCCGCGGTTCGCGCTCCTTGTCGAGCTTCTTGCTTCGCCTGAATTTGCTTCGAGGCTTGAGGGACTGGGCGGCTACAGCACTGAACAAAGCGGGAAAATCAAGTATGCTCAAGGATAACTTCAACCGCATCATCAACTACCTGAGGGTCTCTGTCACGGACAGGTGCAACCTCAGATGCAGGTACTGTAACGAGAATGCTTTCTTCATACCCCACGAGGAGGTCCTGCGCTATGAGGAGATTATCAGGTTCGTCCGGATCGGCGCCTCCCTGGGCGTACGGAAGGTAAGGCTCACGGGCGGAGAGCCGCTTCGGAGAAGGGACCTTCCCTTCCTTCTCGAAAACATCAATGCCATCGACAGCATCGAGGACATCAGCCTCACCACGAACGGGGTCGAGCTGGCCGACGCCCTGGATGAGCTGCGCGCGTCGGGCTTGAAGCGCGTGAACATCAGCCTCGACTCGCTCAAACCTGAAAGGTTCGCCTACATCACGGGCTTTGACGTCTTCGACAGGGTTATGAAAAGCATCGAGAAGGCTACGGCGGCCGGACTCTATCCCGTGAAGATCAACACGGTCATCATCAAGGGGTTCAACGATGACGAGGTTCTCGCGTTTGCCGAGTTTGCCCGGGAGCGGCAGGTGCAGGTGCGATTCATAGAGTTCATGCCCTTCGGGCAGGAGGCGCTTTGGGACCGGTCCCGGATCCTGAGCTCTGCCTACCTCGAAAACCTCATACGCCGGGCGTACGATCTTCACCCGGTCGACGGCTCCGACAATGGACCGGCCGCTATTTTCAACCTCGATGGCGGCGGTGGCCAGGTCGGCTTCATCAGCCCCATGTCCTCGCATATCTGCCGCTCGTGCAACAGGATCAGGCTGACGTCCGACGGAAAGATCAAGCCGTGCCTCTTCTCCGACGTGGAATACGACGTTAAGGCTTTGCTGCGCGGCGGTGCGAGCGACGAGGAGGTGGCGGACTTCGTGAGATGCGCTGTGAAGGGAAAGCCTGAGAGGAAGGTAGAGGAGGGCACCATACGGAAATGCCAGCGGAGCATGCGCCATATTGGAGGATAGGTTGAGACTAAGCCACGTGGACAGCGACGGGAAAGCGCGGATGGTCGATGTCAGCGAAAAGCGTGAAACGGGCCGCGAGGCGCGTGCCTTCGGCAAGGTGCGGATGTCCGAAGACGCATACATGACAGTGCGGAGGGGACAGGGGCCGAAGGGCGATGTTTTTACGGTAGCGAAGATCGCCGGCATAATGGCGGCGAAGAAGACGCCCGACCTTGTGCCACTCTGCCACCCCCTGTCCATCACTTTCGCCGACGTGAATTACACCTTTAAGGACGGCGAGGCGACTATCGAGATAACCTCGACCGTGAGGGTGAGGGGGGCGACAGGGGTGGAGATGGAGGCGATGACTTGCGTGATGGTCACCGCCCTTACAATCTATGATATGTGTAAGGCCGTCGACAGATCGATTGAACTCGGGCCGTTCTACCTGCTTGAAAAAAGCGGGGGAAAGAGCGGACTCTTCAGGCGGCAGGAGAAAAGGCCGAGTCGAGGGCCGAACATTCGACCCGCCGGCCGGAATAGAGAGGACGAGAAGTGAAAGGCAGGGTAATTTCGGTTAATGTAAGCGATAACAAGGGCGAAAAGAAGCATAACGTCGAGAGGTGCCTTCTGCGCGAGGGACACGGGCTCGAAACCGACGCCCATGCCGGTCCCTGGCACAGGCAGGTAAGCCTGCTTGCGGCAGAGAGCATCGAGAAGATAAGGCAGATGGGACTTGACGTTAAGCCGGGCGACTTTGCGGAAAACGTCACGACTCAAGGCGTTGAGCTTCCCTCTCTACCCTTGGGGACAAGGCTCCTCATAGGCGGCAAAGTCCTGATGCGGGTGACCCAGATAGGGAAGGAATGTCACGAGAGATGCGCCATCTTCCGTCAGGTGGGCGACTGTGTTATGCCCAGGGAGGGTATATTCACAGAGGTGCTCACAGGGGGCGAGGTCAAGGTAGGGGACGAGATCGAGGTGCTTGAGTGAGGTATAGGGCTGTCGTAGTCACTGTGAGCGACAAAGGCTCAGCAGGCCAAAGGACCGATACAAGCGGTCCCCTCCTTCAGGAGATGCTGGCCGCGACTTACGATGTGACCGGGGTGCTCGTGGTACCTGATGAGACCCTGCTGATCTCGGAAGTTATCAAGGAGCAGGTCGATCGGCTGGGCATAGATCTGGTAGTTACGACAGGAGGGACAGGCGTGGGTCCGAGGGACGTCACTCCGGAGGCGACCCGGCTTGTCCTGGAAAAGGAGCTTCCCGGATTTTCGGAGGCCATGAGGATGGAGAGCTTCAGGATAACGCCCTTCGCGCTAATATCGCGTGCAGTCTGCGGCGTCAGGGGGCAGTCGATCATCGTGAACCTGCCGGGCAGCCCAAAGGCTGCGGCCGAGTGCCTTTCTTTCATAAAAGCGGCCATTCCCCATGCCCTCGAGAAGGTGAAGGGCGACCCCACAGACTGCGCCCGTTAGCTCTTTCCTCGCATACCTCCGAACCCCTCCACCCTGGCCGAGGATTAAGGCCCGGGTGCTTGACCTTCGTCGTCCTTTCACCCTATATTAGTGGCCGTATGGACAAGGTATCCGTTGAGATGCTCCCGGAGACGAACGAGGGGGACGGCGCAAAGAGGTGGGACGAGGAAAAAGGCGAGTTTGCCCAGATCTGTTACAGGGAAGAGGCTCGCCACATAGCCTTTTTTACTATCAGGAAAGGGTTCTGGAGGGGAATGCACTACCACGAGAAGAAAGAGGAGACCTTCTACGTGGCAGGGGGCAGCATAAAAGGGGTTTTCATGGACCTCGACACCGGCGAGAGAGCCGAGCATATCCTGGGAAAGGGCAACAGGCTCCGCGTCAAACCGCGCTGCTGGCACGTCTTCTATGGAATCGACGATGCGACTGTTGTAGAATATAGTCCTCAGGTTTATGAGAGGAGCGATGCATACAAGCGCGAGATGGGTACGGTGTAAGCTTGGCTGAGATAAAGAGTGCCATAGAGCTCGCCATGGAGAGGACGAAGAGCCTTGTCATGGACGAGCAGGAAAAGCGTGAGTTCGCGCGCAGGGACGTGGAGGAGAGGTTGAAGGCGATCGTGCGCCGGTTCTTCGAAGGGATAGTCGGGCGCGAGGCATTCCTCACCGAATACAGGAACGTAAAAGCCGAGAGGCTGGAAAAGATGAAAGGCATCGTGGATATCGCCATCGAGGAGTTCGGTGCCTCCATGGAGAAGGAGAGGCTCTTCGATCTCCTTGAGATCGTCGGCTCCGAGGTGGGGAAAGGGCTGGCAGATGAGGCAAGGGCGCTGAAAGACGAGTTCCGCGCGGAGCTTGCGGACAAGGCCTCGAACGTGAAGAAAGGCATCTTGAGACGCCTTTCGGAGATGGGAATAAGGGGCGAAGGCCTGGAGCCGAACGTCGAAGAATGGGAAGAGTGGAAGGAAGCCGTACGGAACGCAGGGAGCCTTTTCGAGAGGCGGGTCCGCGAATGGAAAGACAAGGCTGAAAACGCCTCTCCTTAACCCTTTCGAAAAATCTCAGAACCCAAAAAGGAAGCGCCATCGATCTTGAGCGTATCTATCAGAGGGAAAAGGACAGACTCGGGCAACTAGTGGCCAACGACCCCGTTTCCTTTCTGCACCGGTTTGACGACCCCAGGGACATAGAGACGGCTGGTTTTGTCGCCTCCCAATTCGCTTACGGGCGCGTGCAGCAGCTCATGCGCTTCCAGACGGAGCTTTTTGCCCGAATGGGTGCAAGCCCTTACATGTTCACCGCTTCCGGCGATATTTCGCTCCTTGGGGACCTTCAATACCGGTTTCACAAAGGCGCCCAGATCATGCGGCTTTTTGCCGTGCTGCGCCGGATCATGGAGAGATGGGGAGGCATCGGCTCGATGATCGAGCATTACTATGAAGGGGATTTCAGACAAGCCGTCTGGGCCGCCCGTGAGGCGCTCATGGGGCCGGCCGGCGAGCTTCTGTTCTTCTTCCCCAGGTTTTCGCCCGCGAGTCCCTTGAAGAGATGGAACCTTTATGCGCGCTGGATGGTGAGGAAAGACAAAATCGACTTCGGCCTATGGCATTTCATAGCAACCCGAGACCTGATCGTCCCGCTGGACGCAAACATCTTCAAGATCGGCCGCTGCCTCGGGTGGACCGACCAGCGGGCGCAGTCCTGGAAAGCGGCCTGCCAGATAACGGACGAGCTGAAAAAACACTGTCCGGAAGACCCGCTAAGGTATGATTTCTTTCTCTGCCACGTAATCGGCATAGGCTCGCACTGCGGCGGGGCCAGGAACCAGCGTTGCGTCAAAGGGTGTCTGCTCGATGAAATATAGGATCGTAAGTCTCGGCTGCCCCAAGAACCTTGTCGACTCAGAATATATGGCCGGACGGCTCGATATGGCGGGCCACGAACTTGCGGACGATGCCGGTCTGGTCGTCATCAATACGTGCGCTTTCATTGCGGATGCGTGCAGCCAGTCCATAGAAACCATACTGGGTGAGGCGCAGAAGGCCGGCGAGAGAAAGCTGGTGGTGGCCGGCTGCCTGGTCGATCGCTATGGCGAGAAGCTCCGCGACCTCCTGCCCGAGGTAGACCTGTTTCTGGGAAGGGACGCCTACGGGAAAATCGAGAGCCTGGTGGCTCAAAAAGGTTTTTTTTCGCAGGGGGCCGAAGGGCCGGACGGGCTCTGTTGCGCTCCCCTCCCGAGGAGGGTCCTGACCCAGGCCCCGACCGCTTATCTCAGGATACAGGATGGCTGCGACAACCGCTGCAGCTATTGCACAATCCCCTCTATAAGGGGCCCCCTGAGAAGCCGGCCCCCCGAGGAGATCGAGGAGGAATTGGGAAGGCTCCTCGACGGGGGTTTCCGGGAGTTTAACCTGATCGGCCAGGACACGACCTCCTACGGCAGGGACAGAGGCACGGATATAAAGAGGCTCCTCGCAAGGCTCCTCGCGGTGAAGGGCGATTACTTCATGAGGCTCCTCTACATGCACCCCAAAGGTATTGACGACGGGCTCCTCGACGTCATGGCAGGGGATGACCGGATCATACCCTATTTCGACATCCCTATACAGCATTCGGAGGATGGGATACTGGCTTCCATGAACCGCGGTTATTCGCGCCAATGGCTTTCGGAGGTCTTCGGAAAGGTCAGATCGCGCATGCCCGATTCTGTGCTTCGCACCACCGTTATGGTAGGATATCCGGGGGAAGGGCCGGCTCACTTCTCGGCGTTGTGCGAATTCATCTCCGAGTGCGAGTTCGACAACCTGGGGGCTTTCGTTTATTCCCGGGAGGATGGGACGGCGGCCGCCCGTCTCAAGGGACAGGTACGGAAGGGCGTCAAGAAGGAGAGATACAGGACGATCATGGAGCTGCAAAAGGAGATATCGAAGAGGCGGCTCGGAAGACTCCAGGGCCGGACGCTCAAGGTCGTCGTAGAGGCCTGCGAGGCCGACGGGATGACGGGAAGGCTCCTGCTCCAGGCGCCTGATATCGACGGCATCGCCTTCATCAAAGGCGCGTGCAAGGTGGGGGAGATAAGGACGGGCGTTGTATCGCGGACGACCGATTACGATGTGGTTGTGGAGCTGGGAGGGGCCTGATGGAGCCGATCAATGAGCTTCTGAGCATCCGGAAGGAGAAGGAGGAGCACTTAAGGAAGGCTGGGATAGATCCCTACCCCCAGGAAAGGGGCGACTTCGCGAGGAGCGATTTTCTCCACCGGGAATTCGATGGGCTATCGGCCGGAGAAATAGAGGAGAAAGAAGCCTTTGTTTCCTTCGCGGGCCGGATCGTGGCCTTCAGGGACTTCGGCAAGAGCTGTTTCCTCCACGTGCAGGACCGGGAGGGGAGGATCCAGGTCTATAGCCGGAAGGATATGCTCAAGTCTCCCGACTACGACCTTTTCAAGAAATTCGACGTGGGCGACATAGTGGCGGTGGACGGAAAGCTCTTCAAAACCAAGACCGGCGAGCTGACGATACTCGCCGAGCATATAAGGCTCTTGACTAAATCGCTCCGACCCCTGCCCGAGAAATGGCACGGCCTCAAGGACGTGGAAGAGAGGTACCGCCGGAGATACGTGGACCTTATCGTCAACCAGAAGGTTCGCGAGATCTTCTTGAAGCGGGCGCGGATCATCGAGTTTATCCGCGCCTTCCTCACCGGCCGGGCCTATATAGAAGTCGAGACGCCCATGATGCAGGTAATTCCAGGAGGCGCAACGGCAAAGCCGTTCAGGACGCACCACAATGCGCTGGGTCTCGATCTCTATTTGAGGGTCGCCCCGGAGCTTTACCTCAAAAGGCTTATCGTGGGAGGGCTCGAGAGGGTATTCGAGATAAACAGAAATTTCAGGAACGAAGGCATCTCCGTGCGCCACAACCCCGAGTTTACGATGCTCGAATTCTACCAGGCTTATGCGACGTACGAAGACCTCATGGACCTGACGGAGGAGATGGTCTCCACTCTCGTCTCCGCGCTGACGGGCGGTTTTGGCATTGCTTACGACGGCAGGGAGATCGATTTTGCCAGGCCTTGGAGACGGCTCACCATGGAGCAGGCGCTCGTCGATTACGGGGGAATCGACCCCTCTGTCTTGGAGAATGCCGACAAACTCAAGGCTGCCGGGCAAGAGCTGGGCATCGAAGGCATAGGGACGATGCCGAAGGGCAAGGCGATGACCGAGGTCTTCGAGAAATTGTGCGAGGACAAGCTGGTACAGCCGACCTTCATTACCGGGTATCCGGTCGAGGTGTCCCCCCTCGCGAAGCGATCTAGAGAGAGGCCTGAGGTGACCGAGCGGTTCGAGCTCTACGTCAGCGGCATGGAGATCGCAAACGGCTTTAACGAGCTTAACGACCCGGAGGACCAGAAAGGCAGATTCCTCGAGCAGATAAAGGAAAAAGAGGAAGGCGCGGCAATGGACGAGGACTATATTATGGCCCTCGAGTACGGGCTCCCTCCGACGGCGGGCGAGGGCATCGGGATAGACCGCCTTACGATGCTCCTAACCGACAGCCAATCGATCAGGGAGGTCATCCTGTTCCCGCTCCTTCGGCCTTGAGTGTGTCATGAACTACGAAACGACCATTGCCCTCCGTTACCTCAGGTCTAAAAGAAAGGACAAGTTCATCTCTTTCACCACCTGGATAGCCATCATCGGCATAGCCATAGGAGTGATGGCCATCATACTTGTCATTGCCGTTATGACAGGTTTCCAGGACGAGATCAGGGACCGGCTCCTGGGCATCCGTCCTCACATAGTGCTGATGCCGGACTGGGGGGTGAGGGATCCTAAACAGGTGGTTGAGCGACTGCGCGGCATCGAAGGCGTAGCTTCGGCGTCCCCCTTTATAGAATTCCAGGCGATGGCCCAGGGTCCGGCCCGCGTGGCGGGGGTCATTGTAAGGGGCCTCGAGCCGAAGGACACGGTCTTTCTGACAAGGCTCATGAAAGTAGGCAGCGTCAGCGCCCTCAACGAGAGAGGCAGCATACTTCTGGGGAGGGAGCTTGCAAGGGAGCTGGGCGTCTTGCCGGGCGACCTGCTGACATTGGTTGTCCCCTTCGGGGGCTTTTCACCTGCCGGCGCCGTCACGGAGACCTTGAGGGTCAGGATGGGGGGCGCCTTCGAAACGGGTATGTTCGACATCGACAGCATGGTGGCGATCATGCCCCTTGGCGACGTAGAATCGGCGCTGGGGGCCGACGTCACGGGGATCGAGATAAAGGTGAAGGATGTCTACGCGGCAGGAAAGGTGCGGGACCGCATTGTCAGGGAGCTTGGCCCGGGCTACTACGGAAGGACGTGGATGGAGCAGAACAGGAACCTCCTTTCCGCTCTGAAACTGGAAAAACTTGTCATGTTCATCATTCTTGCCCTCATAATCCTCGTCGCGAGTTTCAATATCATCAGCGCCCTCGTCATGACGGTGATGGAAAAAAAGAAGGACATCGCCATCCTCAAGGCCATGGGCGCCACCAATAGGAGCATCATGCGAGTCTTTGTCGCGGAGGGATTGACAATCGGCGTCTTCGGCGCCCTTCTCGGCACCCTAGTCGGTTACGGTCTCCTGGAGGTTCAGAGACAGTTCGGGATTGTCAAGCTCCCGAGCGACGTCTACTACATAAACACCCTTCCCATGAAGATAAGCCACCTTGATGTCTTTCTCATAGCTGCCATTACCATCCTGCTCTGCCTTCTTTCCACGCTCTACCCTTCCTACAAGGCATCGACGATAGACCCGGTGGAGACGCTGCGGTATGAGTAACGGGCTTCTTTCTACGAGGGGATTGAAGAAAAGCTTCGATAAAGACGGTGCCGTCGTCAGCGTATTGAAAGGGATCGACCTTGATGTGGCGGAAGGCGAGTTCCTGACGATAATGGGTCCGTCGGGGGCAGGGAAGACTACTTTCCTTCACCTTGTCGGTTCCCTCGACCGGCCCACGGAGGGCGAGATCCTTTACAGGGGCAGGAATATAAATCTGTACACCCCGGAGGAGCAGTGCCGGTTCAGGAACGAAAAAGTGGGGTTCGTCTTCCAGTTCTATCACCTTCTGCAGGATTTCTCCATCATCGAGAATATCATGATCCCTCTTTGGATAAGACGGGTGAAGGCTGCCGACGCTCAGGCGGCTGCTGAAGAATACCTCGGGATTATGGGTCTGGCCCATCGAAGGAACCACAAACCGGGTGAATTGTCCGGCGGCGAGCAGCAAAGGGTTGCCATAGCAAGAGCTCTCATCAACCGGCCCGAACTGATCCTTGCGGACGAGCCGACGGGGAATCTCGACAGAAAGACGGGCAGGGAAGTGCTCGGGTATATTCTCTCCATAAGACAAAAAATAGGGGCGGCCCTGGTTCTCGTCACCCATGATCCTGAAATCGGCGCCGCCGGCAACAGAAGGCTCAATATGGTGGACGGGGAGCTCTTCCCTACGGAGTAAGGCTTTCCTTGCGGTCTCCTTTTTGTTGACGCCCCGCAGATCGCGACCTATATTCTTTCAGAAAGACGTGAAAGTTCCGCTGAAGATCACATTTCGCCATATGGCGCCTTCCGATGCGCTGGAGGCAAGGGTCCGGGAGCGCGCTGACAAGCTCGACCGCTTGAATCAGGACATCATAGGCGGCCGGATTGTCGTCGATATGCCCCAGCGGCGCCGCCGCAAGGGGAAGATATTCCAGGTGCAGGTCGATATCACCGTGCCCGGATCGGAACTCGTGGTGAGCCGCGACCACCTTCTGAACCATGCCCATGCGGACATCTATGCCGCCATAGAGGGCGCCTTTGACGCAATGGAGCGAAGGCTCGTGGAGCGTTCACGGGAAATGCAGGGTGAGGTCAAGCGGGATTTAAAGCCCGAGCGCGGTATAGTCAACGCCCTTTTCCGTGAAGAGGGCTATGGCTTTATCGTAACGAGGGACAGCCGGGAGGTCTATTTTCACAAAAACAGCGTTCTGGGAGACGCCTTCGACCGGCTTCGCCCGGGCGCGGAGGTCCGCTTCTCGGAGGAAGAGGGTGAAAAAGGACCGCAGGCGAGCACCGTCCAGTCTCTGACCTGATCCCTCACTCCTCGCCATACGTCTTCCTTGCCTCTTTGAGTATCCTGGTGGCCGCCATCTTCGAGATGACCACTATGTCCTCCAGGGGCAGGTACGCGTTGATCGACCGGTCGAAAAGCACCTTGACGGATGGAGGGAAATCGTCGTCGCCCTCCCAGAGGATAAAGGTGATGGGCAGTCTGGGGAAGGCCGAGAGTGTGAACGACCCGTTGCCGTATTCCTCCTCTTTGCCGCCAAGCTCCCTGCTGGCAGCTACAAAGGCGTCCCTGGAATAGCCGAAGGCGCCGATGAGAGGCTTGACCACACGACGTTCGAATACGGGCAGATAGGAGCGGCAGCCCGGTATGTCCTCGTAAGGAACGAGCGCCGCCCCTAGAGGATCGCCGGACGCGTGGATCAAATAATGGAGAATAATAATCTTGGTGGTGAGGGTGATATTAAATCCCTTGGTGCTCCTGAACGAAAAACCGGGTATGGCAAGGTCGATTGTATCGTCGAAAAAAGGGACGGTAATGGAGTAAACGTCTCCTTTTCTGGAAAAGACGACCCCGGCCTTTGCCAGCCTCTCTTCTATGGGCAGCTCCTCAAGGGTCGAGCGAGCGAGGTCGAAGGTCCTGCGATAAGCCTTCTGCCTCACGAGCTCCACGAGAGCCTCCGTTTCACGTCTTCTATCTTGGCGTGAAAGTCCCCGCTCCCGAATATCTCCGTCCCCATGACCAGTATAGTAGCGCCTGCCTCCGCCACCATCCTGGCATTATCGGCCTTTATGCCTCCGTCGACCTCAAGGGCCGCGTGACTTCCCGCCTCGTCGAGCATGCGTCTCGCGCCCGCTATTTTTTTCGTCATGGAGGTTATGTAGCCTTGGCCCCCGAAGCCGGGATTGACCGTCATGACGAGGAGGAGATCTATCTCGGAAAGTAAGTCGCCGACGAGTGTGAGAGGGGTGCCGGGGTTGAGCGCCAGGCCGGCCTTCTTGCCGAGGGACTTTATGAGATCCAGCGTCCTGAACTGGTGGTATCCGGTTTCCGCATGGATCGTAATGATGTCGCCGCCCGCTTTGGCAAAGGCGCCGACAAAAGACTCGGGTTGCTCGATCATGAGGTGGACGTCGACGGGCAGGCGGGTTACAGACTTGACTGCAGCGACGGCCATGGGGCCCAAAGTGATGTTCGGCACGAAATGGCCATCCATCACATCGACGTGTATAAGGTCCGCTCCCCCTTCCTCGACGGCCCTTATCTCCTCGCCCAGCCTGGATAAGTCTGCGGAAAGGATGGAGGGGGCTATGGAGACGGTCATCTCCAACCTCCGCCGGTCGTTTGCAGTTCCACCCCCTCGTCTTCCCTGAATATGGCCCTCGGCGGGACGCTGCTCTTCACCACTCCGCCGCCAAGGCCGGCTGACCGGCCGGCGGAGACATCGAGATGTCTGATCCGCTTCTCATCCATCTCCCGTATTGCCGCCGCGAGGTCGCCGGGCACTACCTCAGGCATCACGTAAAACCGCTTCGCCCTGCTTCCGACGATCAGAACCACCCCTTCTTCATCGAGGATGTTCTCACCGCTTTCAGGCACCTGGGCGAGGACCCGGCTTGCATCGCCGCCGGGAACGTAAATCACTTTCTTGAGCTTCATGCCCTCTTGCTCCAAAGCCGCCTTAGCTGCGTCAAGGGAAAGGCCGACGAATACGGGGATGACGGCCAGCATGGGCCCGTCGGAGAGGATGACGGTCACAGTCCTTCCCGCCCTTACGGGCATTCCTGCATCCGGTTTTTGCACGACGACCCGGTTATAAGCCACGTCTTTTCGTTTTTCGTACTTGCCGACCACAAGGGGCAGCCCTCTCTGGCCGGCCACTATCTTCGCTTCCTCCACGTCGAGGCCTATCAGCTCGGGACAGGTGACGGTCCGCTCTTCCATGACCAAGAGTCTGATGGTGTACGCGGTGGCGAGGACGAAGACGACCATACAGGCCGCCGCGTAGATTAGCAGTCTGAACCATCTCATGCCTTCTTGAGCCTCGCGATGAAAAATCCGTCCATCCCGGATACGTGGGGAAGGGAAAGGAAGCAGACGTCCTTGTTCAGCATCGGCAGAGCCGGCTCGGGCTCAAACAGCCCTTCCTTTATCACTTTGTCCATAACGCCGGTCGTTTCCTCCGGTTCGAAGGAGCAGACGCTGTATATAAGATGGCCGCCTTCTCTCAGGGCCTCCCGGAGCGACCTGATCATCTCGGTCTGCAACTCGCCGAAGGTCTGGATATCCCGTTCGTTCCTCCTCCATTTTATCTCCGGGTGCTTTCTTATAATCCCGAGAGACGAGCAGGGGGCATCAAGCAGTATACTATCAAAGGGGCCTTTTTTAAATGGGTTTTTGAGGACGTCCCCCTGAACGAGACAGGCCGTGCCCCGAACGCTGTGAAGCTTCCTGCCGTCCCGATCCATCGCCACGATGCGCGTCTCAGGCCATTCCTCCCTTATCTGGTCCGTCTTTGTCCCCTGTCCCGCGCATGCTTCGAGGACCATCTCCCCCGGTCGCGGCGCGACGGCCAGGCCGGCCATCTGGGATGCTTCGTCCTGCACGTAGACGAGGCGGTTCTTCAGGAGGTCGCTCCCGATCAAGGGGCCGACCTTGTCTACGGAGAGGGCCGATTTGAGGAAGCGCCCTTTTTCGGTTTTGACGCCCATGTCCTCAAGCCTTCTCGCGGCATCTTCCGGGGTGATCTTTCCGGCGTCGATCCTCAGGGTGAAAACGGGGCTTCTGTTCTGGAGGTCGAGAAGCTGCCCGGCCGCCTCTTCTCCAAACCTCTTGTACCATCTTGCGACGAGCCACCGGGGGAAGCTGTGCTCGACCGACAGGCGCGTGACAGGGTCGCGGGGCAGGATCAGACGGTCCTTCTCCCTTATCGACCTTCTAAGGACGGCATTGACGAAATTTGCCATGCCCTGACCTTTTTCCGCCTTTGCGTAGTCCACCGTCTCATTGACGACGTGATAGGCCGCCTTCTTCATGAAGAATATCTGGTAGAGGCCCATCCACAAAAGATGGCGGGCATCCTTCTTCAAGCGCTCTTTTACGAAATGGGACAAGACCCAGTCGAGGTAGAGTTTCCGCCGGATCACGCCCGCTGCGATCTCGTATATGAGAGGCTTATAGGACGAAAGGACCGGGACGGAGGAGAAGTGTCTGTCGATAGCCTCGTCCAGCGGGCTGCCATCTTCCACCTCCCTGATGATCCTGAGGCAGGCCGACCTGACGGGGTGGAAATTATCTGCTATAAGCCATGCCCTCCAGTCGCTTTATCCTTTCTTCCGTGGGGGGGTGGGTGCTGAAAAGGGCTGTAACGCCTTTTGCGGAAAAGGGATTGACGATAAACATGTGGGCGGTCGACGGGTTGGCGTCCTCCATAGGGCTGCGGACGACTGCCGATTCGAGGCGGCGCAGGGCTTTTGCCAGGAACAGGGGGTTCCCGGCGAGTCGCGCGCCCCCTTCGTCGGCGAGATACTCCCTGGACCTCGATATGGCAAGCTGGATCAGCATGGCGGCAAAGGCGGCAACCATGGAGAAGAGAATGACGGCCACGATGTTGCCGCCTCCCTCTTCGTCGTCCCTTCCCCCGAAAAACGGCAACCATCTGGCCCAGCTGGCGAGCATGGTGATGGCGCCGGCGAGGGCCGCTGCCACCGTCGATACGAGAATATCCCTATTCTTTACGTGCGACAGCTCGTGGGCAAGCACCCCTTCAAGCTCCTGCTTGCTCAGGACCCGCAAGATGCCGGTAGTCACGGCCACTACGGCGTGCTCGGGGTTTCTACCCGTTGCGAATGCGTTGGGGCTGTCGTTCTCGACTATATAGACCCGTGGCATAGGGATCGAGGCGCGCTGCGATAGAGATGCCACGATGGCGTACAAATCGGGCGCCTCAGCTTCGGAAACTTCCCTCGCGTTGTACATTGAGAGAACTATCCGGTCGCTGAACCAGTAGGTTACCATGTTCATTGCGAGGGCTACGCCAAAAGCGAGCACGGCTCCGTTCTTTCCTCCTATGAGGCTGCCCAGGCCGACCAGGATAACGGTCAGCACGACCATCAAAAAAAACGTTTTCGCTTGATTCATTGTTTCCCCTTCGAAGAGTCTCTCCAATTAATATTCTAGTGTATCGCTTTTCGGACCTTTGTCAAGCCGGCAAGACGGGACGAAAAGGCGCGTCTCCTTTAGACTCTCCCGGATGCTCCGGTTGACCTTAGAGCGCGAATAATCTATGATTGTGGTGTGTCACAAGGAGGACCTATGGACGGGAAAAGAAAGTTCGCTTTGAGCGGTTACTCCCTGCCTCTCACGCCGGAGGGACGGTCTTCCGTCATTGACGCGCCTCCTTGGCATTACGGCGGAGAGGTGATCCACATCAACTTCAGGGCAGCCGAGAAGAAAGTCAATCGGCTCCTGCCGCCGCCCCTCGAAATGGGCCCCGAGCCGGGAGCAGGAGCAGTCTGGTTCACGGACTGGGTGTCGGTCAGCGAGGGCCGGCCCGATCTGGCCTTTCTGAACCCCGAAAGGTCGAACTACCGCGAATGTATCGTGATGCTCAGCTGCCAGCTCAAGGGCAAGCCGGGATACTTCGTCCCCTACATCTGGGTTGACAACGACTTTACTCTTATCAGGGGGTTCATCCAGGGTTTCCCGAAGAAGCTGGGCAGGATTTACACGACGAAGCTCCACGAGCTCAACCCGAAAGTCGGAGGAAAGAGGATCGGCGCAAAGGTGAAAGGCATCTGCGATGTGAACGCGGAGAGGATACTCGAAGGGTCGATGTTCTTTACCCGCAAGTCGAAAGCCGAGGAGCTCCCGGCCATTAAATTCTATCTCATGCGCCATTTTCCGAGTGTGGAGGACCCGAATAAGCCTGCCGTTCACGAGCTGACGGCGGGCACGGTCACGAACGTGAAGATTGCCGACGTCTGGGCCGGCAAAGGGGAGATCGCCTTTTTCCCATCCCCCTTTGAAGAAGTTGCCGATCTCGGTCCGGTCGAGGTGCAGGGGGCGTTTTACTTTAGCATAGGCATGACGATTACCGGCGGCGAGGTGCTTTACAAGTACACGTAGCTTACTCCGTTTGTACGCGTCAAACTCTGATCCATCTCCGGTCGAGGGCGTAGTAAAGGAGCAGCCCTGCAATATAAGCCACTCCCATGTTCCACATGGCGGTCCCGCCCGTTACGAGGAGAACGAAGAGGTTTTGTTTTCTCAACCTAACATCTTTAATGACAAGCGCCAGCTCCACCCCCGCGAAAAACAGAATCACGCCCAGAATGGGCCGCGGGAATACCTGCAAGATGAGCGCGATGGAGTCGCTTAGGAAAAGACCTGCGAGAAGGACGATCACGCCCAGTATCACCAGGGAGCCTCCTGTCCTCGCGCCGAAACGCATATGGCCGGCCATGCCCCCTGCCCCGTGACAGACGGGGATGCCCCCGATGCAGGGACTTATCAGGTTGATGACGCCGTGATCGATGCTGATTGCCTTGGCCGTAACCGGTCTGTCAGGGAAATATTCGTTATTCTCAGCCACGGTCCCAATGACGGCATTGCCGAGGGTGAGGGGGACCTGGGGAAGACCCAGGACAATGAACCCGGCCAGGAGATCATTCCACGAGAATCGCGGCAACCCGACCTGAGGCATGCGAAACCGGATTGAGATATGGGCCATGTCAAACAAGAGCGCATGATTCTGGATGAAAGCAACGATGACCCCGTAAGCTAGAAGGGCCAACATCGCCGGGTAGCGTTTGCTGTCGAGGAGAACCAGGGTCAGGACCGCTCCCCCTAAGGCAAAAAACGGCCCTGTCCTCATCATCCCCAGCCCCTCTACGATAAAGCTCAGACCTAGCCCGAGCATGATGCCCCTAACTACCGGTTTGGTCGTGATCTTCTGAATCCAGGTAACTGCCCCCGTTAGCCCCATGAGAAGCCAGAAGACCCCCGTGAAAATGCCGGACCCCCAGATCATGCCGGGGGTAATGGTGGCTGCGTGGGCAATGGCCATTCCCCCGATCGCCTTCATGGGTTGTATAGGAACGGGCGTCTTGAAATAGAGTCCCGCAAAGATCTTGAAGAGACCGAAGGCAACGAGGATGCCCAGGGGGTCCATCTTGTTCAGCGTTATATAACCGACGACAAAAGGTATGAGGGTGCCCAGGTCGCCGAAGGCGCCGGCAAACTCCATCCTGTCGTATTTGTTGCCCCACAAATGCAAGGTTTTTAGCCTCTTTCCCCTTGTGCCGGGGCAGCAACTAAGCTGAATAGTTGCTGTAGGAACAGTCTACACCCATTTCGCCTGCCTTCCTATATTTTTCAGGAGCGAATGAAAACCGTGGTTCCAGGTGCTTTTTGTCTTTACAGGCGGTCTGATCGGTCTGATAATATTCTATAGAAAAAATGCGTAGGGCAGCGGCAGCACACCTTTTAGCGATCCTTTCGGTTCCTTTCTCATGCATGGGGGCAATCCAGGCCGTCGACACGGCGACCGCCGTAGCGAATATGCAGGCTGCCTGGGCTCAGGTCTCGGATTACCGGGTCCGTATGGTCATCAGGACTTACGGGCTTGACGGCTCTTCCGGTGTGCAGATCTTCTATTACACGTTCAAGAAGCCGAACCGGATCCGCCTCGATTTTATAGAGCCCCATCAAGGCATGATCCTGATTTTCCCCGATAAGGAAGGGAAGGTTTTCGTCAGGCCGGCAGGTTTGGCCCGCCTCTTCCGCTTCCACCTGCAACCCGACAGTCGACGGCTCCTAGTGTCGGCGGGACAGCGAATAGACCAGACCGATCTGGGACTCTTAATCACCAATATCGCCCGGAGCCTCACTGACTGGCGCCGCGGGCCGGCCTTAACGACGGAAACTGACGGGCTTTTGACGATCCAGGTTGCTGCAACCGACCATTTCCGGCCCCATGTGGTTACTATATACAAGTTCTCAATCGACAGGAACCTGTGGCTCCCCAGGGAGGTAGAGGAATCTACGCTCGAAGGGCGTCTGGAAAGGACCATCGCCTTTTGCGATCTGGAAGTCAACATAGGGGTTGCGGACGCGGTCTTCCAAACGGGGTGAGCTGTGGACGGGAAACGGTGGGGTAAATGAGCGCGGATGGCGCCGGAAGGCAGACCGAATGGTTCGTCCCCAGGTTCGGACCTGCCCTCTTTCGATCTTTCATAGGTCTGCTTTTCCTGCCCTACACGGGTATGGTGGTCTCCTTTGCGGTGCTGGGCTCTATTCTCGCACCCTCCATCGACCTGGAAAAGGTCTGCGCCATCGTTGTCATCTATTTCCTCGGCCTGGGCATAGGCGCCCATTCCCTCGACGCGCTCGGAAAGGGGGGGACAAAACCTTGGGGGACAGTCTTCACGAAACTCCAGTTACGGCTGATCGCGGCGGCCTCCCTTGTCTGTGCCTATGCCATTGCCGTCTATTACATGATCAACTCGGTCCCCCGCCTGTGGACTGTAGCGGCAGCGGAGGGTTTCTTCGTTTTCGCTTACAATCTCGAATGGTTTCATGGCAGGTTCCACACTGACGGGTGGTTCGCCTTTTCCTGGGGATTCCTGCCTGTAATTGCGGGCGACCTCATTCAGACAAACACGGTCTCCTTCAGCGCGCTTATTCTTGGACTGTCGACGTCATTTTTCAGCCTGGTTGAGATAAAGGCGTCCCGTCCGTACAAGGACCTAAAGAAGCGGCAAGGCTTTCTCGAAGCCGCTGAGCGATCGCTCCTTTCTAGATATGAGGTCATCCTGAGATGCATCAGCCTGGGGGTCATACTTCTTGCTTCGGGGTTGTTGATTTGGCGCCTGACCGCACAATTAAAGGGGTAAGCGACTTTTACGCTTATGTCGCAGTTCGGAGGCCTCCTCTTGAGGAGGCCTACAACCGGCGCCTGTCGGCACTTCTGGATGGAATTAAGACCGAGGACATGGCACCACTAATGCTAAGTCTCCAGGCAGGCAAGAAGATCAGGGGGTGCCTGTCGTGTCTCGTCTGTGAAGCATTGGGCGGTCCTCTGGAACAGGCAATTCCCAGGGCAGTGGCCGTTGAGATGATACAGGCGGCCACGCTCATACACGACGATTTCGTAGATCAGGATGCAGTGAGGGGGGGGAGACCGGCCGTTTGGACTCTGGAAGGGCCGAGAAGGGCCGTTCTGATAGGGGACGTGATCTTTGCCGCAGCGATAAAAATGATGAGCGACATAAGCGCCGAGGACGGACGGGCGGTTGCAGACGCCATCGCCAGCGTATCGCGGGGAGCGCTGCAGGAACCGCTCGATCCATTGGCCCTGGCCGAGAATATAGAATCGGGCGATTCGTGCGGTCGGCTGTACGACGGGATCGTCCGGCTCAAGACCGGCACGCTGTTCGGGATCGCCTGTACCCTGGGTGCAATTGCCGCCGGTCGGTCCGGGAGGGCCGTGGAGACATGTTACAGGTACGGGCTCTGGATCGGTGAGGCATACCAGATAGCGGACGATGTGAAGGAAGTAAAAGAGTGTCTGTCGCGCCGCCTCATGGACGCCCGTCAAATGGCGGCCATCGCCCCGGCGCTGCTCCGCTTCGTCCCTGATATGCGCCCCTTTGTCCTCGACGTACTGAGACGGGACCGGTCGGGCCATGGCGACGGGGACCGCGAGCTTCTCAAGAGGGCCGCCCGGCTCATGGAAGATGCTATAGATCAGCGCCAAAGAGCTGCAGCAGCAGAGATAGAACGCAATTTCCCGGGGAACGGATACAGTGGGGTCGCTCGAAGAGCGCCCAGGGACATTGTCGCGATCTTCAACGAATCACCTTGAGTTGCGAATTTGGTCGGCTCAGGGCGCCTTTTTGGCTAAGACAATGGCGGCAGTACCGAAGGTGAGAGGCTCCGACCTTATGTCATCAAAGCCGTACCGCGCGAGCAGCCGCCCCAGCCGCCCCACCCAGTCCGTTTCCCGAAGGAATTCCGGCAGGCCGTCGAAAGCGGGTTTCCAGGAAGGATAACGCCTGGCGGCGACGGTCTGGAGGAAGCTGAAGTATAGCCGCCAGACGAAGGCGAAGGTTCTGCCTTTTGGATAGGTGAAGTCGTGCGCGAGAATGACACCGCCGGGGCGGAGCATTTTTTTCGTGATGTTGACAAGGCGGTCAAGGTCGGCGTATTTGGCAAGATAGGATGAGGTAGCGCAGTCGCACTCCCCTTCCGGCATTATTTCCTCGGCCCGGCCGGGTATCAACTCGATGTTGCGAAGCCCCAGGGCCTCCGCCTTCTCTTTGGCGACCCGGAGATACCCCCCGGTGACATCGATGCCTATCACCCTGGCATGGGGGAATCTCCTGGCTATCTTGATGGTAAGAATGCCCGTGCCGCAAGCCTGGTCCGTAATCCTGGTCGATTCGGCAGGGATCATGTCCACTATTTTTTCTTTCCATCTGCAGTCGAAGCCTATGGTTGTGAGGCGGACTACGCGATCATAGCTGGACTCGTTTCCGGAAAAGAAGCGGCGAACCAGGTCGATCCGATCATACCGGTCCACTTCGTGGGACATCAGGCTGTGCTTTTACGCCAGGCCGCGCACGAACATCAGTGCCTGCCTCAGGCCCACTCGCATGCCCATTCTCCTTGAATTTCTCTTCAGTGTCCAGGCGTTTCCGAGACCCATCCGTTCACCTCTTCTAAGTCTGTCAATAACCGTCCTTTCGTTTTTCATCCAGCCGAACTCTTGCAAGACTGCCCGCGTGTACCCTTTCGGGTCGTTCCACCATGTCAGGAGCAGCCGCACACTCCTCATGCCTGGTACGATGCCGTCCCCGGCAAGGGGTGCCACACAGCCGATAGCCTCGCCGACCCCCCAGACCTCGCACCCTTGCCTGTGATCGACAAAGGGCAAAGAAGCATGTGGCGACGCGAGCCGAATCTTTCCCTTACAGCCGCACACTATCTCGCCTTGCTTACCGTTGCCGCCAATCCAGCCGAGATCCTTCAGCCTGTTGGCCGGGTTCGACATGAGGCTGCCGCAACCAATGTGGTATTCCCTTTTGGCTAGGGGGAAACACCAGGCGTAACCTATCCCGCCGAGATTTATGCGATTTTCGAGAATTTCATTGGTCCGCACCCTGAATTGCACGCAAGGAAGGATGAAGTCGTCATCAATAGGCGGCAAGAGCGCCCTCGAGACCCCGGATGCATCGATGACCCTTTCATACGATCCGGCGTCAAACTCCGACTGTTTTATTTCGGCTCCGGCTAACAGGTCCCCTATGAGTCTCTGCTTATCGATGGTCATAAGGTCGGCCCTGATCCGCAGACCGTCAACCAGTACGTATTCCGGGCGGCTGAGTGCGTAGGTCGACGCATCGAGTCCCGCATCTTTGACGAGATCGGCGAAACCGCGCGACGTCCCCCAGGCGCACGGGCTGATGCCGCAAACAGTGCCGGGGTCTTTGCCAAAGATATCTGCCTGAAGGCCGTTCCGCAGAAGCAGCCTGTAAAGGTAAGCCGCCGTTAAGCCCGCACCGAGGATTGCGATCTTGGGCCGTCCATTTTTCATTGTTCATCATATTATACACCTATTCCGGCCGAAGTTCGCCGAAAAACCACTCCGGAAGGCGCAAAGACGCCACTTTCCTTTCTCCTGCTCCATCGAAAGGTAAAATTGGGGGCAGCTCAGGGAAAACGGGAGTGTTCATTGGAAAAGACGTTCAGAGTGGGTGTATAATAGAGGCCATGAAGGAAGAGAACCATTTCATGGAGCTGTGGAAGGCCCTCCCCAAAGAAGTACAAGATGAGCTGGCGAGGGCAGTCGAGGAATCATCGGCTACTTCGCCCGAGGAATTCGCCTGGGAGATATTCGTGGGCGCCTGCCCGCACTGCGGGAGCAAAGAGACAAGGGACTGCGAAGAGATAGGGGGGATCGAGGATGTCACCATCGGCTTGTGCAATAAATGCGGTTACCTCTGGTGCACTGAATGCGGGCGATCTGTCGTGAAGGGGGTTGCCTGTGAACATTGGGGGATTTGCGAGGAATGTCTCGGCAAGAAGGGTAAGGTTGATGATTGCGTGATTCCGACTTCGGAATGTCCGAAAGTTTCTTTCTGCGGTGAGCCGGAAGACGAAGAGACGATTTACATCTGCGCCTGGTGCAACAAGGAGATCGAAAAGGATGCCGAGGTCTTCGGCCTCGGCGCCAGAACGCGAAAAGGACTACGCCTCCCGGGTCCCGAAGGTTCGCCCATCCAGATACCCCTCAGGCACATCGACAGGCTAGTTCCCGCCATTATACCCGAGCGCAAGTCGGAAGCGAAAAAGGCAGGAAATGAGGTTCTTTTCATGATCTGCAGCAAGAAGTGCGGCGAATTGCTGAAAAAAGCGCTCTTGAAGGAAAAGTTCAGGATAGTTTAAAAGGTTGAAGCCTAGCGCGATTACTGAAGCGGTCACCAGACTCTCACCAGAGGGAAAAGGGGATGGCAAAAGGTAAGTATTGCCAAGGGAAAATGGTGCCGACGGCGGGACTCGAACCCGCACGGGTCTCCCCGCCACCCCCTCAAGATGGTGTGTCTACCAATTCCACCACATCGGCACGCCTTACTGAGCCTTGGTCGGCAGTTTTTCTCCCACCGGGGCCGGGATCGAGGTCCTCGACGATACGGACCGGCCGCTGCTGTACATCAAGGCCAGCACGAGACTCGTTAGCATGAATATTATGACGACGATCGTGGTGACCCTGGTCATGAACCCCGACGTTCCCGAGCTGCCGAAAAGGGTCTGGCTCGCTCCGCTTCCGAAAGCCGCCCCTATCTCGGACCCCCGTCCAGTCTGCAAAAGGACGATAAGGATAAGGGCGATTGCGGCAATTATATGTATGATAGCTATTGCAGTAGTCATTTCCGTCTATTCCAAACGGTCTTTATTATATCGATAAAGCTATCGGATTTCAAGGAGGCCCCGCCGATGAGGGCGCCGTCTATGTCCTCCATGGCGATCAATCCGCCTATATTGTCTGGTGTTACGCTCCCTCCGTACAGGATCCTGGCGTTGCTCGACGCTTTAACCCCATATCCGTCCGAGAGCAATCGCCTTATGAAGGCATGGACGGACTGGGCCTGATCGGGCGTGGCGTTCTTGCCCGTTCCTATGGCCCATACCGGCTCGTAGGCAACCGCTATGTCCTCCAGCCGGTCTATCCCGTACAGTCCGATCTTCACCTGCCGGCCTACCACGAATTCGGTAATACCCTTTTCTCGCTCTTCCTCTGTTTCTCCTACGCATAGGATGGGCTTAAGCCCGGCCAAGAGCGCCTTCTTCACCTTCGTGTTGACGGCTTCATCGGTCTCGTGGAAGTACTTTCTACGCTCGGAGTGGCCGATGATGACGTAGTCGCAGCCCGCGTCTTTCAACATGGCCGGCGCCACTTCGCCTGTGTATGCACCCTTCTCCTCGTAGAAGACATTCTGGCCCGCCATAGAAACGTGGCTTCCCTTGACAACCCCGTAGACAGCGGAAAGGGCGGTGAAAACCGGCGCAACTATGACCTCGCCGCCTGACATCCCAGCCGTGCCCGCAACGACCGCTTTCGCAAGGGCCGTCGATTCCCCTATGGTATTGTGCATCTTCCAATTCCCGGCGAGCATCCATCTTCTCATCGCCCGCCCCCGCAGGTCTCGAGGGCCTCCACTGCCGGCATCGTCTTCCCTTCAAGGAGCTCGAGGAAGGCGCCCCCCCCGGTCGATATGTAAGATATCCTGTGGGCATTGCCGGCCCGGTGGATGGCGGTGTCCGTGTCGCCGCCGCCGACGATAGAGAGCGCGTGGGAATTGACGACAAAGTTGACAAGACCATAGGTGCCCCTGCTGAAACTATCGATTTCGAACATGCCCATCGGCCCGTTCCAGACGATCGTTTTGGCGTCTGCAATGGCCTCTCCGAATAGCGTCGTCGAGGCAGGCCCGATATCGAGAGCCATCCAGTCGGCCGGAATCTCCTGCGTAGGCACGTACTTGGTCTCCGCATCGGCAGACGCTTTTTCCGCTACGACGCAATCGATGGGCAGATAAAGCCTGACCTTCCTCTCCGCCGCCATCGCCATGACCTTCTTGGCCACATCCAGCATGTTCTCCTCGCAGAGAGACCTCCCTATCTCGTATCCCAGGGCCTTCAGGAACGTAAAGGCCATGCCGCCTCCGATGAGGAGCTTATCCACCTTCTCTATCAACTTCTGAAGCACCCCGATCTTGTCGGAGACTTTCGCCCCTCCGATAATGGCAACTAGGGGTCTGACGGGGTTGTCTGTGGCCCTCTTCAGGTAGTCGAGCTCGCTCTCGAGGAGCAGCCCGACAGCGCAGACTTTAACAAACTCCGTTATGCCGACGTTCGAGGCGTGCCCCCGATGGGCAACGGCAAAGGCGTCATCTATGTAGACATCGCACAGCTCGGCAAGCTTCCGGGCGAAATCCCTGTCATTCTTTTCCTCTTCGGGATGAAACCGGAGGTTTTCGAGAAGCAGGATGTCCCCGTCCTTCATGGCTGCAACGGCCTTTTCTGCCTCGGTCCCGATGCAGTCATCAGCAAATGCCACCCTTTTGCCCATAAGATCGGAGAGCCTTTTTGCGACAGGCTTCAACGAGTACTTTTCCGATCTCTTGCCCTTGGGCCGGCCGAGATGGGATGCAAGGATCGCTTTCCCTTTCCCTTCGACCACGCGGCTTATGGTAGGCAGGTGCGCCCTGATCCTCGTGTCGTCGGTAATGTTTCCCTCGTCGTCCATCGGCACATTAAAATCGACCCGTATGAATACCCTTTTGCCCGATACATCGACCTCGCTAATCGATTTCATTAGCTCGCCCCTCGGTCAGCGCTTCATCAAGAAGGTCAAAAGATCGCATATCCGCGTTGAGAAGCCCCATTCGTTGTCGTACCATGAAAGGACCTTCACCATCTTGCCCCCTGTCACGAAGGTCGAAGGGAGGTCGACGATCGAAGAATAAGGATTTCCGATAAAATCCGAGGAGACGAGCTCTTCTTCGGTAACCGCGAGTATCCCCTTCATCGGCCCTGACGCGTACTTTTTGAATACGCCGTTGATCTCTTCCTTGGTAGTGCTCTTCGCAATGGTGGCAACGAGGTCGACCAGAGAAACAGTGGGCGTCGGCACCCTTATGGACAGCCCGTCGAGGCGCCCTTTCATATCCGGAATTACCTCGGAGATCGCTTTTGCGGCGCCGGTAGTCGTAGGTATCATCGAAAGGGCGGCTGCCCGGGCCCTCCGGAGGTCCCTGTGGGGCTGGTCGAGCGTTACCTGGTCGTTCGTGTAGGAATGTATCGTCGTCATTAAACCGTGCTCTATGCCGAACTCCCTGTGCAATACCTTCACGACCGGCGCCAGGCAGTTCGTAGTGCATGATCCCATCGATACGATGTGGTGCTTTTCTTTGTTGTAAACCTCTTCGTTGACGCCGAGCACGAAGGTCACGTCCGGGTCCTTGGCAGGGGCAGATACGATAACCTTATTCGCTCCGGCGAGACGATGTTTCTCGCCGCCTATCCTGTCTGTGAATTTCCCCGTGGCCTCCAACACTACGTCTACCTTCAGCTCCTTCCACGGCAGTTTTTCAGGGTCCTTCTCCGACAGCACCTTGACCGCCTTGCCGTTTACGACTATCGAGCAGTCTTCCGCCACCACTTCGGCATTCATGGTCCTATGGACCGAATCATATTTCAGGAGATGGGCAAGAGTCCTTGCATCGGTGATATCGTTGATCGCAACGAACTCGAGCTCAGGATTATTGAAGCCTATTCTGTACACCTGCCGACCGATTCTGCCAAACCCATTTATACCGACCCTGATAGCCATCAATGCCTCCTCTATTTTGTTTAAAGTGTTAGCGAAAGGATGCCCATCCTGTCAAACGATTTCTTTCCGAAAAAATGCCGTCAAACCTAAAGAAACGTACTGGAAACCCGATACGAGAGTGAGAAGGGCGGTTGTGCCAAAAAAGAACAGATTGAGCAAAGGCAGCTCAAAGCCCCGCCCTGCAAAGGAAAGCACGTAGACGACAGTGACCATCTGGAACACGGTAGTCGCCTTACTTACAAGACTGGGCACAGGGTTCATCGCGAGGCCCCTCTTCAATAATATAAGAAACCCGATTGAGATGACAAGATCCCGGAGGAGCACCACGGCTACCAGCGAGAAGGGGACGAACTTCTGGAGGGAGAGCACTATATACGACGATGCGAGCATCACCTTGTCCGCTAAGGGATCGAGGTAGGCGCCAAGGCTCGTTTTCGCACCCATACGCCTGGCGAAGAATCCGTCGAGGAGATCACTCAGGGCCTGGAGCAGGAAGAGGAAAAGGGCAACATTAAACCGTCCGTAGGCAACGAGGGCGATGAAAAAGGCCGTAACGAAGAGACGAAACAATGAGAGGAGGTTGGGCAGGTTCATTCTCTGTAAAGGTTCTTGAAAGTTGTGTAGGCCGAAATAAACGCAGTTTCGATCTCGCCTGTCGGGCCGTTCCGCTGTTTGCCCACAATAATCTCCGCCACGCCCTTTCGCTCGGAATTCCTGTTGTAGACCTCATCCCTGTAAATAAAAATGATAACGTCGGCATCCTGCTCTATGGCGCCCGATTCCCGGAGGTCTGCCAGACGCGGTCGCTTGTCTTCCCTCTGCTCCACCATCCTGTTGAGCTGGGATATGGCGACGACAGGGATGTTCAACTCCTTTGCCAGAGCCTTGAGGAACCTGGATATCTCCGATATCTCCTGCTCTCTCCGGTCGAGGCTGCTCGTCCTGCCCCGCATGAGCTGGAGGTAATCAACGACGAGGAGCTCGAGCCCGTGCTCCTTCTTCAGGCGCCTGGCCCTTGCCCTCAACTCAAGGATGCTCAGAGCCGGGGTATCGTCAATGTAGATGGGGGCGGTGTATAGCCTCCCCGCGGCCGTTCCGATCTTGTGCCAGTCCGTATCCTTGATCGCGCCGGAGCGGAGCTTTGAGAACTCGACCTCCGCCTCCGAGCTCAGGAGCCTCATGACGAGCTGCTCCTTCGACATCTCAAGAGAAAAGATGCCGACCGGAACACCGCCATCCAGGAGCCCCACGTGCTGGGCGATATTGAGACAGAAGGCGGTCTTCCCCATGCTTGGCCTGCCTGCGACTATGACCAGGTCGGAAGGCTGTAATCCACTGGTCAGCTTGTCCAGCTCCGAGAAGCCCGTGGGCACCCCGGTGACGGCCTGTTTTTTTTCGCTGAGCCTCTCGATTACCTTCATGTTCTCCATGACGAGATCTTTTATGGAGAAAAAAGAAGGTTTGTATTTCCTCTCCGAGATCTGGAAGATCATCTTCTCGGCCTCGTCTATGTAGTTGTCCACGTTCGCATCGACCTCGTAGCCTTTTTCGACTATCTCCGTCGCGGTATGCATGAGATTGCGGAGCAATGCCTTCTCCCTCACCATTTTCGCATACTGTACTATATTGGCCGATGTGGGCATGGCATCGACGAGGCGACTCAGGTTTGCCACGCCCCCTATCTTCTCGATCAGCCCCTTGTCGCGGGCCAGGCTCGTTACGGTAACGAGATCGATGGGCTCGTTCCTCTCGTAGAGATCCAGCACCATCTGGTATATGGTCCTGTGGTCCTCCCTGTAGAAATCTGCCGGATCGACGACATCGACTACCTTGTTCAACGCTTCCGGGTCGATGAGAATGCCGCCGAGGACCGACTGCTCCGCATCGAGGTTCTGGGGCGGTACACGCCCCTTGCTCTCAACAGGGTTTTTCGCTACCCTTGCCATCTACTCTTCTTCTATTTCGAGCCTTATCTGGGCGACTACGCCTTTTTCGAGGTGTGCCTCGACTGTATAAGCGCCTGTCATCTTGATAGGCTCGACGAGGCGCAACGCCCTCCGGTCTATTTCGAGGCCAAGCGCCGTTGTCGCCGCCTCCGCCACATCCTTGGCGGTCACGGAGCCGAAAAGCTTCCCGTCTACACCCGATTTCTTCTTGATAACTAAGGGCGGGGCCTCTTCCAGCCGCATTTTCATCTGCCCGGCAGTCTCGAGGTCCTTCTCTCTTTTTCCCATTATGACTTTGGCCTGTTCCTGCGCCCTTTTGATGTTGCCCCTGGTCGCCGGCATGGCAAAGCCCCTTGGCACCAAAAAATTCCTTCCGAAACCGTCCCTCACGTCGCGAGTCTCGCCCTTCTTGCCGACCCCTTCCACATTGTCGAGCAGTATGACCTTCATTGCTTCCTCCTATCGCGTCACCGTCGTGAAGGGCAAAAACGCTATGTGTCGTGCCTTCTTGATCTCTTCCCGCAACTTTCTCTGGTGGTTGGCACAGGTGCCCGTCATCCTTCTGGGCATGATCTTGCCTCGCTCCGTGATGAAATGCTTAAGAAGCTTCGGGTCTTTGTAATCTATCTTGATACTCGCGTCCTGGCAGAACCGACATACCCGCTTCCTCACGTAGACGCGTTTTTTTCCGGAATCCTGCATCCTCGGCATTTACTCCTCCATCCGTAAGATTTTACTGGCCTTCACTCTCAAAATGTCGCGGGATTTAAGCTTGGTCTTGATCAGCTCTCCTGCTACCAGAACACCGCCGCCGATTGCTTCGTCCAGTCCTCCCGGAAAGGCCTCACCTGCGCCTATGATCTCTACGCTGAAATCGCCTTCGGCGACCCAGATGGGAAAGGTGATAACCTTTCGGCCCCTCGGAGTGTATGCCACTTCCGGCCTTTTCTTCACCTTTCCTGAGAGGAAGACCTTGTTCACTATGCTTCACCCTCCAGCTCATCGAAGACGACTGGTTCCGGCGGCTTCTCCAGTCCCTTGTCCTTCTCGTCGACCACGACAAAAAGGTGCCTTAGAATAAGGTCCATCGTCCTATAAAACTTGTCAAGCACTACCACGGTTGACTCATCCATGCTCAGAAGCAGGAAGAAGTAGTGGCCCCTGTCTTTCTTCTTGATCTGATAGGCAAGCTTTCGCACGCCCCAGTCATCGACTCGCAGCAATTCCGCGCCCAGTTTCTCGACGTTTGCCTGTACCCTTCGGAGCAGGTCGTCCTCTTCCTCCTTCGTACAGTCTGGGGCCACTATCAAAATGTTCTCATACCTTCTCACGCCTGTTCTCCTTTCACGTAGTCTACTACCGCGTTTTTTGCGACTTTTACCCTGATTTTTTCGGCTATTTCCATGGTAATTGCCTCGTCGGTGATACCTGTTATCTTACCATACAAACCCCCCGAAGTGATAACCGTATCTCCCTTCTTCAGGTTCTCCATGAACGTCTTGTGCTGTTTTGCCCTCTTCTGCTGCGGCCTTATAAGGAGAAAATAGAAGACCGCGAACAGGAGGATAAGGGGGAGGAAAGTGAGCATGCTGCCCCCCTGGCCGCCTGCCTGACTACCCATCGCGTATGCCAGATCCATCGTATAATTCACCTCCTTTCCATTGAGACATAAAATCCTTATAGAACTCCTCGAACCTCCCTCCGCCGATTGCGGCCCTAATGCGGCTTAGCAGCTCAGTGTAAAAGAAGAGGTTATGCAGAGTGTTGAGATAGTAAGCCGCGAGCTCGCGGGCCATAAGGAGATGCCTGAGATAGGCCCTCGAGAAATGCATGCACGTGTAGCAAAGGCATGTCTCATCGATGGGCCGTTCATCAGCGGCGTATTTTGCGTGCTTGATGTTGATCCTGCCCGTTTTTGTGAAGAGGCTGCCGTTTCTGGCATGCCGCGTGGGGATAACGCAGTCGAACATGTCAACACCCTTCTTTACACCTTCCACTATATCCTCCGGAAAGCCGACACCCATGAGGTAGCGTGGTTTATCTGCGGGCAGCAGGCCGATAACCTCGTCGACCATCTCCCACATGACGTCCTTGGGCTCGCCCACGCTGAAGCCGCCGAGCCCGTACCCGTCGAACCCGATTTCTAGAAGGTCGGCCGCAGAGCGGCGCCTCAAATCGGCATACATGCCGCCCTGGACAATGCCGAAGAGAAGTGAGGACGGGGCCTTTGCATTCCGACACCTCGCCGCCCACCTGGTAGTGCGGTCGACCGCCGCGCTAGTATAGGTGCGGGACGATGGATAGGCTACACACTCGTCAAGGCACATGCAGACGTCCGCCCCGATGTGCTCCTGCACCTCCACTATCCGCTCAGGGGTGAGGAAGTGCTTCGAGCCGTCAATGTGTGACTGGAAGGTCACACCTTCTTCCTCTATCTTTCTAAGCCCTCCGAGGCTGAAGATCTGGTATCCTCCGCTGTCCGTCAATACCGCCCCGTCCCAGTCGATGAAGGCTTGGATGCCACCCATGTCCCTGATAAGGGCATCACCCGGCCTCAAATAGAGATGGTACGCGTTGGCCAGCACCATCCTTACCCCCATCTCCTTGAGGTCCCGTTGAAGAATGGCTTTGACTGCCCCTTGCGTCCCCACCGGCATGAAAACCGGCGTCTCTACCGAACCGTGCTCCGTTTGAAGAGCGGCGAGCCTGGCCTGCCCGTCGACTTTTGCGATAGCGAGAGGGTTCATGAAATAAACATTGCGTCGCCGTAACTGTAAAACCTATAGCCCCGCTCGACGGCTTCCCTGTAAGCCCCCTCTATTGCTTCTTTTCCGGCGAAGGCACAAACGAGCAAGAGCGGCGTCGATCTGGGCAGGTGAAAATTGGTGATGATCCCGTCCACGACGCGAAACCTGTAGCCTGGATAGATGAAAAGGCTCGTGCTGCCCGCCAGCGTCCCATTCTCTCCCCCATAGGCCGTCTCCAGCGTCCTCACTACGCTCGTCCCCACCGCGATGACCCTGCCGCCCGCGGCCTTTGCCCTTTTAACCGCCTCTTTTAACCCGGGCGAAAGGGAGTAGTGCTCGCTGTGCATCTCGTGTGCTTCCACATGTTCGCTCTTTATGAGCAAGAACGTGCCTATCCCTATGTGGAGCGTCAGGCTGACTACGGTAGCACCCACCCCTTCGATCCTCCGGAGCAAGTCCTCGTCGAAGTGCAACCCGGCTGTCGGCGCAGCAATAGATCCCTCACAGCGGGCATAGACGGTCTGGTACCGCTCGTCGTCGCCTTGCCGGCCCTCGTTTGTCCCCCTCTTGATGTAATGGGGCAGGGGCATGCGACCTGACCGGGCCATCAGCTCCCCAGCGTCCAGCCCTTCGGGAAACTCGGCTGTCCACCCGTCGGGTCCGGGTAGAAGTCCGAGAGATACTCCCCCTACGCTGACCACCACCTTTCCGGTCCCCCTCTTGAGGCCCCTGACAAGGCAGGACCACTTCTTCTCATCGATTTTCTCAGTCAGCAGGATGTCGACAGCCCCTCCCGTCACCTTGGTCCCGGCTAGCCGGGCAGGCAAGACCTTGGTGTCGTTTAGTACTACCAGGTCATTTTCTTTCAGGTAGCCCCTTATATCGGCAAAATGGCGGTGCTCCACGTGCCCGTCCGACCTGCGAAGAACGAGGAGGCGGGACGCCGTCCTTTCCTTCGCGGGGTGCTGGGCGACTAAATCCCCGGGCAGTGAATAATCGAACTCTTCGGTCCTCATGGCGACGAAAAATGAGCTAATTTTATAACAGATCGCATCCTCATAAGCAATTCCACGAAGCCCCTTTCTTAGCAAAGAAAACCGGGGAACGGCAAGAAGATCACAGTTTTCGGCCGACCTTCAAAGGTATTGACTTGGCGTGGCAGTTCCTCTATTATTCTCTTATAAGCGGGCATAACTCAGTTGGTAGAGTGCAAGCTTCCCAAGCTTGATGCCGCGGGTTCGAGCCCCGTTGCCCGCTCCATTTTTCCTTACCGACCCTGCGTCCGTTCAAGTTCGCGCAAACGCAGCTCGAGCATGGCGCATTTCTGCGTTAGCTCCTTGTTCATCTCCTTTATTTTCGATATGGTGATCGAATAGTGCATGAGCACTGCTATAACAAAGGCAAAAACGATAATCAGCACTGCGGTGATGTAATAGAGACCCGTTATTTCGCTCAAGATGTTCACAAACCCGGGCCAGAGGCTGAGTGCTGCTATGATGGAGGACGTGAAAAGCCAGAGGATCGCGTATTCCTCCCTCAGGTGCCTTTTCCTGATGAACTCGAAGGTAACCACGAAAAAAACAACACTGATTAGGCCAATAAAGAGGCGGATATGGAGCATTTCCGTAGTCTCCTTAGAACTCCTTGAAGAGATCGATCAGCATCGCCAAAAGCACTTTCGTCATGTAGTAAGCCGCACGAAAAGGCGTGATTGACGATATCCCATGCTCCCTGTAATTCATATCCACGGCGACCTCTACCACTTTGAAGCGCTTGAGATGTGCCATGAGCAGAGATTCCGGTTCGGGGTAATCCTGGGGATAGCTGCGTGCAAAAAATGCCATCACCGGCCTCGAGAACGCCCTGAACCCGCTTGTGGTATCCTTGAATCTCACGCCGGTGCTCGCCCTGAGGAAGAGCGATATGATCCTGATGCCGAATGCCCTCATGAAAGGGACCTTGTAAGTGCCGCCAAGAAAGCGCGAGCCTACCACCATATCCACCCCGCCGCCGAAGAGAGGCTCGACCAGCTTCGGGATCTCGGAAGGCGGGTGCTGACCGTCTCCATCGACCTGGACGCAGGCATCGAAGCCGGCCGCCAGCGCATATTTCACACCCGTTTGAACGGCCCCTCCGATGCCGAGATTTACGGGCAGCTCGATGACCGTAGCCCCTTCGGCCTCCGCGTTCCTGGTGGTATTGTCCCCCGAGCAATCGTTGACGACGATCACTTCGTATTCGGCGCCAAGCCCCTTCACGCCCCTAATGACGCTTCCGATCGTCTGCTCTTCGTTGAAAGCCGGTACGATTACGGCGACCCTTCTTTGCATGCAATTATCAGGGCTTCCGCGCCCCCTCCCTGAGCAAAGGGCGACCGGCCGCGGGCAACCCGCTTTCGCCGGCGCCCACCGACAACCGGCCCGCCCTCGTTAAGAAGGCAAGACGTTTTAGTTGTTTCCTGTGGGAAAGCCATGTGATTATAGTCAAGGCGCCACGCGCATCCATTGGACGTTTTAGTTGTTCCTTATGGCAAGCCCGTGCGATTAAGGCGATGGGTCGAGACATTATGCAGTTCTGGGGGACTAGGATTCGAACCTAGATAGCAAGATCCAGAATCTTGTGTCCTGCCGTTAGACGATCCCCCAACTATGACCGTCCTATACCGGGTAATCAGTCTTCTCCTGCTTTGGCCTGTTTTTTTCGGCCAGTCTTTTGGGTAGGTTTCTTTGCCTTGGCCTCTTTGGCCTCCTTTTTCTCCCCCTTCTCCTGCTCTTTCTTGCCCCGGCCGGTCTGGGCAGGTTTCTTTGTCTTGGCCTCTTTGGCTTCCTTTTTCTGCCCCTTCTCCTGGTCCTTCTGGCCCCTCTTCTGGGTCAGCTCGACAAGGGCCATGGGCGCAGCATCGCCCTTCCTGGAGCCGATTTTGAGGACCCGTGTGTACCCCCCGTTGATGCCGGAATACCTCATGCCTATGTCCGAAAAGAGCTTTTTTACCGCTTCCTTATCCCGCAAGATTGCAAAAGCGTGGCGCGCGGCATGGGTGCCTCCGCTCTTCGCCAGGCTGATGAGCCTATCGGCAACGCGCCGGAGCTCCAAAGCCTTGGGGTTGGTCGTTTTAATGCTCTCGTGATGAAAAAGGGCTGCGGCCAGATTACGAAAGAGCGCCTTCCTGTGGCTTGACGTCCTGTTCAGCTTCCTGCCTGCTTTCAAATGCCTCATGATGCACCCTCTATCCTTGGTCTTTCCTTCTTTGAGCCATCCTGTCGAGCTCTTCCCTGGGCGGGAAGTTGTCAAGCCTGATGCCGAGCTTCAGCCCCATGCAAGCAAGTATCTCTTTTATCTCGTTGAGCGATTTTCTTCCAAAGTTCTTGGTCATCAGGATCTCCTGCTCAGTTTTCTGCACGAGCTCACCGATGTACTTTATGTCTGCATTCTTCAGACAGTTGGCACTCCTGACGGACAGCTCGAGCTCATCGACGTTCCGGTAGAGGTTGTCATTGAACTCCTGTCTATCGCCCTCCTTCAGTTCTCCTCCCTCGTAATCCAGCGGTTCCTCAAAATTTATGAATATGCGCATCTGTTCCCTGATGATCTTTGCGGCAAAGGAGAGGGCGTCGAGGGCGCTTATGCTGCCGTCCGTCAATATCTCCATGGTCAGCTTATCGTAATCGGTCCGAAAACCCACCCGGGCCGGGCTCACGTTGTAACTTACTCTTTTGACAGGGGAGAATACGGCATCTATCGGCGTAGTTCCGATGGGCTCTTCCTCTTCGCGATTTCTCTCGGCGGGCACATATCCCCTGCCTACCCTGGCCCTCATCTCCATGTAGAGCTTTGCCTCATCGCTTAAGGTTGCGATGTGATGCTCGGGGTTTATGATCTCCAAGCCGCCGTCATGTACGATGTCCCCCGCCTTCACCACACCCTCGCCCCGCGCATCTATCTTCAGCGTTTTGGGCCGGTCGTCGTCCATCCGGAGCACCACCTTTTTCAGATTGAGAATGATTTCCGTCACATCTTCTTTCACCCCTCTGACGGTGGAGAATTCGTGGTCCACACCCTCGATCTTCACTGAAGTAATAGCTGCGCCCATGATGGAGGACAGGAGCACCCTCCTCAACGAATTGCCAACGGTGATCCCATAACCTCGCTCAAAAGGTTCTGCGGAGAACCGGACATAATATACGGAGCAGGTCTCCCTCTCTATGTCAATCTTCGTTGGCTTGATTAGCTCCTGCCAATTTTTTTCGAACATATACATAGCTCCTCCTTTAAGGGGGAAAGAAACTAACGGGAATAATACTCTACTATTAGCTGCTCTTTAATGGGCACAGAGATATCTTCCCTGGTCGGCAAAAGCCTTATCCTGCCCGTCATCGCCTCCTTGTCCAGGTCCAGCCATGGCGGAAGGCCCCTGCGCACTACGGACTCCAGAGCATTCCGTACGGAAGGCAGCTCCTTGTGCCTGATGGCAATTTCGTCCCCCTCCTTCACGAGGTACGAAGGTATGTTAACCGTCCTTCCGTTTACCGAGACGTGGGAGTGAGACACTATCTGACGGGCCTCTTTCCTCGACACCGCAAAACCCAGGCGGTACACCATATTGTCGAGTCGTCTTTCGAGATAGACGAGCAGGTTTGTGCCCGTTACGCCTTTCGTCTTCTCGGCCATGATGAAGAACCGCTTGAACTGGTTCTCCGTAAGGCCGTACATCCTCTTTACCTTCTGCTTCTCGCGGAGCCGGATGCCGTACTCGGTCATTTTGACCCTTGTCTCTACATGGACGCCGGGCGGATAATTCCTCTTCTCCACCTCGCATTTCTCGGCGTAGCATTTCTCGCCCTTTTCAAAGAGCTTCATCCCTTCTCTTCTGCATATCTTACAGACAGGTCCCGTATATCTCGACAATTTCTCCTCCTAAACTCTTCTTCTTTTCGGCGGCCTGCACCCGTTATGGGGAATAGGAGTAACGTCTTTTATAAGATGGATCTTCAAGCCGGCGCTCTGGATTGCCCTCAGGGCTGCCTCCCGGCCGGCCCCCGGCCCCTTTATGTATACATCCACTGTCCTCATGCCTTGCTCGATAGCCTTCTTTGCAGCATTTTCGGCGGCAAGCTGTGCGGCGAAGGGCGTGCTCTTCCTTGAGCCTTTGAAGCCGGCTATGCCGCCGCTCGACCACGAAACCACGTTCCCCTGGGGGTCCGCAATGGTAATGATAGTGTTATTGAAGCTCGATTGTATATGCACTTCTCCGACAGGTATATTCCTCTTCGCTTTCTTCTTGCCCGTCTTTCGCACCTTTGCCATTTCGCCCCCTTACTTCTTTCTTTTCATCGAAGTCTTTCGCGGTCCTTTCCTGGTCCTCGAATTCGTTCTCGTCCTCTGGCCCCTTACCGGCAGACCCCTCCTGTGCCTCAAGCCGCGATAACAGCCTATATCCATCAATCTCTTTATGTTTATGCTGACATCTTTGCGGAGGTCGCCCTCTATCTTATGATCCTGTTCGATTATATCCCTGATCCGTGCAACCTCTTCTTCGGTGAGCATATTTGTCCGCTTGTCGGGATCGATTCCGGCCTGCGACAATATCCGGTTGGACAAAGATCTGCCTATCCCGTAAAGGTAGGTGAGGGCAATTTCTATCCGCTTCTCCCTCGGGATATCAACACCAGCGATTCGTGCCACCGTAGCCCTCCTTAACCCTGTCTCTGCTTATGCTTAGGGTTTTCGCATATAACCCTTATTATCCCTTTCCTCTTAATTATCTTGCACTTGTCGCACCGCTTCTGCACCGAAGGCCTTACCTTCATAGAAAACCCTCCTATTTTGCCCTGTAGATTATCCTTCCCCTCGTCAGGTCGTATGGCGAAAGCTCAACGATAACCTTGTCGCCGGGCAAAATCTTTATATAGTTCATTCGCATCTTCCCGGAAACGTGGGCGAGCACCCTGTGCCCGTTCGGCAGCTCTACCCTGAACATGGCGTTCGGCAGCGGCTCCACCACCGTCCCCTCTACTTCTATCCCTTCACCTTTAGGCATACACCCTCATATGGCGCTCAGAATCTCCGCCCCCTTCTCAGTTAGGGCGACGGTATGCTCGAAGTGAGCCGAAAGTCTGCCGTCCCTGGTCGCCGCCGTCCATCCGTTTTCCTTGATTATTATGTCACTCATACCTTCATTTATCATGGGCTCGATGGCTAGCACCATGCCCCTTTTTAACCTTACGCCAGTACCCTTCACGCCGAAATTGGGTATCTGCGGCTCTTCATGCAGGTTTCTGCCGATGCCGTGCCCGACGAACTCCCTTACGACGGAAAACCCCTCCGCCTCGACAAAAGACTGGATGGCATAAGAAACGTCGTGGAGCCTTGCCCCCTCCCGGACCTCGTCTATGCCTTTGTAAAGCGAGGCCTCGGTGACGGAGACCAATTTGCGCGCTCCCGCCGATACCTTCCCCACGGGATAAGTCACCGCCGCATCACCGTAGAACCCTTCATAAATGGCACCGAAATCCAGGCTAACTATGTCTCCTTCCTTCAGGACCCGCTCGTCCGAGGGCATCCCATGGACGACTTCATCATTCACGGAGACGCACAGGCAGTACGGAAAGCCGTTGTACCCCTTGAAAGCGGCCTTTATGACTTCGCGCTTCCGCACCATCTCCTCGCACGCAGTTTCAAGATCGGAGGTCCTTACGCCTTCCAAAATATAGGGTTTCAGCTCCAGCAGCACCTCCATCGCGTACTTGCTGGCAGTCCTCATCCTGCCTATCTCTTCTGCATTTTTCAGCACTATCATCCGTCAACGTCCAATCTCCATCAGATAAACCCTGCGCTCTACCTTCTCCCCTTCATCCTTGCCGTCTTTTTCACGAGTCCGTCGTAGTGACGCAAGATGAGATGGGATTCGATCTGCTGGATCGTGTCGAGACCGACGCCTACGACGATAAGAAGGGCGGTCCCTCCAAAATAGAAGGGGGCATTGAATTTCTGGACCAGTATTGTCGGCAGCACGCAGACGAAGGATATATAAACAGCGCCAGTAAAGGTTATCCTGGAAAGTATCTTCTCGATATACTCCGAGGTCTTTTTTCCGGGGCGGATCCCCGGGATGTATCCGCCGTATTTTTTCATGTTGTCGGCAACGTTGTCAGGGTTGAAGACAATTGCCGTATAGAAGAAGCAGAAGAAAATAATGAAACCTACGTAAAGCAATTCGTGGGGGATGCTGCCCGGCGTGAGAAGCTGGGCAAACCGCTTCATGTAGGGGTGCTGGATAAAATTCGCGATAGTAGCCGGGAACATGATGATGGACGAAGCAAATATAGGCGGGATGACGCCGGCTTGATTGACCTTCAAAGGCAGGTGCGTGGATTGCCCCCCGTACATCTTTCTCCCGACCACCCGCTTCGCGTACTGGACCGGGATCCTTCTCTGGGCTGTCTCCATATATATGATGAAGGCCACCACAAGGAACATCATGAGTATGAGGAGGATCACGACGAACCAGTTCATCTCGCCAGTGTTGACAAGGCTTGCCGTGCTGGCCAGAGCGTTGGGCATTCTTGCCACAATGCCGGCGAATATGATGAGCGAGATACCGTTGCCGATACCCTTTTCCGTGATCTGTTCTCCGAGCCACATCAGAAAGGACGTGCCGGCGCAGAGCGTCAGCATTGTCATCAACCTGAAGGCCCAGCCGGCGTTATAGACAACGAGCTCACCGCCGGCGCCGCGCATCTGCTCAAGCCCGACGGCTATGCCGAAGCCCTGGATCAGGCTTATGACCACGGTGCCGTACCTCGTGTATTGGGTTATCTTCCTTCGGCCCGCCTCTCCCTCCTTGGAGAGCTTCTCCAGCGTAGGCACGACCACCGTAAGGAGCTGGAGTATGATCGATGCGCTGATATAAGGCATTATGCCAAGGGCGAAAACGGACAGCTTCTCGAGACCCCCTCCGGCGAACATATCGAAGAAGCCGAGGAGGGTGCCCCTGGCGCGCTCGAAGATGCTCGCCAAGACCGTCCCGTCGATGCCCGGCGTAGGGATATGAACGCCGATGCGGTAGACGGCAAGAAGGGCGAGGGTCATAAGGATCCTGCGCTTCAGCTCGGGAATTCTGCCGATGTTCTGAAAACCGTTCATTACTGGAGCACCTCTACTTCGCCGCCCCGGGCCTTTATCTTATCTATGGCCTTTTGCGATGCCTTATGGACTTTTACCTTCAGGGGAAAATCAATGTCGCCGTTCGAAAGGAGTTTGACGCCGTCCTTGACTTTGTCGACAAGCCCGCCCTCGAGAAACTCCTTGAGCCCGGCCTCTGCCAACCCTTTCAGCGCCTGCAGGTCACCGACCTTGACTATAGCATATTCCTTTCTGAAGGGATTCTTGAAACCCCTCTTGGGAATTCTCCGGGTTAGGGGCATCTGGCCGCCCTCGAAGCCTTTGCCCTTCGAGGCGCCTGCTCGCGCCTTCTGTCCCTTGGTACCCATGGTTGCCGTCCTGCCGTGGCCCGACCCCGGACCCCTTCCGATCCGCTTTTTTGACTTTTTAGAGCCGAGACGGCCCTTAAGCTCCTCGAGTTTCATCTATCTCACATCCTCCAGCACGGACACGAGGTGGATCACCTTCTTGACCATACCCCTGATCTCGGGCGAGTTCTTCACTACCCGCTCTTCGTAAAGCTTCTTGAAGCCGAGGCTCTTGACCGTCCTCCTTTGTTCCTCCGTGCACGATATGGTGCTCTTCGTCCATTTTATCTTAAGGTGTGCCACCTTATGCCTCCTCCGGCTTCGCCTTTCCCGCCTGTTTTACGACGCCGTCCCGGGGTTTCAGCGTGGAGAGCCCCTGCATCGTTGCCTTTACGACGTTATGCGGATTGCGCGATCCGTAGCATTTCGTGTATATGTTGCGGATGCCGGCTATCTCTACTACTGCGCGCACAGCCCCACCCGCAATAACGCCTGTCCCTTCGGGGGCCGGTTTGATAAAGACGTGGCTCGATCCGTATATGCCGGTGATCTCGTAAGGCACGGTACCCCGGTTTATAGGCACCTCGATGATGTCCTTCTTGGCCCTCTCCACTGCTTTCCTGATGGCGTCGGGGACCTCGTTCGCCTTTCCCAGACCGAACCCTACATGGCCGTTGCCGTCTCCCACCACGACTATGGCGCTGAAGCTGAACCTTCTACCGCCCTTCACGACCTTCGCCACGCGGTTTATATGCACCACCCTGTCCTGCAGCTCAAGCTCTGCCGGGTCGATCCTCCTTTTCTCGATCAAGCCTAAACCTCCTTAAAAGATTAGTCCGCCCTCCCTGGCGCCGTCTGCGAGTGCCTTGATCCTCCCGTGATACTTGAAGCCGTTCCGATCGAAGAGGATCTCTTTTATGCCAAGGGCCAGTGCCTTTTTTGCCATCGCCTCGCCCACCTTCTTCGCTGCGCCGGCGTTGCCGCCGTACCCGGCCCCCCCCTTCAAATCGGCCGTCAGGGTGGAAACACCCGTGATCACCCTGCCGCTGCCGTCATCTACGAGCTGGGCATAAATGTGCTTTAGGCTCTTGTAGACACAAAGCCTCGGCCGGAGAGCCGTGCCCGCAATTTTTTTTCTGACCCTTTTCTTTCTCTTGAGCCTTGCTTCTATCTTCTCTTTTCTGTCCATCACGAAAGCCCCTTATTTGCCGGTCTTGCCCGCTTTCCTGCGAAGCACCTCGCCCGCATACTTGACGCCCTTCCCTTTATAAGGATCAGGCTTCCTGAGGTCCCTGATTTTTGCGGCCGTCTGGCCGACGAGCTCCTTGTCTATCCCCTTGATAGTGACCAGGGTCTGCTTCTCTACCTCAGCGGATATGCCTTTCGGAAGAGGGAAGTCGATGGGGTGGGAGTAGCCAAGATAGAGAGCCAGACTGTTGCCCTTAAGCTCCGACCGGTAGCCTATACCTACGATCTCGAGCTTCTTCTCAAAGCCATTTGACACCCCGTCTACCATATTGGCAACCAGGGTCCTCATGAGTCCGTGGTAACTCCTTGACCGCTTGTCGTCAGCCGTTCGCCTTAAAGTGACGGTACCGTTTGCGACGTCCACCTCAATGCCGTCCAGAAGCGGCCTTTCTAGAGCCCCTTTCTGACCCTTAACCGATACCCGCCCATCCTTCACTTCTACCTTGACGCCGGTGGGCAGGGCTATGGGCTTTTTTCCAATCCTTGACATTTCGCACCTCACCAGATCCGAAAGAGCAGTTCTCCCCCCAGGTGCTTCTCTATCGCCCGCCTGTCGGTCATAAGCCCCATGGAGGTCGATACGACGGCCGTTCCGAGCTTGCCCCTGGACCGCCCTATGTCTACGGCCTTGACATAAACTCGTCTGCCGGGCTTGCTGATCCTGCGCAGGCCCGTGATAAAGCTCTTCGAGCGTTCGTCGTATCCGATGTATACTTTGATGAACTTTTTCCTGGAATCGTCGACAAACACCTTGTAATTCTTCAGGTATCCTTCCTCTTTCAGAAGCTTGGCAATAGAAAACTTAGCCGTCGAATAGGGCATATCGACCGACTCATGGCGTATCATGACGGCGTTCCTTATCCTTGTCAGCATGTCGGCTATTGGATCTGTCATTACCATCCGTCCTCCTACCAGCTCGATTTGATAACCCCGGGCAGCTCCCCCCTGAGGGCGAGCGACCGGAAGCAGATCCTGCACATCTCGAACTTGCCTATGAAGCCGCGGGGCCTTCCGCAAATAGTGCATCTGTTTCTCGATCTCACCCCGAACTTCGGGGCCCGTTTTGCCTTTTCGATCATGCCCTTTCTCGCCATCATTCCCCCTAGCTTCTGAAAGGCATTCCCATAAGCCTCAAGAGCTCATGAGCCTCTTCATCAGTTTTAGCAGTAGTCGCAATCGTGATATTCATTCCCCTCGCCCGATCAACCTTGTCGTAGTCTATTTCGGGAAAGATGATCTGCTCCTTCACTCCGAGCGTATAATTTCCCCTCCCGTCGAAAGACTTAGGGGATACCCCCTTGAAATCCCTGACCCGCGGCAGGACGATGGTCACCAGTTTCTGGTAGAATTCGTACATCCGCTCCCGCCTCAAAGTTACCATGCACCCTATGGGCATCCCCTTCCGGAGCTTGAAGGAGGCGATGGACTTGCTGGCCTTTGTGATCACGGGCTTCTGTCCTGCTATCAAGGCGATGTCGCTTGACGCCGCATCGAGGGCTTTTATATTCTGGATCGCCTCTCCCAGGCCCATGTTGATGACAACCTTCATCAGCTTGGGCGCCTGCATCACGTTCTTGTACTTGAACTTCCTCATCAGGGCCGGCCTTATTTCTTTTTCATACTGCTCCATATATGCCGTTTTCACTACCCCTCCTACTTATCCAGGACCTCATTGCATTTCTTGCAGTACCGCGCCTTTTTGCCGTCTTCGAGGACCCTTGTACCAGCCTTGACCGGTTTGGAGCATTTTTCGCAATAGATCATAACGTTAGATACGTGGATGGCGCTCTCCCGCTCCATGATGCCGCCCTTCGTCTTCTGGCTGGGCCGCACATGCCGCTTTATCATGTTCACTTTTTCCACTATGATCCGGTCGGTTTTCCTGTTGATGCGGAGCACCTTGCCCGTCTTCCCTTTATCTTTCCCGGCCATCACCATTACGTTGTCGTTCTTCCTTATATGGTATGTCTTTTCCATGGCGCCTCACACTACCTCTGGCGCGAGGGAGACTATCTTCATGAAGCGTCTCGCCCGGAGCTCCCTCGCCACAGGTCCGAAGATCCTCGTCCCCACCGGCTCGTTATACTGGTTTATTATGACTGCCGAATTGTCGTCAAAACGGACGTAGGAGCCGTCGATCCTCCTGATCTCCTTCTTGGTGCGGACAATGACCGCCTTCACGACCTCGCCTTTCTTCACCTTGCTGTTGGGGAGCACCTCTTTCACCGAGCAGACGATAATGTCCCCTACGGTGCCGTATCTCTTTCTGGAACCGCCCAATATCCTGATGCAGCCGAGTTTTTTGGCCCCCGAGTTATCTGCGACCTCAAGCTTCGTCCTCACCTGTATCATGGTCAAACCACCTCGCTCGCCTCGGGTAGAACCGCTTCCTTGACGATTATCTCCTTGACCACCCACCTCTTGTCCTTGCTGAGCGGTCTCGTCTCCACGATGAGAACCTTGTCGCCGATTTTTGCCCTGTTCTCCTCATCGTGGGCCTTACAGGTCGTCTTTGTCCGTAAGTACTTGTGGTAAGTCGCATGCTTCAGGACGCGTTCCACTTCGACGACGACCGTCTTGTCCATCTTGTCCTTCACCACTATGCCTACAAGCTTCTTCTTTTTCGCGTCCCTCTTATCTTCCATCGCTACACCTGCCTGCCCGTGGCCTTCTCGTGGAGAACCGCTTCTATCCGAGCAAGGTCCTTTTTTATGAGCTTCATGCGAGATGTATTTTCGAGCTGCCCGGTCGAGTGTCGGAACCTCAAGTTAAAGACCTCTTCCTTCATGTCCTTTTTCCTTTTTGCGAGTTCTTCCGGGGTCAGTTCCCTCAGTTCTTTGGCCTTCATTCTACTTGACTCCTCATGGCGAACCTCGTCTGTATCGGGAGCTTCTGGGCAGCTATGCGGAGCGCCTCGCGCGCTTTGTCCTCAGGCACGCCCTTGATCTCGTAAAGGACCTTTCCCGGCTTCACTACTGCCACCCATCCCTCTACGGGTCCCTTACCCTTGCCCATCCTGGTTTCTGCGGGCTTCTTTGTAATCGGCTTGTCCGGAAAGATCCGTATCCACAGCTTCCCAGTCCGCTTTACGTACCTCGATAAGGTGATGCGGGCTGCCTCTATCTGGCGGGCGGTGATCCAGCCGCACTGAGTAGCCTGTAATCCGTAGTCCCCGAAGCTGACTTCGGCGCCCCTCGACGAGACGCCTGTCATTCTGCCCTTTTGCTGTTTTCTGTATTTTACCCTTTTCGGTGCAAGCATTACCTTGTCTCCTGATAGATCTCACCTTTGAAGAGCCAAACCTTCACGCCGATCACGCCGTATTTCGTCGCGGCGGTCGCGGTGCCGTAATCTATGTCGGCCCGTATCGTCTGAAGAGGGACCCTGCCCTCCCTGTACCACTCGGTCCTAGCCATTTCCGCTCCGGCAAGCCTGCCGGAGCACATGATCTTAATACCCTTTGCGCCGAACTTCATGGCCTGGGATACGTTCCTCTTCATTGCCCTCCTGAACGAAACCCTCCGTTCCAGTTGAAGGGCGACATTCTCAGCTACGAGCTGGGCATCCACCTCGGGCCGTTTCACCTCGGTGATGTTGAGGAGTATCTCTTTGTCGGTCAGCTTCTGGAGCTCTTTTTTCAAGCTTTCTACCTCGGCGCCTTTTCTTCCTATTACAATACCCGGCCGCGAGGTCCAGATGTTCATCTTCGCTCTTTTATCTTTGTTGGCTGCCCTCTCTATCTCCATCTTCGATATGCCTGCCTGGTAGAGCCTATCCTTGAGGAACTTCTTCATACGGATATCTTCATGGAGAAAGAGAGAATAATTCTTGGACGCGAACCATTTCGAATCCCACGTCCTGATTATGCCGAGCCGGAAACCTACCGGATGCGTCTTCTGACCCATTGAACCTCCACTTTTACGATTCGTCCAGTATTAGCGTCACGTGGCTCATTCTCTTCCGGATAGGGGTCGCCCGCCCCATAGCCCTCGGGAGAAACCTCTTCATGGCGGGCCCCTCGTTCACAAGGATGTTCTTTACGTAGAGCGTGTCCACGTCGACGTACTTCTTTTGTCTAGCGTTCCCTATGGCGCTGTCGAGGAGCTTCTTGAGGATAAAGGCGCCTTTCCTCGGGGTAAACTGGAGTATTCCAAGGGCATCGTTAACATTCTTCTTTTTTATGAGATCACCCACGATCCGGACCTTGATGGCCGATATCCTCATCATTTTCGCCTTCGCCACTATTTCCATTCCGCGCTCCTTGCAATTACCGGGGCTCAGCGCCCCCTCCGTCGGCAAAGCCGCCCGGAGCCTTCCCCCTCAACGGATTTATTCTTTCCTCTTTACCACCTTCGCCTTCCCAGCAATTACCGGGGCTCAGCGCCCCCTCCGTCGGCAAAGCCGCCCGGGGTACCCGCTTGCGGGTCGTTCTCACTCAACGGATTTGTTCTTTCCTCTTTACCACCTTCGCCTTCCTGTCCCCTGAGTGGCTGTGGAAGATCCTGGTGGGCGCGAATTCACCGAGCTTATGGCCTACCATCTCTTCACTCACGAAGACAGGGATGAATTTCTTCCCGTTGTGGACGGCAAAGGTAATACCTATAAAATCGGGTGTAATGGTAGAGCGCCTCGACCACGTCTTTATAACCTTCGATTCCCTTGAAGCCTTTGCATGCTCGACTTTCACCGTGAGATCGTCATCGACGAACGGCCCTTTCTTCAGAGACCTTGGCACGGAAAACCTCCTAACCCCTCTTCTTCACGATAAACCTATCGGTTCTCTTGTTCTTCCTCGTCTTCAGACCTTTGGCAAGCTGGCCCCACGGGGAGCACGGGTGTCTGCCGCCCTTGGTCCGTCCTTCTCCGCCGCCCAAGGGGTGGTCGACCGGGTTCATCGCGGTTCCCCTGACGGTGGGCCTCACGCCTCGCCATCGCGACCTGCCCGCCTTGCCCCAGTCCAAGTTTTCGTGGTCTATGTTGCCTACCTGACCGATAGTGGCTGTGCAGGCCAGGTGAATGAGCCTCACCTCTCCGGAAGGGATCCTCAGGTGGCCGTAATCGCCCTCTTTGGCGACGATCTGCGCGTAGCTTCCGGCGCTCCTCGCCATCTGGCCGCCTTTTCCGGGCTTCATCTCCACGTTATGGACAAAGGTGCCAAGGGGGATCAGCTTCAGCGGGAGCGCGTTCCCTTCCTTGATTTCCGTGTCTGCCTTCCTGCTAGCCACTACCGTATCGCCTGCACGAAGCCCCGCAGGCGCGAGGATATACCTCTTCTCCCCATCGGCATAAATGATGAGAGCGATATTGGCTGACCGGTTCGGGTCGTACTCGATGCCTGCCACTTTGCCCGGGACCTCGAGCTTGTCCCTTCTGAAATCGATGATCCTGTATTTCCTCTTGTGGCCGCCTCCGATGTGCCTTGTAGTGATCCTTCCGGCGTTGTTCCTGCCGCCCGTCTTCCTGGCAGGGCCGAGGAGGGACTTCTCGGGACGCTTCTTCGTGACCTCCTCGAAAGTGGCCACGCTCATGAACCTTCTACCGGCCGAGGTCGGCTTGTATTCTCGTACACCCATCACGCACCTTCGAAGAAAGAGATTTTGTCTTTCGGGTTGATTTTGACCACGGCTTTCCGCCAGTCGGGCCGCTTCCCCGAGAACTTTCCGAGTCGCCTCTTCTTGCCTTCTCTGTTCATGACCCTTACCGAGACGACTTTTACCTTGAAGAGCTGCTCCACGGCCTTCGCGATCTCGATCTTGTTCGCAGTCCTCGCGACCTCGAAGACATACTGATTCCCTCCATCCTTCAGAAGGGAGCTCTTTTCCGTCACTATGGGCCTTAGTATTAAGTCATACTGATTCATGATGACAATGCCTCTTCTATTCTCTCAAGGGCGTCTACCGTAACCACGAACTGCTCGTGCCTGATCACGTCGTACACGTTGAGACCTTCGACCCGCAGCACCTTCGCGTAGGGGATATTCCGGGCCGACTTCTCCAGTATCTCATTCTTCCCTTTCACCACGACGAGGGGCTTGGAAAGGCTGAGGGTCTTCATGACGCCGGCGAATTTCTTGGTGCTGATCGCGTCCAGGTCGAGCTTGTCTATGACCTTTACCGCAGCATCGGCATACCGGGTGCTGAGCGCCGAGCGCAGCGCGGCCCTCCGGACCTTCTTCGGCACGGACACATGGTACTCCTTCGGCTTAGGTCCGAAGACGGTCCCGCCGCCGACCCAAACAGGGGACGTGGAGCTGCCTGCCCTCGCCCGGCCTGTCCCCTTCTGGCGCCAAGGTTTTCTTCCTCCGCCTCGCACCTCTCCACGGGACTTCGTGGAAGCGGTGCCTCGCCGCCTGTTCGCAAGCTGCATCACTACCACGTCATGCATGAGGTAAGGCTTTATATCGGCCGCCCATACGGCATCGCTCAATTCCACTTCCCCTACCTTCTCGCCCTGAATATTCAAGACGTCCGTCTTCGGCATAAAACACCCCTAGGACTTGATCTCCACATCGACGCCTGCCGAGAGCTCAAGCTTCATCAGGGCGTCCACCGTCTGCTGCGTCGGCTCGACTATGTCTATCAGCCTTTTGTGCGTTCTGATCTCGAACTGCTCCCGCGATTTCTTGTCGATGTGAGGGGAGCGCAAAACGCAGAATTTCTGAATGTTCGTAGGCAAGGGAACCGGACCTACAACCTGGGCCCCCGTCTTTTTCGCGGCTTCCACAATCTCTTTCACCGACTGATCGAGCAGCCTATGATCGAATGCCTTCAGGCATATCCGGATTCTCTGCCTCATCTCATCCCTCTTTTACTCTATTATCTCCGTAACTACCCCCGCGCCGACCGTCTTCCCCCCTTCCCTGATGGCGAAGCGGAGCTCCTTCTCGAGGGCGATCTGGGTCACAAGCTCT
>Ga0187862_10000180_pt1 | contig 73710 bp, 100 predicted proteins | sample June2016WEW_10_1_FD_133003 | JGI IMG/M metagenome (GOLD analysis project Ga0187862, IMG submission 133003) | Peatland microbial communities from SPRUCE experiment site at the Marcell Experimental Forest, Minnesota, USA - June2016WEW_10_150 | ecosystem: Environmental > Terrestrial > Soil >... | reverse complement strand
TTGGCGTTTCTGTTAACCAAGGGCGTGAGAACGATAGACGCCCGCCGAATCATGGGCGCGATGATGCTGAACCGCAACGTGTCATACAATGCGGCACAGGAGTTGTACATCAAGTCGCGCGGCAGCATGGCGTACCACACGCCGCCGACGCCGATCATCGAACCGGCGATCGAGTTAGATCAAGACAAGATCATCCCCGAACTGCGCGAGGCTGCAAGTTTGCAGTTGGACGGGAAAAGGGCGCAGGCGGTTACATACATGAAGCGAGCGGGCATGGCTGGGCAGAACGTCGTACGCAATTTTTTCACAGACCCGCGCAACAACTGGCCGCCGAACGCCGCCGCTACAATTCGCCGCAAGGGTTCGAGCCGGAGAAACATAGACACAGGTGCCTTGCGACAAAGTATAATTTGGTTGTTAGGCGAGAGAGCAAAGTGATTGTCTACCGTATCAGGAACATGGTTAACGGCAAGTTATATGTTGGGATTACTAAGCATACACTTGCAAAACGCCGTCAGCAGCACCTGAATGCTCCAACGTCTAGAAAGAGATTGACAGCAATTCATGGAGCGATAAAAAAATATGGAACGCGCTCGTTCGAGTTCTCTATTATTGACCACGCTTCTTCATTTGAAGAGTTGAACCAGAAAGAAAAATACTACATCGCACTATTAAATTCTAAGGCTCCTCATGGGTACAACCTCACTGCTGGCGGTGATGGAGTATGTGATCCCGCGCCTGAGGTAATCGAGAAAAACCGGCGCTCGCACCTCGGGAAGAAAGCATCGGAAGAGACAAAGGCGAGGATGCGGGCCTCTTCCAAGCATCTTCCTATGTCTGAAAAGACTAAAGAGAAGTTGCGGCAGTATCTCTTTACAAGAGTTATTTCTGCCGAGACTCGAGAAAAAATAGGAGCATGGCAGCGCGGGCGTAAGCGCGCCCCTCTTTCTCCCTCAACGCGTCAAAAGATCAGGATAGCGTCTATTCGCAATAATACTGGAGCAATTCTCGCAGAAGCCGGGAAAGAGACTAGATGGAAAAAAGGTCAAACTGCTTGGAATAAAGGCAAGACTCATTCGGCAGAATGGCGGGCTAATCTCTCGCTATCTCACAAAGGCAAGAAACAATCTGAGGAGACTAAACAGAAGCGCTCAGAGTCTTTGAAGCGGGCATACGCTGAAGGTCGCCATCCTATTATTCGAGTTCCACAAGATGAGTTTGGACGGTTTACTTCGCTAACCGATAGCGTGCAATAAGTAGATGGACCTCTCCTTCACATGCAACAATCCACTTACAGCCGAACCGTTCGTGATTCAGCGCAGCAACGGCGGGGCGTGGGGTCCGGGCGGATGGAACGACAAGTACACGAATTTGAATTACTACGGCAACGTCACCATCGCCGATCCGAAAGTCGTGGACGCGCAGCCGGACGCAGATCACATCCACGGAGCGATCACGATCAACTGCGAACTGCCGATTTACGTGACGCGGGAACAGGACACTAACGGGAATCCGGCGACGAGCGATTTGCTGATGTACCACGGTGAGTTGTACCGCATCGTCGCGGTGCGCGACTATTCCAGCAGGGGCTATTGGTGGGGCCTCGCAGCGAGGATTCTGGGCGCGTGATGCCTTGGATTCTCGGCGCGATGATCTTCTCCGGAATCGCGGTAGTGGCTTACATCGTCGTGATCTCGCTGAGGGATTATTCCAAGTGAGCGCTTACCCGGTTCCATTGACGCCGCAGACGATCCAGCCCGCGATGCAGACGTTGACCGCCGTGGCCCTCGGCATGATCCCGATCCCGAACACTCCGACTCCGCCGATACCTCAAACGGTCTACAACACGGTCAGGGTCGGATGGCAGAGGCGGGGGCAGCCGTTCAACGCGGCGACGGACGAGATCGTCTACCTGCGCTGCGAGTTGACCGACGTCCCTCCGGTGAACCGCGTCAGGAACCGCCAGTTGCTGCCGAACCCGAACGACGCCAACAACCCGCCGCAGACCCTGGTCTTGCTCACGAGCTACACGCGCGTCTGGAGGACGTACTGGGAGTTCTACGGGCCGCAGCTGGCGTTCGACCGGGCGCGGCAGTTCGAGTCCGCCTTGTACACGCAGCAGGTGCACGACACGTTCGCGGCCCTCGGGCTGGCGCTCTACTGGGTGCCTGACACTCCTACCCCGCGCAGGGTTCCGTACTACTCGGACGGCGAGTGGTGGGAGCGGACGGACTTCGAGGCGGAGTTCAACGAGTACGTGCAGGAGCCGCTCGTCATACCGGCGATGGCCTCGGTCGAGGTCAAGGTCTACGAGGGCGAGGCGGGGCTGGTCGCGGACTTCGTGGTTCCGCTGGAATCGGAATTGGAGAACGTGCTCCTGCTGTCGAGCGGCGGCGGCTTGCTGCTGTCCGACGGGGAGACCACGCTCGGGCTTTCTGGATAAAACTATGCCGACGGCGCTCAGCGAGAAGATAATCAACCTCACCCCCGGCGGGGCGGCCCAACCCGCCGACCTGGTCTACGCCGTGCGGGACGACGACCAGGACGTGAGCCTCACGGCCGAGGCGATAGCCGCGCTCGGCGGTTCACCGGAGGGAACTGATGGCGCGATCCAGTTCAACGACAACGGCTTGTTCTCCGGCTCCTCGGCCACGATCGACGAGGACGGGAACATCGTCGACCTCGATGGGCTGTTTACTTTTGGAAGTCTCTCCGCATTGCCGGAGTATCTGCAATCTTTAATCTATCCCGGCCTCAATTCGGTTAACGCAATCGTTCCGGCTGGGTTTGGCAATGGCGATATAGGCGCAGTATTGCAGACCGGAGGATACTGTTCCGATCTGGCCACGTACATCATAGGAATGTCCACTAGTGTAGCGTCACCATGTGGGTCGTATGGTAATTATACGCAAGCCGTAGTTGCAAGCAGTTCGTCGGATGCAGTGGCATCCGGCTATGCCGCAGATGTTTTCGCGGAAGATGCTACAGTCGCCGGCGCACATTTGTTTGGCAGCTTCTTTGGCGTGTGGAACAATGGTGGCACGGTTAGCGCTGGCGCTGCCATCGACATAGCTGTAGGACAGAATGTTTCTGGGCGAGGAACCGGTCCTTCCGGAATTCAGTTCGGGGCCGCTCTTTACATAGAAGGCGTGAGCGCAGATCCTTCGACGGGAGAAGCTATAGGAATTTACGTTTTTCCGGAGAGTAATGGGTCAGACTACGGCATCAACGGCGCAACGCGTTATTTCATTAAATCCCGAAGCACAGCGCCAAGCGTACTCTCTGGTCCGATGGAAGTCACCGCCCTGAGTTTAAGCATCTTGCCTCCGACTTACGCCGACAACGCGGAGGCGGTTGACGGCGGCCTGTCCGCCGGGGAGATTTACAGGACCGGCAGCGATCCAGACTTTTTGTGCATCGTCCACTGAGGAATCGACTATGAGAGTCATACCACTCACGCAGGAGCAGCAGGAGAAGATAGCCAGCCTCAAGGACGCCGTGGCTGCCGCGCAGCTGGCCGCAGCCCCGTACAGCCGGGCGGTCCAGGCGGCAAGCCAGAGGCTGAACGAGTACATAGAGTCGCTGACCGGGGTGAAGTCCGGCCCGTCTCCGCTGGCCCGCCGCAACCAGGTCGGCATCACCGACGATGGCACCACGCTCGTGATCCCGTGACCGTCAACATTTACACCAAGCATAAAGGAGCATCATAATGTCCAGCACCGCGCTTCCATTGAGTTTGGTCGTTCCTATCACCGTGACCACGCAGGGCATAGCCGTGACCGCGCCCACGTACAACATCGGGCTCATAACCGGGACGACGGTTGCCAGCGGATACGCGGCGGCTAATTCTAGGATTCTGCAGTTCTCGCAGGGGGATTGGTCCTCCGCAATGATCGCGGCTGGATTTCTGCTCACGTCGCCCGAGTACATCGAGGCGGGCATCTACTTCTCGCAGAATCAGGCCGCGCAGTTGGTGTTCGTCGGCCTGCAAAACCCGTCTTCACTGAAAACGCTGATTCCCCATTCCGGGGCGGCGGGAACGAATTACACCGCCGGGGACATAGTGCAGGTGCTTCAGGGGTCACCCCCGAACGTCACGGGGCAGGCGGAGATACTCACAGTCGCGGCGGGCGGAGTTCCGCTCACTTTGGCGCCGGTGCTCACTTCCGACGGCACGGGTTACACGACCGGAACGGATCTGGCAACAGCGAACGTGACCGTCGCGAACCCCGCCGCGAGCGGATTGTACGTCGACGTCACGGCCATCGGGGAAACCCCGGAAGCGTGTTTCGCGTACCTGCGCAACGCGAACGGCACGTGGTACGGCTGCACGTCCACGACCGCCGCCGACTCTGACCACGAGGCCATCGCCACGTTCGTCCAAGGCATCTCGCCGCCCGCGAAATACTATTGGGCGTCGTCCACGGTGGCGATCTCTCAATCTCCGTACCAATCCGGATCGACGGACGTGGCCAGCTACATGGAGGCCAACAGCCTCTCGAACGTGACCGGCATCTACTCGACCACACAAAACGGGACCGCCCCTAACAACGTTTACGCGGCCGCCGGCATGATGGGATTGGAGATGGGGTTGAACACCGGACTGGCCGGGAGCTACTACACGCTCGCCTTCAAGACGCTGGTCGGAGTGACCCCGGAGCCGCTCACCCTGCAGCAGTACCAAAACATACTGTCGAAGAATTGCAACATCTACGGCAACTTCAACAACGCCTATGCCTGGGTGTATCCGGGGATCAGCGGCCGGACGAATTGGTTTTCAGACTTCGTGACTTTCCTCAATGTCCTGAAAGCGCAGATTCAATACAACGTGGCGAACGCGCTCGCGCTGCTTCCCGCGGTTCCCGAGGACAACGCCGGCGAACAATTGTTGATCCACGCCGTCAACCAGGCGTGCGACGCGCTGGGCGCCGTCGGGTTCATCCAGCCGGGAGTGTGGGGCGGCGCGACGATCCAGCTTCCGAACGGGACCGGCGGCACCATCGGGATCACGAACGGGCAGGCGCTCACGAATGGATACACGGTGTTCGCGGCATCGTTCGCCACGCAGACTTCGGCTGCGCAGCAGGCGCGACAGGGGATGCCGATCTACGTCTGCGTGAACACTCCGGGCGCAATTCAGTCCGTCCAGATCAATTTGCAGGTCCAGTTCTAGGAACAGGAGAAACATATTATGGCGCAACCAACCGGCGGCGTGTACAGTTTCGGGGATGTCGTGATCGCGTTCGCGTCTCCATTAGTTCCCGCGATGTCGTTCTCCGGCCCAATCGGAACGACGCGCATCGTCGTCGCCATGACCACGGTCCGCACGGTGCACGACGTGGCGGCGGACGGGGCCATCATGGTGTCAAGCATCAAGGGCGACAACGGGCACGTCACCATCGAGACGCAGCAGACCTCGGTCATCCACCAGTTCTTCACCGAGTTCATGAACCAGCTGATCGCGGCGCAGAGGAACAACGACGTGACAAACTGGGCCTCGGCCACGCTCTCCATCCGCTCGGTGACCACGAACACCGGGCACGTGCTCACGGGACTCAGCCCGACAAAGCAGCCCGACACGCCATATGCCGCGCAGGGCGAGCACACCACATGGGAGTTCATGGCGGCTGACGTGACGAACACGTAACACTGAGGACTTCATGCAAAGCAAAGATGTGACTGTGAACGGAAAGAAGTACCACATCGAGCAGATGACTCCCTTCGTCGCCGGACGAGTCTACGGCTGGCTGAAGGGCGCAGCCATCGAGTTCTCGCGCAGGGACAAGGGACAGACTTCCGCCCCGGACAGAAACCAGACTCCTTCCCCAGAGGAGCAGCAGGAGATCGCCGACGGATCAGTCGAGTACACATGGTCCATCGCTCCGTCCACCATCAGCGAGGAGGCGTGCGAGAAAATTCAGCGCTACGCCCTGCAAGTTTGCAGGTACTACGACGCCCCGACGAACGCCCCGTGCGACCTGCTGGTGAACGGACGGATCGCGGATGCCGCGCTGCAGGAGAACGGCCCGGGAGTCGACGACCTCGTGCTGAAATCGCTCCAGTTGTCCTGCTCCCCTTTTTTCTTAAGGGAGTTGCTGAAGATGTTCCCGGCAACTCCGACGGCATAGACTTATTCATCTACCGCCCGGTGCTCTCAGGAATGTGGCAGCAGCGCGAAGTCTTCGACGGGACCTACCGCGTCTCCGATTTGCTGACGGCTCACGCGCTGCTCGATATCAGAGAGAAATCGCGCTTGGATGTTATGGATCAAGCGAGGAGCAAGAAGCCACTTCTGTCGCTCCCGCTGTCGTGGTTTTCGAGGTGGGGTTAGAAAATTGGACACATCGGTCATAAAGAGTTATTTGGTGGCTTTGAATTTCGACGTGAATTCTCAGAGCCAGCGGAAATTTGACGAGGCCATCCGCGTCGCCACGCAGAACATCACACGCTTCACCGGCGGCATGGCCACCAGTTTCGTCGAGGCTGGGGCGTCCGTCGTCGGAGTGCTCACGGCGATAGCTACAGGGACGGTAGCACTAGCGACAGAGACCGCCCGCGGCGATTTGCAGATGCAACTCATGGCGCGCCGGATGATGATGTCTTTGCCGCAGTTCCGCGAGATGAAAATGGCGCTGGACGCTTTGGGAGTCTCTGCCCAGGACGTGATCTTCGGGCCGCCGGAGTTGCGCGAGAGGTACAAGACGCTCTCGGAGGACAACCGCCGCATCATGGCTGCGCTCGGCCCGGCGGACTTCGAGCGGGAGATGCGCCGGATACGCGACGTGGAATTCCAGTTCACGCGGCTGCGGCAGGAGGCAGGGCTGTTCGTGATGGCGCTGACCAAGTCGCTGTCAAAGGCTCTTACCGGAGACGAGAACGGGATACTGATGCGGCTCAAGAGTTGGAACGAGTGGCTGATCCAGAACATCCCGGACTTAGCGAACAAGGCCGCTACCTATCTGGCTCCTGTCCTGAGGGACGTTTGGAGCATACTTAAGGACATAGGCTCGATGGGGCAGATGGTCGCGGACGACTTCGTGCAGATGGTCGGGGTGTTGTACAACGACCAGCGCCTCATCGGCGGAAAAGCTAACCTCGAAACCATCAGCCTATCGCTTCAGCACATCTCCGACGAACTGGCAGACATCATCGACGAGACGCGGGAGTGGTTCGCGCTGCTTCATCAGCCAGCGGGTCAGACGGGAAGTGACAAGTGGCTTTGGGGTCCGGTCGGGAAACCGGCGACCATGGGGGACATGTTCGCGAGGATGTTCCCGGAAAGTGGAATGAAGTCCGAGTCAATGGAGAAATACAAAGCTCAACTCCCCATATTCCAGCAAAGGGGCAAGACGCTGCCGCAGCAGGCAATGGCTGCCGCCATGAGCATCGGGGCCGACCTCGGAGTCAATCCGCGCCTGATCTTCGAGCAGTGGGCGCACGAGACGGGCGGGTTCACGAGCAGGCTGGCGCGGGAACAACTCAACCTCGGCGGTATGAAAACCGTTACTGGAGCCTATAGAGAATTTTCGTCGGTCGACGAGTTCGCGCAGGCTTACGAGCGCCTCATCAGCCGCGGAAGGTTCTCCGGGCTGCGCACGGCCCAGACGGAGCAGGAGTGGGCGCAGGCGCTCAAGGCCGGCCACTACATGGAGGACACGCCGCAGAACTACGCCCGCGGCATGGAGCACGCCCGCGCGCTGGCGGAGACTATCAACGTCAACATCTACGCGCAGACGAGCGATCCGGCGGAGCACGCGCGGAAGTTCATCGAAGAGACGAACCGGCTGAAGTCTCAGAGGCAGCAGGTGCAGTCGGGGCAGGTGTACGTGACGGGAGGATACTAGCGTGGCGGGGCAGGGCTGGCGGCCGCCGCAGTGGGCCTCGCAGCCTCAACTGGTCTACGTGTCCTACACGGAGCCGACGGCCACCGTGGGCGTTTCTACTACCACGCTCGGCGTCTCGAACCTTGAGACGGGCGGGACTCCGATCCCACCGGTGACGACTCCGGGCCAGCCTGTCATATTCTACTTCGACGCCGTGTTCTCGACGGACCACTACCTCACCCGAAGGTTCACGCAGCACCCGGTGCAGAATAACACGTCGATCACGGACCACTCGTTCAACCTTCCGGACAGAGTGGTTATCGGCGTCGGCTTCTCAGACGCGATGCAGTCCTTCTCCAACGGACAATATACTTCATCGATAGACGCCTTCACGAAGTTCGTGGCGCTGAAGGAGCAGGGCCAGCAACTTTACCTCGCGACCCGCTTGAAGCAGTACGGCGTGATGGGCATAGAGTCGATCAGAGCGGCGGACACGCTGGAGACCTCCAATGGAGTGAAGTTTGTCATAACCTTCATCCAGATCATCATCGCGCAGACGAGCACGACGGTCGTGCAGAGCAGCCGCCCGGACTCCTCGCAGCAGACGAGCACCGGGAACACGCAGTCGGTGACGGTCCCGACTTCCATCTACGGCACCAACACGACCTTGACGCCCGCGGCGACCCCGCCGAGCGCGCCGGTCACTCCGAACCCCAACCCGAACTGGAACAGCGACCCCGTGGGCTGGATCGGAACTTTGCAGCCGAGCCCCTAGCGATGCAGCAGATCATCCCGCTCCCGAACCCGCCGCAGCCGAACTTGACGCAGACGCTCACCTTGTCCGTGGACGGGAGCCCGCTCACCCTGATGCGCGTCTTGCGCTATAACGAGATCGCCGGGTACTGGTGCGAAACGCTCTCCGACTCGGCCGGGAACCTGCTGCTCGACTCCGTACCGCTGCTCACTGGGAACGGGCCTGCGTGCAACATTTTACGCCAGTACAGCTACCTTCAGATCGGTTCGGAGTACATCCTCAACGTGTCCGGATCGGAGACTCCGAACTATCCCAACAACCAGAACCTCGGCTCCGGCTATTTAGACATCTGGGGAGACACGCCGTAGCATGGGCGGAACCTCCACAACATACCCGCAGGTCGGCACCGGGCAGACCGTCAACTCCCAGGGCCTGTACGGGCGCAAGTACTCGCTCCAGGTGCTCACGCCGCAGTCGGACGGCTCGACCACCGTGTTCACGGTCAGCGACAGCTCGTTCGAGCCGGAGGCGCTGCGCATCACCTTCGACGTGCGCACGCTGGTTTTCCAGAACGCCTACTGGTTCGCCGACATCGACATCTACAACCTCGGGCCGGCGACCTCCATCGGGCTGATCAAGGACGCCTACGCGGTCAAGCCGGGGATGAACGTCATCCTGAGCGCCGGGTACCAGAACGGCAACTACGGCATCATCTGGCAGGGTCCGATCCTCCAGCCGACGTGGACGCGGGAGAACGTCACCGATTACCGGCTGACGCTGCACTGCATAATCGGGCTGCTCCAGGCGATCAACGGGCAGACATTGAGCGCCGTGTACTCCGGGTTCAACCAGGCGCAGATCGTGACCTCGATGATCGAGTCGCTCGGGCTGCATTTAGAAACCCCGCTGCCGTCCAAGCTGAGCGACACGCAGCTGAAGTACGACAGCGTTGTGGCGGGGAACCCGGCGCAGGTGCTGGACGAGATCACGAAGGCGAACGACCTCGTCTGGTTCATGAAGCAGCGCGGACTGGCCGCGACGGACACCGGCATCTACGTCGGCGACCCGGCGGAGGGGGTGGACACGGCCACCTCGGACTTCACATTCACCCCGTCCAACGGGCTGCTCGGAACGCCGGTCCAGAACCAGAACGGAGTAGATTTCTCCGTGCTGCTCAACCCGTTCGTGGTGACGAAGCTGCCGCTCCAGGTGGTGTCCATCGACCAGGCTCTCATCGAGCAGATACCGTACCAGCCGAACGCCGCCGGCTACCCGCCGTACCCGCTCAGCCCTCCGCTGAAGTACGCCGTCCTCCAGGTGAGGCATAGGGGCGATTCGCGCGGCGACCTGTGGCAGACGGACATCAAGGGCGCGGTCAACCAGGGCGCGCTGATCACGAAGCTGATCGGGTCGTCGCAATGAGCAACGGGCAGACGCTCGACTTCCTCTCGCTTTCGCAGTGGCTCGGGCTCCCGACCGACGAGGTGGGGAGCGCCGTCAAGCAGGCGATGGCTTCCCTGCGAGTGGCCATGGTCTGCATCGTCCAGAAGTTCGACCCCGGGGACGGAGCAACCACTCCGCCCATCGTGACCGTGCTCCCTGCGGTGATGGAGAAGACCTACCAGAACGTGGGCGGCGTGATGACGCCCCAGGACTTCAAGTGGACGCACCCGTTTCGCGCCACCGTCGTGGTCGCGGGCGGCGGAGGGTGGCTCCAGACATTCCCGATCCAGGCCGGCGACGAATGCTTCGTCATCTTCAACGACAACGCGCTGGACGCGTGGCGGCAGTCTGGCGGAGCGAACAACGTGCAGCTTCCTCCGCTCAGGCGGCACAACTTCGCCGACGGCGTGGCGATCTTCAGGCCTCACTCGGCCGCCGTGCCGATCCCCGACTACAACACCTCCTCTGCCGAACTCCGCAACCTTTCCGGAACGATAAAGCTGACTGCGAGCAGCCTCGGCATAACCGTGACCGGGAACCTTGGCGTGACCGGAAACCTCGTGGTCAACGGCACGATAGTGAACGACTCGACGACCTACTCGACGCACGTCCACCCCGTGGGCAGCGGGCAGACGGGCGCGCCGGAGAACCCGTAATGGCCGCCAGCCTGTTGCAGGCGTGGAAGCAGGGAGGCTCGGCATCTGGCATCGTGTCATCCCTCGGCACGATCACGTCCAGCGCCGGAGGATTCACCTCGCCAACTACGAACGCGAGCCTGCTGCTACTGGTGGCTTTCGTGTCGTCGAACACGGGCGGCGTGGCGATGAACGCGCCCGTCGTCTCTGGAGGCTACGGCGGCACGTTCACGAGCGGTCTGGACGGGCCGAGCAGCTTCGCCCAGGACGCGGGGAACGACGTGGCCGGCTCGACGCTTTGGTGGATCGCCAACGCGCCCCCGATGAGCCCGTCGCAGACGATCACGGTGGAGGCGATCAACGAGGGCGGCGGGAGCGGGACGGTCTCCGTGGAGTACGTCATCGCGGAAGTCGGCGGGATAGAATACCCGATCGTCACCGAGTTGGTGATGTCCGGCGCGTCCGATGACATCTCGGGGGTGTCGAACAGCGGCACGGGCGGAACGCCCGACGTCCCGTTCGGGTTGACGACGGCGAACGCGGACTTGATCCTCGTCATCCTGAGCGCGGCCGGAGCGGGGTCGACGAACCTCACGGCCGGAAGCGGCTACACGCTCGGCATCAGCGCGACCGTGGCCACCTACGGGCAGGTGGAATACCAGTTAAACGCAGCACCTGGACAGACCACGGCGGCCTTCACCGGGACGGAGCCTTATTGGGGCACGGTGGCGATGGCGTTCGCCGCCGGAACGGGCACGGCCCCGGCGTTCACCAGCCCGGCCAACGCCACATTCACTGCAGGCGCGAACAGCGCATTCGCCGTGACCACGAGCGGTTCGCCCGCTCCGAGTCTCACGAGTGTTGGCACACTGCCCGCGGGAGTGACCTTCCACGACAACGGCGACGGCACGGCGGCGCTGGGCGGCCTGGTCAACTTCGGGGCCACGGGAGTCTACGGCCTCATGTTCACCGCCTCGAACACCAACGGCACGGCCACGCAGGACTTCACTCTGACGGTGCTCCCACCTTCCGGCAGCGCGGGAACGACTGCCAGCGGCCAGGGTTCGGCAACCTCCGCGCAGACCGCGAACGTCTTCACCTACCGCACGCTCGGGCCGAACAACGACCCGGTCTGGACCAGCTACTACTCGAACGTCTACGCCGTCGCGCAGGCGATAAAGACAATTATCGATTTATTCATGGGCGAGTGGTGGGAGAGCGTGCTGGACGGGACGCCGATGTTCCAGAAGATGCTCGGCGCCCCGGGGTCGGCCACGCAACAAGTCAGTTTGCTGCTCCAGCAGAGGATTCTGGGCACACCGTATGTCACCGGAATCAGCGACCTGACCGTGAACTTCGACGCGCCGTCGCGAATATTCTCGATGACGTGCACGGCGCAGACGGCCTTCGGGCCGACGAACGTAGTCTACTCGCCGCAGCCGCCGTCGCAGGGGATACCGTGATTATCTGGGCTTTCTGCATTTCCTGCATGTGCGAGGGAGTGCTGGCATCGCCATCGGACCTGAAAATGTTCCAGCGCAAAAACTATGTCCGCACATAATGCATTTGCGTATGATCTTGTGAGTGTTAGTTGGATTGTGCCTGTACATGGCCCTGCTTCATTATAACGCGACTGCAAATTTGCAGGTGAACTGACTTGGCATATTTTCCTCCGTTTATTGGGCCTAGTGGGCTGAGTCTGCCGCAGTATCAGGACTACCTCGGGCTCTACACTTCCGCTTGGCTCTCCATCTACGGCCCTGGAGAGTATTTGGGCATCGACGCCGCCGGTTACCAGCTGTGCTCGATGTTCGCGCTTTCCATGAATGACTTGGGAAACGCCGTGCAGCAGGATTACAACAACCGCAGCCCGGTCACCGCCGTGGGCGCCGCACTCGACACGGACGTGGCCTACAACGGCCTGGTGCGCAAGGCGGCCAGCTACTCCACCTGCCCGGTCACGATCACCGGCACGGCCACGGTCATCTCGAACGGCAAGGTGCAGGACTCGGTTCCGCAGCAGGGCTACCTCTGGGATCTGCCGCCGACGGTCATAATCCCATCCGGCGGGAGCATCACGACGGTCGTTACCTGCGAGGTCATCGGCGCGGTCAACGCCATCACGGGCCAGATCAATTTGATAGCGACCCCGACCGCTGGGTGGGTGAGCGTGACGAACGCCTCGCCCGCCACCTTGGGCCAGCCGGTAGAGACCGACTCGCAGCTCAGGACGCGGCAGGCCATCTCCACGGAACTGCCATCGATCACTCTGCTCGCGGGCACTGCTGCCGCCGTTGCCGCGGTCCCCGGTGTCGTGGACTCGCTCTGCCTGGAGAACCCGACCGGATCGGCCATCACCACATGGCCTCTGCCATCCTCTGGCCCGAGCTGGTACGGCCCGCCGCACTCGGTAACGTGCATCGTAGAGGGCGGGACGCTTCTGGACGTGGCCACAGCTATCTACAACAACCGCGGCATAGGCCCGCTGACGAACGGCACGACGACGCAGCCCGTGGTCGACCCCTACACCGGAGCGACGTTCGACGTGGGGTTCTACCTGCCGACGTTCGTCCCAGCCTACGTCGTGGTCAACGCGCACGCCCTGACCCCGGCGTTCAACTCGGCGGTCGAGGCCGCGATAGTGACGGCGGTGGTCAACTACCTGAACGGCCTGCAATTAGGCGGCACGATCTCCTGGGGCGCGCTGATGGCCGTAGCGATGTCGCAGGCGGGGAACCTGGAGGTTCCGATCTACGACGTGACGGACCTGTACGTCAGCCTGACGCAGACCTCGCCGCCGTTCGCGTTCACAACGGACGCTGACATACCCATGAGCAATCCGTGGGACACGGCGGAGGGGCTGGCTGCAAATGTGCAGGTGAACTCGGTCTGATGCCTTATCCCCTCTTCAACGTGACCGGCCTCACCGCCCCGGACGAGAGCATCGGCGCATCTTCGGCGCAGGTTCCGTGCTCACCGGGCGACGTGTTCTTCCTCACCGGGACGATCCAGTACCTCTCCGGCGGGATGCAGCCGCGTTTGTACATCAACTTCTACGACGCCTCGGGCAGCCAGATCACGATACTCCACGGCTCGCTCGCCATCTCCCAGCAGCTCGCGGTGCTGACCGACAACGGCTGGCACATACAGTTCCAGAGCGGCCCCGCGCCGCCCCTGGCCGCGACGGTGAACGTCGGCACCGACTGCCAGTACGTCGTGGGCCACACGGCGTCCGTCACCTCGTGGCAGGTTTCGGACTGCCGCGTCGCGCAGAACGGCAACCCCCTGTACCTGCCGCTGGTGAATTACGATTCGTCGCTGACTTCCTACTCGCTGGGCCAGCAGTTCGTGTTCCCGCTCTACTACCTGAGCCTGTTCACGTCGCAGTACAAGAACGCGCAGAACCTCTACGCCTGGGCGGCGGCGCTGATCCAGCCGGTGACGGACTTGCTGGCGTGCGTCCAGCAACTCTACCAGGCGTTCGCCCTGCCCCTGACCACAAACGCGCCACGCGGCAGTCGAGCGCAGTACGCGTTCAGACCAGGAGGGGGCCAGACGCTGCCCGCTTCCGGCGCTCCCGTGGACCCCGTCGTCCCGGCTTCCGGGGCGCAACTCGACATCATCGGCACGATCGTAGGGGCGAGCAGGCGCCTGCCGTTCCAACCCGTCACCGGGAGTCCTCCGGTCCCGGTCAGCCCGATCCTGGACGACGCCGATTACCTGACCCTGATCCAGGCGAAGATCGCGCAGAACCAGTGGGACGGGCAGGTCGGCTCGCTCTACGTCCTCTGGGGTTACTTGTTCCCCGGAGGGCACATAACCGTGCTCGACAACCAGAACATGACGGCGAACATCATCCTGTCGGGCACGTTCACGCCGATCGCCCTCCAGATGATCGAGAACGACATGATCATCCCCAGGCCTCAAGGGGTCGAGTACATTTACGGCTCGCCGCTGCTTCCCGTGTTCGGGGCGGACGTGGACAACTCGCTCATCGCCGGGGCGGACGTGGGCTATGCGACGTAAGGGAAGGAACCTCTGATGGCCGGAAGCACTAATTTGATCCAAGTGAACCCGACGGCGGCGAACCAGCAGTCGGACGCCACCTACGACTCCTACTCGCTGGTCACGGGCGGCGTACCCTACGAGGGGATACTGCCCTCGGCCTACCTGAACAAGAAGGACTTCCAGCTCACGACCTTCATGGCGGCGTTCGCCGGGATGCTCGTGGCAAAGGGGTACTCGCCGAATGACGGCTCCGCCAACCCGTCCACCGCCATCGCCAACCTTGTCGCGGTGCTGATGAACGTGCTCACGGCCGCCGACATGGCCCCCATCGTCGCCATCGGGAGCGCCGCCGGCTACATCGTCTTCCCCGCCGTTCTGGGAGGATTCACCGTGCAGTGGGGCCTGGCGACGACGAACGTGACGACGTTCACGAGGGCGTTCACGGTGAAGCCGATCGTGGTCGTCAACTCGGGAACGGGCGTTGGCAACCTGTCCGCGTGGGACACGACGAGCTTCACGGTGGACGCGACGAGCGGCAACACGACATGGATCGCGATGGGGAAATGATGATGAGACTCAAATGGTTCCTGGCGCTGCTCCTGCTGGCCCCGTTCGCTTGGAGCCAGAAGACGGGCACGGCCTTCACGTGGTACTGCCCCGACTCCTCCACATCGTCTACGGCTTACGTTTGCGTTACCACGCCGTCGTTCACGCCAGCCGCCGGGGACTCGGTATTGCTCACCGGGGTCAACCAGAACTCCGGGGCGAGTCCCACGCTCAGCGTGAACGGGGTCGCGCACCCTATATCCGTGAACCAGGGCAACGGGGGAGTGTCGCTCGGAGCGCTGCAGGCCGGGGCGAGCGTACTGATGACGAACACCGGATCAGCATGGCAGATGCAGGGACAGTCCGGGGCCGGGGCCACCTTGGCTACCGCGGCCAGCCAGTGCGAGTTGTCAGTCGCCGCCGGGTCCACGGCGACCACCTTCGGCTCGTGCGCAGGTTCTAGCTCCACCAACTGGTCGGCGCTCGTCGCCAACTCCCCGATGGTCTCGGGGCCGTTCCAGGTGTCCACGGGCGGCTCCATCGTCCCGATCAACTCGGGCGTGATTCAGGCGACGGCGGCACCGTGGAGTGGCCTGACCGGGACGGCGCCGTCCACGACGGTGAACGGAACGGCGTGCCAGATCGGCGGAAGTTGTTCGCCCAACACTCCGGTCGGGCAGGTCACCGGTACATTCACTTCCGGCAGCAACGGGTTTGGCACGGGCGCGTTTTCGTCCACCTATACGCTGCCAGCGGCCAGTGCTGGAGCGCTTGGTGGAGTCAACTCCATTACTTCCTCACTTCACAACTGGGTGAGTTACATCGACACGAGCGGCCTGCCCCACCAATCGCGCCCGGCATGCGCTGACTTGAGTGATTCGTCCAGCGGATGCAGCACGGCGGCATACTCGCTGCCAGCCGCCACTTCCTCCACTTTGGGTGGGGTTAAGCCTGACGGTACGAGCATCCTCAACACGGCTGGGGCGATTTCGGCGACGGCGGCGTCGGTGGGCGCGGAACCGGCCCTGGGCAATCCAGAAACGACGGGTTACGTGCTTTCGAGCACGACCGCTGGCGTGCGGTCATGGGTGGCGAACGGAAGCGGAGGCGCAGTCTTCTCGGTCTCGAACAGCGACAGCACGCTTACCGTAACTCCTACCACTGGCGCGGTGGTGGCCTCGCTGAATTTGGGCCACGCGAACACATGGACGGCGGCACAGACCTTTCCCGGCGCGACCTTCTCCGGCTCGGGCGCGGGCTACTTCGCGCTGACTCAAGGCGCGGATAACTGCGTAGCCAATCAGCCCACAGGCTCCGTTTGCTGGGAGGCTCCGGCCTCGGGCGTGACTTCTTACCACGGCCTGTTCGCGGTGACGCCTTCCTCGGGCATCCCGCACTACGCCTATTCCTCGCCCACGATCACGGAGACGATCTCGGCCATCACTCCATCGGACGCGACGGGGAACACGACGGGCACCGGCAACTTCGTGCTCGCGACTTCCCCGACATTCGTCACCGGCTTGAGCAGCCCTGCTATCACCGACAGCGGCATCTCGCAGTATGGCGTGCTCTTTGCGGGATCGGGAGGCTTGCTCTCTGGCATTCCTGCGGATTTCTACTACAACGACACCGGCTACGACAGCTTGCCAACGCTGCAACTTGGCGTGCGCGGCTCGCAGGCCATCGACGCCCATTTTGAGGTTTATGGCAGCAACGACACTTCGGCGCACTTCCACAACGTCGGCACGACCGGGACGGGACTCTCCGCTGACGGCGGAATCATCTCATTGTCCGCCGTTCCGACGGGAGCAGCGCTTGGTTCCGGCGTCATCATGGGCACGCTACAGTTCGGCGGTTCCGATTCGACTTCGGACACGGAAGCTACCGGCGCGATCATCAGCGCGTGGACGACGCAGGCTTGGACCAGTTCGGCTTTCGGCTCGCAGTTGAAGTTCTACACGACTCCGAACAGCTCCACGACTCTGACGCAGGCATTACTCCTCGATCAGAATCAGGCGGCGACGTTTGCTGGCGCGGTAACAATTTCTGGGCAACTCCTCGCCACAGAGCCAACTGGCTCGGTTTGGGGCAGCGCGACGGGCGGGGCGAAGGGCGCGGGCACGATCAATGCGGCTGGATTGTATGTCAACGGCGCGGCGGTCGGCACGAGCAGCGGCACGGTCACTTCGTCCGGCTACTCCAGCGGCACGCCCTTGGCGGCGTTCTCCACTTCCACGAACATCACGCCAGCAACTTCCTCCAATGTAATCGCACTGTTCGGCTCCGGCTCCTGCTCTGGTTATCTCAAGAGCGACGGAACCTGCTCCACGCCGGGCGGTTCTGGAACGGTAACGGTCGTCAGTTCCGGCTCGCTGACGAGCACGGCCTTGGTCACGGGCGGCGGCACGACCACACTGCAAACGCCCTCGACGACTTCCACGCTGGACGCGAGCGGAAACCTCGCGGTGGCGGCTGGCGGATCGCTGGGCAGCGCGGACAGCGGCAGCCCGAAGTTCACCTTCGCCTCGAACAAGGCCACGTTCAACCAGCCGCTGTACCTCGGCACGGCCAGCAACCAATTAGTAACCGGGACTGGCAGCAACCTGACAACCCTGACTTTCCCGGCCTCGTCCGGTGCGGTCACGCTCACGTTCCCGATCACGAGCGAGTACATGGTCGGCGCGAACTCCGACACGACGACTACGCACGTCCTGCACGCCACGTCGGTTGCGGGAGTGTTCAACTCGACGGCGATTGCGGCTGGCGATTTACCGGGCGGCGCAGGCGAGCTTCTGGCTGGCGCAACGCCCGCCTTGACCTATACGCCGACCTTGGGCGTGAGCGGCACTGCTGGTAGCTTGTCCATGTTCCCGGCGACCGGAAACTTCACGACGACGTGGGCGAGCGGAGCGACTGCGAGCAACACGATTCAGGGGTTCGCGGCTGTGCCGACAACCGGACACCTGATTGACTGCACGGTCACGAGCACGACCTGCTTGCTGCATGATAGTGGCGTGGTGACGGCTAACGTGGTCAATGCTTCCTCGCCTGGGGCTGGCATAGCCCACTTCGCCGGATCGACGCAGACGGTGACCAGCAGTGCGGTCGTGAACGGCGACATCACGAGCATGGCGGAATCGAAGCTGACGGGATCAGCGACGGCAACGACGATCACAGAGGTTGCAGCAGGAGATGTGGTCACGCGGGCCGGAGTTGAAACCGGGAACCTCACCGCGCCTTACGTGATCGAGAACACGAACTCGACGAACAACAACACGAGCATCGGCGCTTTGATCGGAGCGGCGGGCACTTCCACTGGCGGCATCGGGGAACTTGTGTTCGACGTTTCGGGCACGGGCGACATCGTGCGCTGGTACTCGGGCGGGTCGGTGTCGGCGGGCGTGTACACGGTCGGGACTTTGGAAGGCCATTTGAGCGCGGCGGGAGCCCTGACTCTGGCGAGCACGGTGAGCGCGACTGGCGGTAATTTTAGCGGACTAACCGCTTCGTTGCCAGTTTGCACCGACGGCAGCAAGAACCTGTCGAGCACCTGCACGAACCTCATCACGGGCGCGATGATGGCGAACGCCACAGTCACGGCCACGCAGCTTGCCGCACAGTACAGCAAGGGATCGTGCACGGAGGTCTGGGGCGGCACGGGAACCTCGAACGTGCTGACGGCTGGCGACGACGCCATCTCGAACAACACCTGCTACAACGATTCTGGAGTGACGCGGACGATCACGGCGGTGAAGTGCCGGAGCGACTACTCGTCCAACACCACGACCGTCAATCCGTCATTCGGCTCGGCTGGAACGGGCACGACGGTTTGCAGCGGCACGCTTCAGTGCGGGAACAGCTATGCCTACAGTTCCTCGTGCTCGGTGTCGAACGCGAGCTGGACGACCGGGACGGGCATTGATCCGGTGATGGGCACGCCCGACACGCACAGCACAAGTCTCGCAGTCATTATCGAATATACCTATTAGCCATGCGACGAATCTTACTCATCCTCGCCTTGCTTCTGCTCGCTGGTTCTGCGGCCAGCGCCCAGACTCTCATCGGGAACTGCGACGACTATACGAATTCGCCGCCGTCCTGCACGGTCACTTGGTCGGGCACGGCTACGCTGATCGAGGCATCGTGCAGCATTATCGGCAACGCGCCCACAGATACCTTAAGCCTGGGCTGGCACGCCATCGAGGCCAATGCCGATGCGGACTACCTTTGGACATACTACGCCTATGGCTCGTTCTCCGGCGGAACCGATACAGTTTCATGCGCAAGCGGCGGCGCCTTCCTCACCGTGCAGGTCTTCAGCGGGACGCCAACTGGATTCAATCCGGCGGATGGCAGCAATAATAACAATGGCAACGGCCAAGACCCCGGCAGCCTGTTGCCTTCGCAGTCCGGAGACTTGTTCATCTCGACCTATGGAGGGTTCGACGGCAGCGGAGATTGCAGTTCGGTAAGCACGGGCACCATAGCGAACGACGACTATAACCCTTCCACCGCTTCGCAGGCAGACGCCTACTACCACAACACAGGCAGCGGGGCCATCGACATGGTGTGGACCTGCGCCGATGGCGACGATGCGGAGTCGAACGTCGCCGCCTTCAAGACCAGTGGGAGCGTGACCAAGGCCGCCACGCCGACTTGCACGCCGAGCAGCGGGACGGTGCCGCAGACCGTGAGCTGTTCCAGTTCGTCGGCCACGTTCGTAACATGTTATGCGGTCAGCCCAACGAATCCGGTGACGAATGGATTTGGATTGGCCTGTACTACAGGCTCGTTTGCTGAGAGTTTCACCGTTTCCGTGGCCGAAACAATCAACGTGGTCGCCGGAACTTCCTACACGGCAGACAGCAACGTGGCTTCCTATACCTATACAGGCGGCGGCAGCGTGAAGCGCCACCGCGCCTCGGTCGTGCAGAAATGAGGATAACCCTTCTGATCTTGCTGGCCGCGAGCGTCATGGCGCAGACCCCGCGCCGACTCGTGACCTCTGCTGTGGACGAAACCAAACTGGCAACGCTTGCTGGCAACACGAGGCCCGAGGCGACCGTCCCGGCAAACGACAAGGGCAAGGTGGCCGATAGCTTCGCCATGAACCACATGGTCATGGTGCTGGCCCGCGCTCCTGAACAATCGCAAGCACTGGCCGCCGACGTGGAGACGCGCTACGATCGAAAGCATCCGAACTACCGCAAATGGCTCACGGCGGCTCAGTTCAACGCGCAGTGGCCGACGCATCCTGACGACCGGAAAGCCATCACGACATGGCTGAAGTCGCACGGCTTCACGGTCAACGGCGCGAGCAATCTGACGATAGATTTCTCGGGTACGGCGGGACAGGTCACAGGCGCCTTCCACACCGAGATTCACAACCTGACCGTGAACCGCAGGAAGCCGAATGGCAACATGGGCCTCGGCCCAATGACCAGCGAAAACCACAGGGGCAATGTCAGCAACCCCCAAGTCCCGGCTGCCTTGGCTCCCGCAATTGTCGGCATCATGGGGCTGAGCAACTTCAACCCCGAGCCGCAGATAATTCTTACTAATGGCGCCGGGACACTGCAAAACGTCATGCCGTTCGATTTGGAGACGATTTACGGTTTCCTCCCACTCTTCAGTTCCGGGATCAGCGGGCAGGGGCAGACGATCACGCTGGTCGAAGATTCAGATTTGCAAGAACCTTCGGGTGGCCCGTGGAATGGCGACTGGCTAAATTTCCGTTCGGTTAGCGGACTCAGCACTTACACCAGCACCCTAACGCTGACCCACCCGCAGGTCAGCGGGCAGCCTACATGCAGCGATCCCGGCGTCACGCCTGACGTTCTTGAGGCCGCCGTGGATGTTGAGTGGGCGAGCGCAGCAGCCCCGAGCGCCAATCTCGTGCTCGCGTCCTGCTTTGCCGGGGACAGCGGATTTGGGGACGGCATCATCATCGCGATTCAGAACTTGGTCAACCTGCCTTCCCCGCCGACGATCATGAGCGTCAGTTACGCACTGTGCGAACCCGCGAACGGGCCTGCCGCGAACTTGGCTTATTATGACGCGTTACAACAGGCGGCGTCGGAGGGTATTTCAGTTTTCGTGGCCGCGGGGGACTGGGGGGCGAGCATTTGCAGCTTTGGCAGCGACGGCCTCTCTGCCGTGTTCGGCTTCAGCGTGAACGCGATTGGCTCGACACCCTACGCCACGTCGGTGGGCGGGACGGACTTCGGGGACACTTACGCCGGAACGATAAATTCCTATTGGAACGCGACCAATAACTCGGTGTATGGCACCGCAGGCGGCACTTACGTGCCGGAGATTCCGTGGGACGATTCCTGCACCAGCCCGCTCATAGCCTCGTATCTCGGCATTCCAATCTACGGCTCGACTAGCGTATGCAACACGATCAAGGATGGCAACTTTCCTGTCACGGGTTATGGAGGCGCGATTTACACAGCGGGAAACTCCCAGTCCATTCTCGCGGGCAGCGGAGGACCGAGCAGTTGCGCTACCGGGCAGGCTGTTCCCGTTGGCGGCACAGTCGTGAACGGCACTTGCGCCGGATGGCCGAAACCTTCATGGCAATCCGTTCTCGGCAATCCCTCAGATGGCGTGCGCGACCAGCCAGACGTGGCGATGTTCTCCGGGGGAGGCACTTGGACGCATTTTTATATGTATTGCAACTCGGATTCCGAAGGTTGCTATGGAACTGGCGGCACACTCAACCCTCCTACGCTCTGGGGCGGCGTTTTGGGGACCAGTTTGGGTACGCCCATCTGGGCCGGGATTCAGGCTTTGATAAACCAGAAGATCGGCACAACGCAGTCGGGGCTTGCGAATCCTATTTTGTACCAATTAGCACGGGCGGAATACGGATCAGGTGGAAACAGTCAGTGCAACGCAAGCCTTGGAAGTTCAATAGGCAGTTCGTGTGTCTTTCACGACATCACCGCAGGCGATAACGCGACAAGTTGTGGTGATCCGGGAGCTGCCTCGACTTACGTCAATTGCTACGATCCCGACGATTCCACATATCAATACTTCGGCGTGTTGAGCACGAGTGACAGCGCCTACCAACCAGCCTACCCCGCCACTTCCGGCTGGGACTTCGCCACCGGCCTCGGGAGCGTCAACGTCTACAACCTGGTCGAGGCTTGGGCGGGACTGTCGAGTCCGAACAAAGTGATAGGTGGGAGTGCGGTTTTCGGGGGGGCGGGGGTGCAATGAAACGACTGCTTCAAATCGCTTTGCTGACGGCGCTCGCCGGGAGCGCGTTCTCCCAATCGTTCATGAACATCACGGCCGCGAACATATACGGCGCTGGAGGAGTCCTGCTGCCATCGGGGATACTCGTCTGGCAGGCCACGGACAGCGGCGGGAACCCCGTGAGCTACCAGGTGAACGGCGGAGGGCAGCAGATCACGTACCCGACCGTGTGCCCGATAGTGAACGGGGCGATCACGGGCGGCTGCCAGGTGGCGAACACGAGCACGACGAATCCCATGAACATTTGTTTTGCTTTGACCATAAAGGATTCGAACAACGTCGTGATCTCTCCCGCCGCGAACGGCAACGCGTGCGTGCAGCCGCAGACCTCGAACTACTGGTGCGCGAACGGCGCTTGTAACTTCGACCAGTACGTGCCGACGAACCCTTCCGTGATCACGGCCAAGCTCGCCACGCCGCAACTCTACTCGCTCGGAGGCATCTACCAATCTAACTGCCCAGCGCTGACCCCGGTGGTTACTGGATGGCTGAGCACGGGATACCCGAACTGCGCGCCCTTTCCTGCTCCGCCACCCCCCGCTCCTACGTTCTTTCTGCTCGGGCAGACGGGGACCGCAGCCACGGCATGTGACAACCACGTGGCCTCGGGCGTCGGACAGTTGCAGCAGTACGGCTCCTCCCCTGAAGCGGCATATCAGGTCACGTTCTCGAACGGAGCTGCCTACTGCGACGCGAACTACGCCGTGGAGGTGACGCGCAAGAGCGCCGCCGCCGGGTTCGGCAACGGCTTCCTGAACGTGGTCAATCAGACGGCATTCGGGTTCCTTATCGTGTCGAGCGACACGACGGAAGTCACGAGCACGATCTTCTGGACGGCGGCGGGCTACCAATGAAAATTACCTGCAAACTTGCAGTCTTCCTCTGGCTCGCTTGCGCGGCGGCGTTCCCGCAAGCCACGCTCACCACGCCGACACCCGGAACCCAACTCAGCGGGAGCACGGTGACGTTCGACTGGACTTGCTCCTCCTGCGGGGCGACGGCCTACTGGCTCGACCTCGGGACGACGGCTGGCGGGAACAATTACTACCAATCCGGCAATCTGGGAAACGTTCTGACTATCACCGTGCAGAGCCTCCCATTGAACGGCACAACAGTCTATGCCACCCTGTACTCTCTGGTGAGCGGCGTATGGCAGCACGGCGTCTACACGTATTCGTCGCTGAACGGAACGGCCGGGGCCGCCGTCATGCAGACTCCGACGAACAACTCGACTCTGGACACAAACCACATAACGTTCACATGGGCGGCAGGAACGAGCGCAACTGCCTACTGGATCGACATAGGGACCACCGTGGGCGGGAACAATTACATCCAGTCCGGCAATCTGGGGAACGTTCTCACGAGCACTCAGGCGACCGGGTTCCCGGCCAACGGTTCGACTATGTATGTCACGCTCTATTCTCTGATCGGTGGCCAGTGGTTCAACAACAGATACAGCTACGTGCTCGCTCCGCACTACACGCTCCCCGCGTGGACCGCCCCTACGGGAAGTGATCCTGCCGCTAGTTACAATATCTATCGTGGCTATCCTTCGACCGGAAGTTGCACAGGAAGCAGCACGCCGGTCAGCATGACGAAGATCGGATCGGTCACGGCTCCGACTGTGACCTATACGGATCAGGTAGTAGCCCTGTTCTACAACTACGACTACTACGTAACGGCAGTGGACTCTGCGGGAAAAGAAGGTCCGCCGTCGAACGTGATCTGCGTGGTGATCCAATGAGATGCGTACTTATCCTGTTTCTGAGCGCGGCCTGTTTTGCCGCTGGCGGCTCCTGTCCCAATGGAACGAACTATCCGAATGCTTCGGGCGCGTTGGTCACCCTTGCCTCGCTTGGCGTGACCTCTTGCTATTACGCTTCGTCGCTCTCCGGGGCGTCGGACAGCAATTCCGGCACTAGTGAATCAAGCCCGTGGCTGCACATTCCGGGGATGCCAACCTGCACGGCCACTTGCGGCACGGTGCAATCAGCAGGCGTTCCCGCTGGAACCGGGATCATCATCGAGGGCGGATCGACTTACCACTTCGGCAACTCGTCCGCGACTCCATACGCAGGCGGTGGCGGCATCAACTTCACTTGGAGCGGCACGAGCAGTCATTACACGTACATCGGCGTCGATCTCGGATGGCCGAGCACGGGATGGACGCGGCCCGTTTTCACGGGCGACAACTCGCCGAGCACGAGCGTGGTCGGCAGTTGCGCCTACCAAGTCACGAACGGCAACGACATGGTTGCCTTCAGCGGCACGGTTTATAACATCCTTGACGATTTCGAGTTCACTGGGTTCTGCTGGAACACCACGCAATCATCGAACGAAGGTGGCGCGATCATGCTCACCTTCAACTCCAGCGGCAGCCCGAACGGGCACATTGTTTCGAGAAACTACGTTCACGGATGGACCCATACTTCGGCTGGCACGCAAGGTGGCGGCGGGATCGCATTTTACAGCTATAATCAGGAGCCCGGAATCACCTATGAATACAACGTCATCGACGGTTCGGATTCCGACCCGTACTCGCTGATTTCGATGAAAGGCGACGTTTATCAGTTCAATTACAACGTCGTTCGCTACAACCAAGGAGAAAATTCATCTTCTGGCTGCTATCGGGTTCACGACAATCTCTGGGAGTATATGAACAACGTGACGGATGGCTCGTCGCACTCGGACGTGCTCCAGTGCTACGGGGAAACGTCCCACGGCTCGTCAGATCCGAATCTTTTCTACAACAACATCTTCCGTTACATCGGGACGCTCGGGAGCCAGGCGCTTTCCGCGAACACGCTGTGGCTCGCCCCGCCTACCGGACAGACAGACTACGTCTTCAACAACGTCATCCATGACCTGTACGCGAACTCGAACTACTTCAACATCAGCCAAGCATCGCCTCCCATCGGCGGCGGGAATGTGGCTTTTTATAACAACACTTTCGTGAATCCTCCGTTCAATTCAGCATGGCCCTGCCCCGCTCCGGCTCCCGGATCGGTTAGCTCCCAGAACAATCACTGGATCACGACCTACACTTCCACGATGGACGGATGCTCATTCAGTAGCGAAACTACTGATCTGTTTATGACGCCCACTCTTGCCGCTACGCAGGGCTACACGTCAGCGAACGACTACGCGCCCACGGCATCCAGTAATTCCACGGTCGGGGCCGGGACGAACAATGCGACATTCTGCAACGGACTGAACGATTCCGTATCCAAGGCGGCCTGCCTTCAGGGGTTCACTGGCGTGGCGTACAACGCCACCAATCACACTGTAGTCGTTCCAGCCATTCTCGGAGTTAATCGTCCTTCCACTGGCGCGTGGAACGTGGGCGCGTACCAGTTTGCGGCTACGGGGCCGAACGCCCCGACTGGCTTGACCGTGACGGTGCATTAAGTGTGCGCAGCCTCCTCAAATTCGCCTGCGTCCTGCTCACGACTTGCTGTTTCGCGCAAGGGCCGCAGACCTACGCGGCGAGGACGGACAATTGCGAGGTCGGGACGGAATCCGGGTGCGTCGCGGGAGTCGGAGTGGGCCACGCGGGAGCGCCCATTAGCTTCCTCCTGACGGGAACAGGACCGTTCGCGGCGAACGCGCCAGCGAACACCGCCACTACGGATAAAGACTTCGGCTCGTTCCTGCTGCTTGTGACCGATCAAAGTACACATCTGACGACCAACAGCTTCCAACTCGGCTCGGATGGAGAACGCGATCTGTTTGAGCAGAACTCGAACATGCTCATGGTCTACTCAGTCGGAGGCGGCCCTTATCTCTATTACCTAAACAAGACGGCGATCCGGGCTGCTGAAGCGGGCGGAACACCGATCTCGCCCTCGAATCCCGGCGTGACCAAGAGCCAGATCGTCGGCGGCTCGATCAGCGGAAGTCCGTGCACTTCTGGCTGCACCGTGCTCAACTCGGGGGGCGCGGAGGTATTCAGCCGAGGACAGGCGTACACCATCTTCGAGCTTTGGTCGGACGGTCTGACCATTTACAAGGACGTGATCAACCCGAGCACAGACACGTTCACGCGAACGCTTTACGCGAACCTTGGCAACGCTTTCCCCAAAACCTACTTTAGTACATGGAACGGGGAGTTTACGACAGCGACAGACGGCTCAGTAGCCCTTGCGATGGCGGGCGGGATGGATTGGAAGGGGAGCACGGCCTACGTTACCGGAGACTACACTTCGTTCATCTATCCGCAAACGGGGAATTCCGCCAATCATGCCTTCCAGGCGACCGTCGGCGGAACGACTTCCGGCACGGAGCCGACGTGGTCGACCTGCACTTCGACCTGCACGGATGGAGGGGTGACGTGGACAAACATTGGCTCAGTCAACGGGCAAGGGCCGGGATTCGACGCTGTAGTGTATTTAGCGGGAACCGGATATTACGCTTTGAATACTCGGCTCGGGCAGGTGCGATCTGGCACGACCGTCGCGGGCACTTGGACAACTACCGACACGGTGATCTGCGGCAAGTACGGGACCAACCCATGCCCCTTGACCGACCTGATGACGCTGCACGGGAATGGAGCAGACCTTAATTCGGCCTACATGTCGCTGACGCCGACGCATGGCGGCGGGACGCCCGTGCTCACGCCGGGGACGGCTAATTGCCTGAACACGAACGCGACGTACTACGGGGCATACAGCGCGGGCAAGACCTATTCCAAGACGAGTCCCGCGCACCAGACGGTTTACGATCCCTCGCACGGCGCGCCGTACAGCTACTACGAGTACGTCTACGCCACCCCGACGGCGGGGAACGCTCCCCCGAACTCGACCTACTGGCAGTTGGCCGACGTCTACTGCTACACCTACACTTGGCAAGTAGCCACGCTGAACATCAACGTCAGCACGCAGACGAGCGGGGCCAGCCACACCTCCGGCCACCAGGCGCAGGGCTACTTGAACTACTGGGCGGACAATGACCAGTACCAGCATCTTTTCTCGCAGCCGATGGTTTATCAGAGCGTGAGCGGGACGATTGACGAAGTGCCCTATCCGACCATTGGCGGTAGCGGTTCAACCGGATGGTTGAGCCGGGACATCCTGCCAAATGGCTTCCCTTCAGATCACCATGACTCCTACCGCGATTCCGGGCTGACGGATACGCCTCCGATAGTAGACTTCGCCACGCAGGTTCCGACGATCTCCAACGGCGCACTCACTGGACTGGCGTACTACGGTGAAGTGGTGGGAGAGTGCACGGGCCTCGGGACTTGCCCGCTGGGAACGACCTATAGGTTCTCGCACATCTATAACACCGGGATGAACCAGAGCTTCGAGGCGCAGAACAACATCGGGAACGCCTCGCAGGACGGCCAGTGGGCATTGGTCGGCACGGACATGATGGGGACGCGCGGCTCGACCTCGCCCGCGTGGGCCGGGAGCGCGGCTTACGCGCTCGGGGCCACGATGTACCCGACCTCGAACAACGCGGGGAAATACGACTTCCAGGTCATCGCCGCTGGCACCACTTCCGGCACGCAGCCTGATTGGGACGCCGCCTGCGCCACCTCCTGCGTGGACGGCGGGGTTACATGGAAGAACCTGAAGGCATCATGCGACCAACTGCGTGCCGGGTTTTCACCGTCCGCCAGCACGGCGTTCTCCGGTGGATCGGCCGTCTACCCCGTGTCGAACAACCCGAACAACGACGTCTACCTCACGGCGGCCGGAGGGACGACGGGCGCGACGGTTCCCAACTGGCAAGTATTTTGTCCGTCATACGGAAATTGCCCTTCGCTCGACGGGACGGTGCAATGGACGAACGAGGGTCCGAACGATTGCAGAAGTGACGCGATGCTGATCGACCTCATGTCGGCCGCGCCGCTGACGGGCGGCCCGCTCGCCCCAACCGGATTGTCTGTGACTGTGCACTAGGAGAATCATGAAAATCATCATCACCGCAGTTCTCTCGCTCGCCCTGGTCGGCTGTATGACTCCGACTGCCCAGCGCGCCAACACTCCTGCCCCGCCCTCCATCGAGCCGCGCCCGCTCACCGCCACTGCGACGGCGCACTCCGTTACCCTCGGGGGATGCACGGATACGGCGGCGGGCGTGCAGTTTAATTTCTACAAGGGAACGGCCTCCGGCGGGGAGAGCGCGACGGCACTGAATGCTTCGCCGCTCGCGACCTGCTCCTACACCGATACGGCGGTGACGGCTCTGCAGACCTACTGGTATGTCGCCAAAGCCTATCTGTCGACCGCCAGCCCGAGCCTTTCAGGGCCGTCAAACGAGGTGAGCGCCACGATCCCAGCCGACGCGCAGCCCCCGGCGCCCACCGGCCTGACGGTCGAGACTGTCACGGAGAACCGCGTGCCGTTGAAGTGGACGCCTGTAAATTTGCAGGGAATCAGCTACGATGTGTTCCGGGGAGTGGAACCGAAACTGCCCGACCCGAAACAGCTGGCGAGCGGGCTCACAGCGGCGTCCTATGTCGACACGAAGCCGGTCAAGGGGCAGACCCGGTACTATGGCGTCAAGTCGGCGCTTGGAACTAAAGTCAGCGCCATGAGCGCGACCCTGGCGGTAACCGTACCATAGGAGGAAACGATGGACTCTAGCCTGGTATTCACACACCTAGCCTTTGGAGCGATCTGGGGCGCGGTGCTACACTACGCGCAGATGAGCAAGTCGCTGCCGTGGGTGACACAGAAGACGACGGCGATCAATATCAGCTTTCGCGCTCTCATGGCGCTGCTCACCGGCCTCGGCATCCACGGCGCCTACGTCGGCAACGCCTCGACCGGATGGCAGATCGCGATAGCCATCCCGTCGCTGGCCGTGCTCGGGCACTCGCTCGTGCAGGTCATCGGTCAGTACTTCGTTCAGCAGGGCTGGCTCACGGCCTTCCAGCTTCAGCAGTTCATAAAGGACTTGCCACCGGCTTCATCGAACAAGCAATAAGGAGGCTCCATGCTGGCTTTACTGCAAATCGGTCTGCACAGGTACGGGTTCTTCGGGATCGAGGGATTGGCGGGGATCATCGTGGGGGTGATCATCCTGATCATCCTCTGCGCGATCCTGTTCAAGATTTGGGGGCTGCTCGCGCCGAAACTCGGACTCGACCCCACGTGGGTTCAGATCATCTTCTGGCTGCTCGTCCTGCTCGTGTTCGTTTTGTTCCTGCACGTGTTCGGGTTGTACTGAACGATGTTCCATTTCGGCATCCCGATGTTCGCCATGACCAACGAGGACAGACCTGTGCCCGAAGAAAGCGCGAGCCACACCGAGCGCCATTCCAGTGTAGACACCGTCGGGCCGCAGCCACCGACCAACGGGATCGACCTTCACTGGCGCTGGCAGTCCGTGGCCGTGGTTTGCACCATCTGCACACTGGTGGGCGGGTTGATCGCCTTCAGCTTCGGGCAGTTCAGTTCCGTCGTGCAGGACAGGCAGGCGTTCTCCGACCGCATGACCGACAGCGAGAAGGACCGACGGGAGATGCACGACGAGATCAACAAGCTGAACGACAAGATCGCGGCCATGCGCGATGAGCAGGTCAAGAACTCGGAGTTCCGCACGAACTCGAAGCAGGATCTTCAGGATATAAAGGACATGCTGCGGGCGCACATGCAGGGGCGCGACTACGTCGTGAAGCACCACGCGGAGGAGCAGCCGTGAGCCTGCCCCTGGACCTTTGGGAAGGCCAACTGCGCGAGGTCAACGCAGCCGTCAGCTTCTCACTCGCCAAAGAGCAGAACCCGGAGCGATGGGAACTGCTCGCCGATTTTCTGCACGGGCTGGAGTGCGCGCTGCAACGACTGGACAGGCTCAAGCCGTGACCGCCTTCTTCGTGCGGCGCCGCCAGTCCACGTCGCTCTCCGTCACTGGGGAACTGCTCTACTGCGGCGCGCATTTCTGCTTCACATTGGAGCCGGCCTACGGGTTGGCCGGGGTCAAGCCGCGCGCCATCCCCGCCGGAACATACCCGCTCGACATCCGGTTCTCGCCGCGCTTCAACCGCGACATGCCGCACGTCGAGCAAGTTCCCGACTTCACCGAGATCATGCTCCATCCGGGGAATTTCCCGAGGGACACGGACGGGTGCTGCCTGGTCGGGACGACTCTCGGGATAAACTTCGTCGGAGAGAGCGACGCCGCGTTCGCGCCGCTATACGCCAACATCGAGACGGCGCTGGCCTCGGGACCGCAGACCATCACGTTCGCGGACCCGGTCGCGGGCCAAGCGTCCGATTTGGACGGACAGGTGGGAATAGGTTAAAAAGGAGAACTCAAAAATGAAAACACTCGTACTGATAGCAGCGATCCTCGCAAGCGCGGTTTGCTTCGGACAGCAGCAATCGGCGTTCATCGATACCACATACTCTTTCGGACTGACGCCCGTGACGTTGCCCGGAGTGGGCACGACCGTTGCCGGGGCCGAGTCTGATATCCTCGTGAGCCTTACGCCGAACAACGACGTGGGGCCGACTACGCTCATCAGCAACGATACGTTCGTCGGCGGACGCTACGACCGCGTGATCCCGCAAGTAGCGACTTGGCTCCAGAACCACACCGCGCTCACGGGATACAACTATCAGTTCGGAGTCACGAGCAGCCTCGGAATCGTAAAAGGCGCTGCGAACCACTGGGGCGAACGGGCCGGGTTCTTCCTGCGCTGGGCGCCGTCGGGTTCAACGAGTTTCAGTTTGGCGTTCGAGGTCCAAGCCAACCACTTGCCGGGAATAACTGACCAAGTTCCAAAGCAGTCAAGTTGGCTTCCGAGCGTCGCGCTCAGTCCGACGTTCCGCTTCTGACTATCACGCCCGGAGCTACTTCTTTTCCGTTCACGGCGTTTCCTTTCCGAGCAGCGCAGCCCTCCGTTTCTTGCACAGGCGGCGCTCAACGGCCATCCCTATCCAGAATCCGCAGAACGCGCACCACAATTCGGAAACGAGCATCATCCAAGCAGGATAGCAGGGCGTCACGGTTTCTCCTTCCGAGTCTCGGGCGCGACTCCGCGCTCTAACTGACGTAGCATCAAGTCCCATGTAGCCTTGACGTTCTCTAGGTCCTCTTGCGTAAAATATTCCGGCACCCACAATCGAATAAGGCTGTCGTGTCCACTTGTGCAACCGCATTCGTATAGTTTAAGAATTGGCTTGTTCATTTCTTCTCCTTCCCGGGCAGCGCAGCGAGGGCGCTAGGGAATGATCGTTTAATTTCGGCTCTAGTCCAACTTGTTGTTATTCCAGTGACGCGACGAATCAGTTTCGAGAATGGTACGAATTCCACGCTCAGACCAATATCATAGACTGCCGCCAATCGCTTCAAAGCAGTCAATGTATGCTTGCCGTAATACGGGTTTTCCATTCTCGACACGTTAGCCTGTTCCATCCCCGCCAGTCGCGCCGCTTCGACTTGACTTAATCCTCGGGCGTCACGAATAGAACGGAGTTGGAAAGCGATTCCCTTGTCGATGTGAGAGGCCACGAATCTTGCGCGTGTTTCACGACCGCGAGCCAAGCGCTTTTCGCACCCCTTGACGGTCAGAATCTTACGAGTTCCCATTCGTTTCCTTTCCGGGCAGCGCAGCGAGGGCGCTCCTGACTCTTCCAAGCAATAGCGCACAACTTGGCGTGTCCTCATCGACTAGATTGCCAAGATATCGCTCACAGGCTTGCAGGGCATCCCGCAGGCCGTCGCGCGTTGGACACTCGAACTTTTCAAGCTGTCCGCAATCCATACATTGATGCGTTGCAATTCCGAAGCGATGAGAATGCGTCATGGTTTTTCCTTCTCGGGCAGCGCAGCGAGGCCGCCTTGGGCTTCTTGAATTATTTGGTTCAGACGGGATTCAATCACTAGACGACTGTAACGCAGGCCGTCGCACGTTGGACACGGAACTTTTTCAGTTGCGGGCTCCTTCATAGACAGAAGTAGTTTTTCAGCCGCTTTCAATTCTTCACCGAATTGCGGCCCTTGGTACGGTCGTCCGTGGATATGCTCCATCACACACATACTTTCTATCTCAGGTAGAGCAAGATTCAGTTTTGTGACGAGTGCTTGCAGCGCATCCCGCAGGCCGTCGCGCTCGGCCCCTAGTTTCACAATCTCCTCGTGGAAGGTGAGCACCTTCAGTTCCGCCGTTTCCGCTCGGGTCTGCCAGTAACCGCGCTCGGCTTCGGCTTTCACTCTCGCATCACGTTCCGCCTTCAACTGTGCGTCGTGCTGTTCCTGAATGTTCGTCAGGCCGCTGCCATCGTCTGCCGCCTTTATTTCCCCTTTCAGGACTTCAATTTCGTCCTTAGCTTGGTCGCGCTCAGCTCGCAGGCTGATTACTTCATGGACCGATGCCTCGACGCCACCGCCACAAGTCGGGCATTTCCCGGTCGCCATCGAATCAAGATCAGACATGATTTTCGGCTGTGGCTCGGCTCGCAGGCGGGCCAGCATCTCGGCAGCTTTCTTCGCCGCATCCACCGAAGTACCATCGCCAGTTCCTACCAGCGGCAGGAGATAAGCGGCGATTTGCTCGTGCGCCTTTTGCTCGGATTCCAGTTCGGCTCGCAGGCGGGCCAGTTCCGGTAGCAACGTAAGGGCTTCTCTTGCGTAAGTTTGGGCCGCGTGCATTACTTCTTGGAGCATAGCGATTCGGCAATCTTCGTGACTGCCTTTGAATCCCGGTATCGTGAACCCTCCGGCAATCAAATCAAGTAAACGCTTGAGTTCTGCGGTTTCATCAATCTTTTCCGTTGTAGACATATTTTTCTCCGTCCCATTCCACGTTGAACTCCGCTAGTTTCTGTTCTGCTAGGCGCAGGCGGGCTGTCTCGCTCGCGGCGTAGGCTTCGGCAAACTCCACAACTTCGGCATCCATTCGGTATGCCAATTCGAGCGTAACTCCTGCTGCGAGTAGGTCATAACCGTTGTAACGCTTGGCTCGCCAATTCTTCCACATTTGCTCCGCGCTCTCGGCTGGGCTGGGCGCGGCTCGTTCGTCCTCCAAAATCATGCAAGGATTGTGGCAGCTAGGCTTACAAACGTGCGGGGCTGGCTTCTCGCGGGCTGCTCTGGGGGCGGTCATCAGAATGCCTCGCAACTTTCCGAACAACCTCCGTCGGCCTCTTGGTCTGGCAAAGGCGGCAAAGTCATCAGTTTCGACATTGCTACGATGTCTTTTGCAGAGCGATGTCCACGATAGAAAGTGCGCGGAGTGCCGTCTACGTTATGCCCGTTAAGCGGATAGGACATTTCCATTTCGCTCCACCAATCGAATGTGCGCTCGTTCTCTTGCGCGATCCTGACTAGTTTGGTGATGTTCTTCTTGTGGCAGCAATCGCAGTTTCCTTGGTGCTCCAGCAATCCGAGATCGAAAAATTGATCTTTCCACCAGTCCAGCACTTCCGGCTTCGTGGTAGGCCACGTATAGGCCAACGGGTAGATAATCCCGTCTTTCGGCTTGATGCGCTTCGGCTCGTCAATCCGCATCCCCTGAGCAATGAGGTAATCCGTCCAGCCGATACTCTGCAAGTAACTTCGGATAGCATTGGCCTTGAGTTCGCGGGTACAGTGCAGGTAGTTCATGTTAGGGATTCCGTACTTTTGAATCACAGCTTCAAACGGTTCTCCTCTGCGACTAGCCGTAGCGTAATCGACTACCCGATGGGTACAAGCCACACCCACTTCGGGATGTGTTACAGCCTCAACCCAGACGATGCCAAGCCGCCATTCACGGTCGCAGCGATCTACAAAGCGGAGCGTTTCTTCGCGCTCCTTCCCGGTATTGGCGAACGCAAAGATGAGTTCGTGCGTTGCGCTCCACTCCCGCTTCATATGCCACGCCATCTTTGCAGATGTGCGACCGCCGGAAACGCTACCAAGTATGCGGCTCATTGTTTCCCCGCTCCCTTCGGCGGATCACCGTTACCACCACCATTTCCGATTGTTGCGTTTACGCTGTATTTCTTCTACTTGACTCATGATACGCAACGCTGTACCAATGTCATTTTTAAGTCTGCGATTCTCGTCCGACAATCTTCTATTCTCATCCGCCAACATTGGGTCAACTCTTTTGATAAAACAAAAAAGGGGTGTAGAGCAAGCGTGTGTAATCCCGAGAAATAAGGGCCACAAACAAATCGGACAATATCCGGTTTCGATAGGGCTACCAGTGCTACTCATTTGTCTCCCTTCGGCGGATCACCCTATGAGCAGCAACAGTCTTTCGTCACTTCGACCGCATTGCTCGGATACGGCAACTTGTGAACCTGGTTGTAGGCCGCGAACCTCACCCCGCCCGCGTAGCTGTCGGCTCGGGCTTCGGCATCACCGTACCCAGCGTTCTTGTAGGCGTTAAACATTGATTCGCGGATTTTCTCAATCAAACGGTCAACTGCATCGTGCTTTTTCATCGCGTGTCTCCCATTGGCGGATTACCCCTACTTCTTCGCGGCCGTCACCGCGTCCGTGCGCTCGTCCACGACGATCTGCGAGCCTTCCGGCAAGCCCGCCTCCTTCGTCCAGACGGGCAGTCCCGCGTTGTAGTCGTTGACCGCCGCCTGCGCCTTGTCCTGCGCCTGCTTGCACTGAACGACCGATTGGCACACTTGGTCCTTGATGTACGCGGCCTCGTCCTGGTACTGCCTCGCCTTGTGCCACGCGGCCAGAACTTTGAACTTGACGGCTTCGGGGACGGGTTTGGACTCCTCGGCTTTCGGTTGCTCGGACGGCTTCTGCTGGGCTGCGGCGATCATGGTCAAGAGCAGCGCGAGCGGTATCAACTTCTTCATTTCTGTGTTCTCCTCTGCAAGTTTGCAGTCACTTCAAAAGGGTAACGAATCATCTTTGATCGCTTCGTGTTTCACTGCCTTCCCCGGCGGCAGGCGCTTGATCTTTGAGCGCGACCTTCACCGATTCCTTCTCGACTTTCAATTCCACTTTCAGAACCTTGTCTCCGATCCTGCGCAAGTACGACTGTTTGCCGTGCTTGTGCATGACCGCGATCAGGGCTTGCTTGCGCGTCACTTCTACTTCCGTGGCAGCCATGCGCTCGTCGCGGCCTTCCCGATAATCCAGAGCCGCGTCTTCGATCTCTTTGATTCCAACGTCCATACCGGGCAAGGCGTCTTGGCGGGCGATCTTGTTTACTTTCTGAGTGGGCTTTTTTGCGGCTTTCTTCGGCATACTATTCTCTCCTGTGATTTTCAGAATGGAAGTTCAGAATCGTTGATCGCTTCGTGCTTCAGTGCTTTGCCCGGAGGCAGGTCGTCCATCTCCGAGAATGTGATCGTAGCTCCCGGTTGCCCGAAATCTTTTCTGGCGCTGATAATTACTACTTGAGAATCGTCAACCCACACGATTCCAGTGAGCGCATCGAGGACCGACCTCAAAAGTTTGTCGAGGTCTGGCTTGGTGACTTTCTGCGTCACTGATTTCTTCGCCGACTTCGGCTTCTGAAAGCGGAACGACACGCACAGCTGAAATGCCACCGACTTTCCAGCTTGCTCGAACTTCGCCCGCTCCATCGCCGCCAGAGCTGCCCCGGCGACCTCTTGGCGCCACGGCTTCGTCCTCTTGTTCGCTGAGGTCAGCACGGCGCGCTTCCAACCTTTAGGTATGAAGGCTCGCATCGAACCCTGCGGTGCGGGAATGCCATAAACTGTGAACGTCAATACGCTCATGCGAATCTCCGTTCTTGTTTGGATAGACTCCAATAACGTGCCATGCGTCGTTGTCGACGGCAAGTGATACAAACTCGCCTTCGAACGCCTTGTGTGTAGAGATTATTTCCCGAGAGCAGATGACCGTTCAAGCAATGCGTTTTGCGCGCATTTTCGGCGGGGGGACTGTCCGTTCTTCGGACATTGTCTCTAGGAGTCGTGACTTTAATATGCTCCGGCCTTATACAGATCGTCACTTCGCAGAGGTGATCTGGCTGCATCCCCTCTGGTATGTTTCGTCCAACTAACCACAGAGAGAATCGATGTGCTCGAACAGTTTTCCCCTCAAACCAGAATGCTCCGTAACCATCTCCGGAACACCCGGCTAGCCACAACCAGCAGTGCCCTAATTCTGGATGCTTAGGGGGTAAAGGGCCATTTTTGTTTACCTTATCCCAGAAGCGTTTCATTTCTTAATCCCCACCGTCTTTTCAATCAGTTTAATGATCCACTTTGGGAACGAAAGCCCCTCAGTGGCCGCAGCTGCTTTCGCTTTATTCATCAAAAGCACTGGAACGTCTCTGACGTATAAAGTTTTGGTTTGCTCGTCCATGTTTTCCTTTTATCATTGATAGAGATGCATGTCAAGCATTATTTGCTTGACATGCTAGCACGCGATTTGCTAGATTGTTTCCAGTACAGCAATGAGGCGATATGCAAACCAATCAAAATCAAGGGAGGTGTACTCGTGAAAGAAATCGTAGTTACTACTCAATCTGAACTGGACGCACTGCCAAAGAAGTTCGATGAATACACGCGTATCATAATTAAGGATACAGCTGGTAAATGGCTTTCGGTCGTGGCGCGGGGGAACTCTTCGGTCGTGGCGTGGGGGAACTCTTCGGTCGTGGCGCGGGGGAACTCTTCGGTCGTGGCGTGGGAGAACTCTTCGGTCGTGGCGTGGGGGAACTCTTCGGTCGTGGCGTGGGAGAACTCTTCGGTCGTGGCGTGGGAGAACTCTGTTGTGCGCATCTTCTCTGCATTCGTAAAGATTCTGCTGCATGGCTTCTCTGTAGCCTTCCTTCCAGTCACGATCAATCTGAATATAGGCAAACAGTCCAAACACTGCCACGTGCAGATCATCAAGGATTTAGGATGGTTTGAACGCAACGCAGTCGAAGAAAGTGACAAAGTCGTACTTTACAAGCGAGTTTCCGTTGACTGGAAGACGCAGGAAAATACCGAGAATGAAACACTATGGCTGGTGGGTTCTACGGTCGAGCATAAAGCATGGGAACCAAAGAACAGTGAATGTGGCGGTGGTAAATTCCATGCTTGCTCGCTTCCGTATTTCTGCGATGAGTTCCGCACGGTTAAAGGCGACCGCTATATCGCTGTCGAGATCAATAAGGCCGACTTGTATGAGTGGAAAGACAACCCAGAGTATCCCTACAAGATCGGATTCAGGGTGGGGAAGGTTCTCTACGAATGTGATCGTTTCGGCAAGAAGGTTTCAGCGGTCGCCTCTACTTCGCCCGTTGCTGCTGACCGCTGAGAGGGGACGGGCCGTCTCGGGCTGGGCGGCCTGTCCTGCAAACTTGCAGGAGGACAGTAAAATGAAAAAAGTTCTAGACATCGGCTTAGGATGTGATAATCTTAGGTCGGTTCTGCTCTCTGCGCTGGCCGGGAAATTCTTGATCGGGTGGACCGGCCACCAGAGAGTACGAACTTTCACCCGATCAAATGCCTCACTCTCACAATTCGAGCCTGATCCAATTGACCGGGAGACCCACGTCTGTTTCCCGAGCGATCGGGCGGTAGCTTCGCGGCACTGCGTACATCCGAAAATTAACGGGCCGCTGCAAGACGTAAGCCTCGGAAGGTCGGAGGCAGAGAGAGCAAGGCTGGGGGACGGAGGCCAATGGGCCAGTGCCGAAAGGGTGAATTCTGGCGATTCTCCTACTACCCTCCACACTAACTGCTTGTTCAACCCGTACCTACTTTCTCAAGACGTAAGAACAGACGAGAACAGTAGCAAGGGAGCAAAACCCCTAAAGCAGTACAGAAGGAGTCTGCCTGGAGGAAGATTTTTATGACGGAAACTGATTTTCAAACTCGTCGCCGCCGCTGGGCGCTCGCTTGTTGGCAGCCGCTCACGAGGAAGGACTGGTTCGCGATCTTCCGCTTGGTCGTGGCCGCTCTGGTCTGCGCGGCCGTCTGGCGCGCGGTCTGGGTCGTGATGTTCGAGAAGTTCTGACTGCAAATTTTGCAGGTAAAAAAGGAGAACCACAATGAAGACCAAACTGATGCTCGCAATCTTGTTGCTCGCCGGCACCGCGCTGGCGCAACCGAAGTGCTGGAACTTCGCCGGGCTGACCGTGGCCACGGGGACGCTGACGCTCTCCCAGGAGGGCTTGCCGCAGGCCAGCGCGACGATCGTTCTCCCGCTGGAGTGCAAGTGGGACGCGAACTACACGGTCTCGTTCACGCGGACGGACTACCTTCAGGACTACTACGGCGGGGAACTCTACGTCGCCTACCAGGACGAGAACGGATTTGTGGTAGAGGACACCTGTACCTTGGAGGACTCGAACACGTTCACGTACACGGTGATCGACGTTCACCCGGCGCCGTTCTTCGGGATGGAGAAATAGCCGTGAAACCATTCGACTTGAAAGCGGCGTTGGAAGGTGCTTCTGTGGTGACGCGGGACGGAAGGACGGTGACTCAGTTCCACGAGTTCGCCTTGTCGCCGGATAGACTTCTCTTCCTTCCTTCGCTCGCTGGCGTGCTGGACAATTCGATAGTTACATGGAAGTACAACGGCCGCTATTCTAACTACGAACACGAATTAGACCTCTTCATGGCTCCAGCGAAGCGCGAAGGTTGGATCAACATTTTGCGCGAAGAAAAAGTCCAGCTCGGTTGTGTAACTGGATGCCTCATTTTCCTAAGTAAAGCACACGCCGATGCGCGGGCCACGTCATCTCGCATTGCCTGCGTCCGAATCGAGTGGGAGGAATGACCGTGCACGAAGCGTATTGTCCACACTGCGACATGAGGCGCGGCTTCTCGAAGCGCTGGGGAGTCGGCACGGGCTTGCTCATACTGCTGACGTTCGGACTCTGGACGCTGGCGATGCCAATGTATCCGAGCCGCTGCATTCAATGCGGATCGATGTGGTAGGAGGACTTATGAACCTTTACCTGGAGAACGTCCTGCTCCTGGCGCTGTGGACGAGCCTGTTCTGCGGCGGTCTGTGCCTGGGGGGGCTGGCTCGTCGAGTGGTACGTGGGGAGGCACCACCATGGCTGAAGCAGTTTTACTCGTTCATTGGCCGGGTAAGGACGTGCCATCGTGCGCAGAACACGCGCGTAAACTTGAATCGCTCGCTCAGGTTCTTGGCTTCATTCTGACAGCAACTCCGACTGCAAATCAGGAATGCGTTAATTGCCAGAATGAACAGAAAGCGCGTAATCATGGCTAGTTGGGACCAAGCCGCGCTCGACAGGCACAATGCTGCCTTCAATCAAGCTAAGGCTGAGGCCGTCTGCTCTTGCGGCTCCGTGGTCATGCTAACCGGCCAGCACGCCAAGGGATGCCCGTGCGACCTGTCGCGGCTGGCGCAGAGGGCAGAGGAGATACGTAGGGAAATGGAGAAGGAACATGCTAAGTGACCAGCAAATTATGGATGGATTGCGGGATAAGAACCCGAATGCGACGGAGAAAGACGTTGCCGCGTACCGCCGTTTCATGCGCTGCTTCGACTGCGAGGACGCTGAGACTTACGATGACGCCCAAGAGCGAATCTTGCTTTCGATGGACATGATGAGCGATGCGGTCGATTCGGCTCCGAACCGGTTCGAGGCTCACCGCATTCTCCGGGAAAGGCTCGCGAAATTATGACCATCGCCTGGTACTGCAGGGGATGCGGCTGGAAGGGAAGCACGGCGAACGCTGCCTTCATGCACAGGGACGGCGGAAGCGAACACCTGGTCAGGCCGCTGACGGACTCCGAGGCTCTGGCGATGGGGCTGGAGCCGCCGTTCCGGGAGGACGGAATCTCGAAGCACTGGCTCGAACAGGAACTCCACGAGTTCGGAGTGAAGCTGTGAAGCGGCCGCTTAAGTATTGCAACTACTGCAAACTCGAAAAGGACGTGAACTGCTTCAGCCCTAAGATGTGGCAACTGGAGCGCGGGTCAAGAATTTGCTGCTCCTGCGTTCGCGACAGGAAGCAGCGCAGCAGGAACCCGAACGCCGGGCGAGACTACTGGAGTCGGACGATGCCGAGCGTGATGCGATGATCACAGATTTCAAATTCGACCGCGCCAAGCACGAGTTCAGCATCGGCGGAGTCAGGCGTCCTTCGATCACGCAAGTCTTAGCCGCATCTGGAATCTGCGACTTCTCTTTCGTTGCAGAGGACGTTCGCATCCATGCGATGAACCGTGGAAAGTCCGTCCACTGGATGCTGCAGCTTGAGGACGAAGGATTGCTGAACTACCGTAAGGTTCCGCGCTCCTTGCTCGGATACCGCCGCGCTTATAAGACATGGAAAGAAAATAGTGGATTCGTCCCATTATTGATCGAGAAGCCGATGGCATCGGCTCTGGGTTACTGTGGGATTCCAGACCGTTACGGCAAGTTGCCACTTTGGCAACATGTGGTTGTGGAATTCAAGACAGGAGCGATAGCAGAGTGGACCCGTTTTCAACTCGCTGCCCAGTGCGTCTTGATCCAGCCGAACATCTCTCTGGCACGGACGATAAGAAGAATAGGATTGAGTCTCTTACCGGACGGAGATTACAAAGTAAAAGAGTTTCCGTTGGCATCATTTGACAGCGACATATCTAGGTTCATCGAAGAATTGAGGAAAATGAATGGCAACTACGATTGATCAGGAACAGGAACTAAAACAGGAAGCATTGACGGTCACGCAAAAGGCCGCGCTCGTCAAGATCACAGACCAGCCTTCATATGATTCAGCGTCAGCGCTGCTTTTGGAACAAATCATCCCTTTCCGCAAGCGATGGGCGGAGTACTGGAATCCGCTCAAGAAGGCGGCCTACGATTCGTGGAAGGCGATCACTGCGAAGTTCGAGGAAGGCGACGCGCCAGCCGCGCAAGCGGAACGCGTTGTGAAAGCCGCGATAGTCGCGTGGGATATGGAGCAAGAACGCATCCGGCAGGAAGCGCAGCGCAAGGCTCAAGAGGAAGCCGAGCGGCTGGCGAAGGAAGAACAGTTGAAAGCAGCCATCGCAGCAGAACAGGCGGGAGCTTCGAAGGAACAGGTGGACGACATCTTCTCGGCTCCGGTCGCCGTCGTGGCCGCTCCGGTCGCACCGACCTACCAGCGGGCCGCCGGCATCTCTAAAATGCGCGAGAACTGGTCGGCAGAAGTGACTGACATCGCTAAACTGGTGAAGGCCGTCGCTGCCGGGAAAGTTTCTTACGAGTACATCCTGCCGAACCAAGTCGCGTTGAACGCTAGGGCGAAGGCAGACAAGAGCACCATGAATATACCGGGAGTGATCGCCCGAAACATTCCAGTGATCGCGGGACGTGTGAAATGACAGAGCACAAGCACGGCATGAAGACGAAGACGATCAAAAGCATAATCCGCCGCAAGGTCGATGGCTGGCTGGAAACCATTGAAGACGCCGCACTAAAAGAGAAGTTGTCGAAAGGCGTGATCGTCACCGGCGGTTCGATTGCTTCTATGCTGCTCGGGGAAGAAGTGAATGACTTCGATCTGTACTTCCGAGATCATGACACGACGCTCGCAGTGGCGAACTACTGCTTAGCGCGGTTTAAGCCCGGGAAGAAGAACGGGATCGACGTTCCGCTGAGCATCCTTGACGACGGGACTCGCATCAAGGTTGTCTGCAAATCTGCAGGCATCGCGAGTGCAGAAGGAACCGAGAAGCCGTACCAATATTTCGAGGGAGCACCGGACGAGAATGCGGCAGCCTACGTCGGAGAAGTCATCCAAGACCCCGCGCAGATTGAAGATACTCACCAAGAGATCGAAGCCAAGGCGCTGGCAACGGAAGACGAGAAGGACAAGCCGAAGCACCGGCCTGTATTCATGACTTCGAACGCGATCACGCTGAGCGGTAAAATCCAGCTCATCCTCAGATTCTACGGAGAACCGGACGAGATACACGCGAACTACGACTTCGTCCACTGCACTAATTATTGGAAAAGTTGGGACAGCGAACTCGTGCTCCGACCAGCAGCCCTCGAATCTCTCTTGGCGAGGGAACTGCGCTACGTCGGCAGCAAGTACCCGATCTGCTCTGTCGTCCGCTTGCGGAAGTTCATCGAGCGCGGATGGAGAGTCAACGCAGGACAGATTCTCAAGATGGCGATGCAGATCAGCGAACTGAATCTGAAAGACTTGAACGTGCTTGAAGATCAGTTGACCGGCGTCGACACCGCTTACTTCGTCCAATTGATCGAGCGGCTGAAAGAAAAAGACCCCGAGAAGGTGGACGCGGCGTATTTAGTAGAGATCATCGACAGAATTTTCTAAGGAGAATACCATGATTCGCGGAATAACGACAACGGAAGACGGCAGTCCCATCCAACGGTTGGCCGTGAGCACTAAGGTGGCGATCGGTCTGCCGCCTGACCCAGAGCACGGTCGCAAGGCTCCTGTAAAACTCGATTGCTTTGTGTTCCTGCGCAAGTCTCCTTCCAGCAAGAACGCCTGGGAGATCGATCCGGACCTTACGAAGGCATACGGAAACAAGTGCAAGGAATTCGAAATCGTCCTATTGGATGACGACTTGGAAAACGTCTTCCCGACGAAGTTGGCGTGGTTCACCGCATCCGAGTGCAAGTGTTTCGGGGATGGGCAGTCGGCCACGCGAAGGACGCCGGAGCACCCGGACGGGCAACCGTGGACTCCGTGCGGAAAATCCTGTCCGGACTTCGAGCGCGGAGATTGCAAGCCGTCGGGCGACTTGCGCTTCATGCTGGCCGCGTTCCCGAAGCTCGGATCGGTGGCGCGCATTCACACCGGGTCGTACCGGAGCATCATGCAAATCTCTTCCAGCATCCAGCAGATTCAGACGATCACCGGGGGGAGGCTGGCGGGCATCAGGGCCAAGCTAGTCGTCAGGCCGGAGAAGACGAGTTACATGTCCGAAAAAGACAACAAGCGCCACTCGACGACGATCTATGCCTTGAACTTGGAGATTCAGGCAGCGGGCATCAGCGAGCTGATCGGGCGGATGACGGACCATGCGAGGCTGTTCGAGCAGACGCGGAAGATGCTCGGCACTGGGAGGATAGAGGTGGTCGAGGACGACAACGAACGGGCCGAGGAGATCGCGCCGGAGTTCTACCCTGCCGCGAACATCGCCCCGGTGACCTTCCCGAAGCCGGACGAGACCGAAGAGATCGTCGAGCCGAAGAAGCAGCCGAACATGGACGTCAAGTGCGGGAACTGCGGCGGCGTGAACGGCCACGAGCCGGACTGCAAATATGCAGCGAAGGCGGAGCAGGACAGGCTGACCTCGAAGCCGACGAACCACCGCGCCTACTCTCTAATTGGAGTGGAAAAAAAAACAATCAACAAAAAGACGATGCTTCAACTCGAAGTGCTCACGAACGAAGGAAAGGGTTATCTTTGCATCTGGCACAAATCGCTGCACAAGTATTTCGAACAGCGCGGCGAGATAAAGCCTGCATTGGCGATGAGAGCCGAAGTCTCGGAGCACGAAAAGAACGGGAAACTGTTCGTTCATGTCGAGCATCTTTTGGAACTCGGAGGTCAGGTATTCGTCGATGACTCTCCGGCGGAGCAAGGCGTGGTCGAAGCTGACCCGCTGGACGGAGAGAGTCTGTTCGGAGAGGGGGCGTGATGAAGTTCTCAGGCAAATTAGAGCGGCATCGAATACGCAACGGCCTATATGGTTCTCCGATTGGAGCGGATTACGGTTCGTTTGAAATCGAAGGTCCACACTTCCGAATGCTTAGGATCATCGCAAGCCCGGGTGATGCTAACGAGCAGATTCCGTGGGAGCATGTTTCGGTGTCGCTCTCGAATCGTTGTCCGAACTGGGATGAAATGTGCTTCGTGAAATCGCTGTTCTGGGACGACGAAGACACGGTCATGCAGTTGCATCCTCCAAAGTCTAAGTGGATCAATAATCATCCATATTGCCTGCATCTCTGGCGACCGACAGAGCAACAGATTCCGTTACCGCCAGAGATCGCAGTCGGGTTTAAGGAAGCGAACATCAAGTGATTTGCAGCTACATGACGCGCTCGAAGTCGGATGGCCAGCAGAAGGCTTGCGGTCATCCGGCACGACCGCGGAAGCTGGGGATGGCTGTTTTGGCCCTCTGCGTCTGCCACTGGACGCGCCTGCGCAAGCAGAAGCGGTACCAGAAGAAAAAGCTGAGGATCGGCAGGAAACCGCTGTTCAGGGAGCCTGCCGGGGAAAAGACTGAGGAAATCTACCCGGAAGCCCCGGCAATCGCTCTCAAGTCGCCTAATAGCTCGGAAACGGTACTCTAGGACATGGACAAGGCAGCGGAAGACGAAAAGAAGACCGAAACTGAACTGCTGAACCTTCCCCGGATTACGCCGAGCGCTTGGAAATGTTTTTGAACATTTTGATCGCGGAATCAAAAAGCTAAGAGGCACATGACGCAGGGACCTGATTGGTGGACTAACGACTTGCTTCCTGAACTCAGGGGCAAGATTGCAGGAACTGTTTTATCTGGACTTCTGGAGGGCATCCTTGCAGAGACTCTGGACAACAGCATTCATCTTGCGGTTTTCATTGAACCATACCTCAGATTCGTTCTTGAAGGAAAGAAGACGATCGAATCTAGATTTAGCGTTCATCGGCACGCCCCCTTTGAGCAAGTCAGAAAGGGGGATCTGGTGGTGTTGAAGCAGTCGAGCGGACCAATTTGCGGAGTCTGTCGGGTATCGAATGCTTGGTATTATCACCTTGATCCGACGACTTGGTCTGAAATTGAGCAGTTTGCCACTGCATTGTGCATGGACGATTCCGAGTTCTGGGCAAAAAAACGCGCCGCATCTTTTGCGACGTTGATTCGTATCGAGGACGTCGTCAGAATCCCCGAATTCTCAATTAGTAAGATCGATCCCCGTGGATGGGTAGTACTGAAGGACGTACAGCGGCAACGCTCTTTGATCTGATCGCATGAATTGCATATTTTTGTTTAGTGGATGCAGCAAATCGGGGAGCCTGCGCGGGCTTGGTGCCACAGTTGCGACCCGCCGGAGGCTTTCGAGAGCATCGACGACCTCCAGCGGCACAACCGGCAGGTGCACTCGGGCGGGAGGAAACGATGAATCTGAACGCGGAAGGTTTTGAAATCCCATTCTGGGTGCTCGCGCACGTCGTAGGATCGAAGCCGGAAGATTGGTTGCTGTACGAAGATGGATGGATAAACAGAAATGAAGCGATGCGGACCGCCAATCCAGACATTGGGGCTGTGTACGTTTCGCAAGACGGAGCTGTGATTCTGCATCCTCGACGGCGTTGGCCGTCCGAATAAGTCTGCTGAGCGACGACCTGATGTGCGAGGTGGAGGGAAGATGACGAGCGATAAACCGAATATCTGGGAAGGTGCATGTGCGCAGATCAGCAAACAGCTCGACGCTGAACGGAATGCGTTATGGGAATATTACATGCTCAAGCCGGAAGACTTACCGAAAGAACTAACCATCGATGCGAATGGAGTGCCGTACATAAACAATTGCCGCATTCCAGACACAAAGCATGGACGGTCTCAACTCTCGTTTTTATTGGACCAAGCGCGGCTGAATGCAGAGCGAAGAATTTGCAACGAGCAGTACCGCAATGGAAGTACCGTATGAACACTTTCACCTGCACCCTGTGCCGCGAGACGTTCGAGTTCGTTACGGACGGAACCTGGACGCGCGCCGACGCGACAGCCGAGATGGAATCTTACTTCGGCGCCGTCCCCGAATCGGAGTGGGACGTCGTGTGCGACGCCTGCTATGAACGGATCGACCCGGCTGACCATCCCGAGCAGGTCTCGGCCAGCATCCGGGAGTTGAAGGGGGATTGCTGAATGAGAATCGAAATCATCACCTGTGACGGTTGCGGACAAGAGTTGAAACAGAGTCAGATATTCGCGCGCATTGGAATCGGACGCGAGCAGGATGTGCCGCGTTTTATCGCAATGGTTCCACCGTCCAGTGCTCTGCCGTATCAAGCTGCCGATGAGCCGCAAGAGGTTTGCAGTTGGGAATGCGGGGCGAAGATTCTGCGAGAGTTCATCTCTCACGGGGAATCAGAGTTGAAGGGGGATTCGTAGTGGCAGAGACAACTGGCATTTCTTGGACAGACGCGACGTTCAATCCGTGGTGGGGTTGCACGAAAGTGTCTCCAGGTTGCGATCACTGCTATGCTGAAGCCTTTGATAAGCGCGTCGGCGGAGCACACTGGGGCAAAGGCGAGTCACGCCGGATTATGAGCGATCATTACTGGAACGATCCTTTGCGCTGGGATAAGAAAGCCGCCAAGGAAAGCGTCAAGCGTAAAGTGTTCTGCGGTTCGATGTGCGACATAATGGACGACGAGGCTCCCGAAGGCCAGAGGGAGCGACTGTGGACGTTGATCGACCAGACCCCGAACCTCATCTGGCAACTGCTCACGAAGCGGCCGCAGCGTTACGAGCGTTACTTGCCGAAAGACTTCAAGCACAACAACGTGTGGTACGGAGCGACGGCTGAAAATCAAGAGTTCTACGACATCCGCTACCCGATCATCTGCGAAGTCTCGATTCAGCGCGGCGGAGTGAACTGGATCAGCTACGAACCGGCGCTCGGTCCGGTCTCGATAGTGCAGAGTCCGTTGTCTGGCTTTTACTACAACGTGCCTCCGGACTGGATCATCTTCGGAGGAGAAAGTGGGCACGCTCGCCGACCGATGAAACTGGAGTGGCTGATTAATCTTCGGGCAGAGTGCAAGGCTGTCGGGACCAAGCTGTTCGTCAAGCAGTTCTCGGCACTCACTCCCGCAGCTGGAAAAGCGCTGATACCTGCAAACTTGCAGATTCACGAATTTCCATAGCGCGTGAAGGCCGCGTGTTTGCTCGGTGAAAAAGGGCTTTACTCTTGTCTGATAGAATTTTAGAATTTAACTGTCGCTGCCAAGTGACACTTCGCTCTCTCTCGGGCTGGGCCTAGACCTCCCAGTCCAGAGAGAGCACAAAAAGGTCTAACACATGGAAAATGATGATCGCACTTCTGCTGATAGTTTTGCAGAAGAAACTTTTGAAGTACGAGACCGCCGAGGCGGGTTCCTCTGGGTATCTAATGCCGTCTTCGACTTCTTCGCCAAGCGCCTCCAATCTACTACGTTCATGCTCTACTTGGCTCTGTGTCGAATGGCCAACAACAGTAGTCAACAATGCTTTCCATCTCAGGAGTTACTGGCAGAGATGATCGGCATAGACGAGCGGACAGTACGACGTTCGATGGACGAATTGCTCAGTGCAAAGTTGATCTCTAGAAAGAAAGTTGGACGGCATCACGAATATGCTCTTTTGTCGATAGCGGACAAAATATCCGCTATCGAAAGCGGACAAAAACTACACGGGAAAGCGGACATTTCTTACAAAAATAGCGGACAGGAATGTACCCCTAACAAGACTTATAACAATACTCAAGAACAACTGTCGTCAGCTGCGCTTCCGACCGACGATTTCAAACTCGATTCCAACCCTCCTGCTCCCAAGAACGGGAACGGGCACAAGACTACAGCAGACTTACGGTACGAAAGATTCACAGAGTTAATCTTTAAAGCTCACCAGCACTACGTAAAAGCTCCGCCCCACTTCAACGGCACTGCTGGGAAAAACCTCAAGCGGTTACTCTCAGAAGATAAGACACTTACTGAGAAACGGCTGGTCGCGATGCTCGATAACTATCACGAGTCGAAGGATCACGCACCAGCTGAGCAACCTGCCTTTTATATTTCTCGTCTTCCTCGCTACGAAACCGGAACGCTGAACAAGTACGGGAGGGCAGAGTGCAGCTAGTCGATCAGCAGGCAGCGATGGAGTCGGAGAAGGTCGTCCTGCAGTCAGTCTTGCTGGACAACGAACTTTTCTGCTTCGCCGAGCGGTTGCGGCCGGAGCACTTCCAGAACAGCTACCACCGGGAAATCTTCAAGGCCATCGAGCGGCGCGTCAAAGGCGGAGAGCAGGTCGACGAAGTGATACTGGCGGACATGTTCCCGAAGAACCACGGGCTGACGGCGTACATCATGGACTTCAACGCCGCGGGGACGCGCAAGATCGCCCCGCACGTGCAAGAAGTCATCCGGGCAGCTCACCGCCGGAAGATCATTCAGGAATTCGAGTCTGCTCTATTGCAGGCGCGGGATGCATCCGAGGACAACGAATCCGTGCTGTCCGTGACCTACGACAAACTGGTTGAGATGGCGGAGTACGGCCAGAGTTCGGATTCCCTGCGGCTCAGCGAGTTCTCGGACGTGTTCTACGACTACGTGATGAAGCTCTCGACCGGCGCGGCGAAGTCGAAGGCGCTGAGCAGCGGTTTGACCGACCTGGACGAACTGACCGGAGGACTCCATCCCGGAGAGTTCGTGGTCATAGGCGGCTGGACGAACGAAGGCAAGACGCCGTTCGTCACTCAGATCATCGCCGCGAACTGCGAAGCTGAAATACCGTGCTTGCTGTTCTCCCAGGAGATGACTAAGCAGGCCGTGCTTTCTCGTTGCATCCCGCTCGTGACGAAAGGCGCGGTTACAGGATGGAAGTTGAGGAACCCGAAGCGGATGGAGCCGAGCGAGCGCGCGATGTTCATGGAGTCCAAAGCCGTGCTAGATCAGTGGCCACTCTGGGTGAACGATGCTTCGTCAGTGACCGCCGGCGAGTTCACGTCGCACGCCACGATGATGATCCGCAAGCATGGGATAAAACTCGTGGCCGTAGATTACATCCAACTCATGCAAGGCGAAGGCGACAACCGGGCGCAGAGGATTTCTTCATGTTCTGCCGCGCTGCGCGAACTCGCCAAGAAGCAGAAGGTCGTGGTGATTGGCGTCTCGCAGTTCGGACGGCCAGCGGAGAAGATGAAACGTCGCCCGGTACTGTTCGACCTGAAGGAATCGGGAGACGTGGAGAACGACGCCCACTTGGTGCTGCTCGTCTACCGCCCACTGGACAAGAAAACAGGGTTTACGCGGATGGATGAGATCATCGTGGCAAAGCAGAGGGAAGGCCCCGTGGACTCAGTTCCAGTGATGTTCGACAACAAGCAGCTCGTGTTCCTCCCGAGAGCGGCAGAGAGCGGAGAATCTAATGCAGAAAGTTGGTACGAAAAGTGATAGACCGCACTGCAAACAAACGCATCCAGCGGTTCAAGGACCGCACGGGGTTGAGCTTCGACAAGCTGGGCTTGATGTTCGGCGTGTCCGGGAACGAAGTGGCGCACTGGTATTCCGAGCGGAGACACATGCCGGTCGACTGCCAGAGGACTTTGTTCAGGTTCGAGATCGAGAAGATCGACGCGGTGGCGAAGGTCCGGCCCGAGACTGTGAGGGCGTTTCAAGAAGGAAGAAAGCGTGCGAAAGCATGATACGGACTACTGGTACAAGCGGGTCCGTAATCAAATCCAAAAGCGGCGCAAAGAAGGGACACTTTAAAATGGTCAGTCTTGAGACTGTGGCTAAGGGAACGCGAGTTCGGTTTTGGAGCGGAATCCGCGAAGGCGAGGGCCGATTGGGAACGATCAAGTACGACGGTGTATACGAGATCGGCGGTACGGCAAGCGTGTATGTTCGCTCAGATGACGGCAAATATTCGGCATCGGTCGCAATAAGCCACATTGAACTGGTGAAGTCATGAGCAATTGCTATTTCCATCCTGAGAAACCAGCGACTCATACGGATAGCGTGGTTGACGAAAAAGAATCCGACATCCACCGCCTAGTCTGCAAGGGCTTGTGGCCGCGCTGGTCGACGAGAACAGGCATCAGGCGCAGAGGGAAGTGAGAACGGAAGTGCTGGAGAGATTATGACCTGTAAAGCCTTCGCAGACATGATACGTCAAGGATTAGACCCGATAACTGGCGATCCTTTGCCACGACCGCAATGGAGATCGTTGGAAGATAGATTGAAAGAGGCTATCGAATCGCGGGAGTTCTCGCGTATTGCAGTGAAGGATTTGACTGTATACATCAAAGACCTCCGCAAACAGCTTTACAAATCGAAAAGATCGGCGAAAATATGACTCTCGACTCCATAGCCTCCAGTTAGGAGTATTTTATGACGAAATTTGGGTATAAACAGACTCCCGAACATATAGCTAAACGCAAAGTGTGTGGCCCGCGCAATCCCATGTGGAAAGGGACTCTTGAGTATCTTAAACGAAGTATCGCGAACCACAAGAGTGATGATTGTTTGCTTTGGCCATTCAGTAAGAGCTACAGAGATTACGGCGGAGTTTGGTACGAAGGTAGATCAGTTCCAGTGCATAGACTTGCATTCTTTTTTACTCACGGGCATTGGCCAACGCCGAACGGCTTACACACATGCGATAATCCACCTTGCTTCAACCCGCGGCATATCATTGAGGGCACCCAAGCCGACAATCTGGCTGACATGAGAAGAAAAGGACGCGACCGAACGCTTCGCGGTGAACAACGCCCTTCATCTAAGACCGATAATGCTACGGTGTTGAAAATCAGGGCAGAATATATCCCGCGCAAAGTTACCGCAAAGTATCTTGCTGAAAAATATAATTTGGCTTTACGAAATGTCGTTGGAATTCTAGGACGACAGACATGGAAACACATATGATGCGCGCGAAGGGCCACGTGATCCAGTGCCAGCGGCTTTCTGGCAGGACGTTCAATTACAGGCTGGTGAGTTTATGAAAAGTGTATTCATAATCCTCGTTCACGCCCACGACTACCTGTGGCGGACGAAGGCCGTGGAACTCGGGCCGCGCCTCGAAGCCTGCCAGTTGATCTGGAAGGCCGCGATTGCTGTCCCGGCGGGGACGATGGTGGAGATGGAATGATGCGCGATTTTTTGTTAGACAATCTCCCCGGCTGTGATATGCTTGGGATGTCTTTGAGTGTGGGCGTGCCGGAAACTTCTAGCAGAGACACCGGCCCCCACCTCGAAGAATTTGTCTCTGCTAATGACTCACCAAAACAATGGGAATTATATAGATGACTCGCTCCTTCGACGCTTCGCATATTGATTCCTTCGCTTCCGGCGCTTGGCCGCTTTCGTCTTGGGTTTCGGGCGATAGGCCAGCACGCGATCTGTGATTCGGTCTAGCTCTGGGGGAGTTTTCATGCTGTCAGTTCCTTGTAGGTGAGATGCTTTCCGACTACCGCAACTACGAACGAGTCCAGCCGTTCCAACGTGTGACGGCTCACGTTGCCGACATTCAGGCGGAACGTGAACTCATCCACGTAACGATGCAAATGCTTCTTGGAAACTTGATGGTAAACGCCATACACTCCGCGCTTGAGCACAGCCCAGACGCTTTCGATGCTGTTCGTGCTCACGCCGTTCTCGGAGTAGATTCCCGCCGTGTGATTGATGGCTTCGTGCCGAAAGAACAGCCCGTCAAGGCCGACGTACCCGGTCGCCTCATCCGTAAAGATCGTGGAACCTACTTCGACGTTGGCATGGACAGCCGATTGCAGCGCGGCCATGTCGGTAGCCTCAATCGGCATTGCTACAGTGCGTCCGCCGCGTTCCCTGAGTCCTACGACAGCCGTCTTGCCAACCGATCCACGTCCAGCCTTGAGCTTCTTGTGCTCGTGCTTGTTGCGCTCCTTCCCGCCAATGAAGCATTCGTCTACTTCGACGATGCCGCGCAACTTGTCGAGGTCATCGCCAGAACCGCACGCTTCACGGAGACGCTGGAGCATAAACCATGCCGATTTCTGGGTAACTCCGATCTCTTTTCCCAGTTGCAGGCTAGAGATGCCCTTCCGAGCGGTAACGAGCAGGTACATGGCGTAGAGCCATTTGTGCAGGGGAATGTGGCTGCGCTCGAAAATCGTCCCGGTACGGATCGTGAAATCGAGGGAACAAGCATTACAGCGGTAGAAGCCAACCTTGGGCTGCTTGCCGATGCGCTCACGGCTCTTGCACTCAGGACAGAACGGGCCATCGGGCCAGAGCCGCGATTCGAGGTAAATCCGTGCCGACTCTGGCGTCGGGAACATCTCGAAAAGCTGGAAGGTGCTGATCGTGCTTTTGCTCATGGCTTACTCTCCCGGCCCACAGCCCACGGGCGCGGGTATAAAAGGCGTGCGTTCGACTTGTGGCATCAGTTTGTGCGACTCAGTTTTCAGTTCCGCAATATGCGGAGCCATCACCTCAACGCGATTCAGGCAGCCGATTACTCGCGCGAGCATGCTCTCCAGTTCTTTCGCTCGCGCCAGTACAAGCTCTTCGAGGTTCTCTCCGCCCAGGCCGAGATGACGCCATTCGACGTACTCGCGAAGCTTCCCGCACATTTCCTTGTATTTCTCTGCCAGTTCGGAGTGCTCCACATAGCGATCCAGCATGAGTTGCGTGCCCTTAATGATCCAGTCGCTTTCCTCGCCGTGGCACCACGTCACAACGTCCCTCGCTGTCGGGGGAGTAGGCTTCGTCACGGTTTCGGTGTGTTTAGCGGGCATAGCTACCAACCCCCACTTCGTAGGGCAAGGTTCCGACATAGCCAATCCGCATCGCTGCGTTCATTAGAATCTCTTGTGCTTTGCAGAGCGGACAGGTGCCGTTGTATACGTTACCTTCGCAGCCGCCACCAGTCAGGTGTCCAGCGGCTCTCATTAAGAACCAGTACGGAACAATCGTTTGAGTTTCGCCCATCTTTGGAACTCCTTAACTGGCTTTATAGTAGATCACTCGCTGCATTTTGTCAAGAACTTTAGTCGTTTTGTTCTGAAAGGGTTAGCGAGTCATGTATATAATTCCCAAAACAATTCGTCTATGAGCCCATGGGCAGAGCCACGGTTGCTTCACGGCACTGCTTAGGGGAGTTCTGCCCCTGTCCGAAAAACAACGGGCCGCGCATTTGGGTCAGGTTATGGGACGGACAAGGCTTCTTAATCCGGGCAACGGGCCAGATGTTCTGGCGCAAAACGCATACGTCCCGGTCAACGGGGAGTAAAAGAGTACCTATCCGCCTCAAGGGGCAAGAGTCAAGATCAAGGGCCACACCCCCTAAATCCCCCGAGGATTGCGGTGTGTCTGGAGCATGAATGAAACTCAAGCGCAAGCGTCACGCTGTTGCGATCATCGTCCCTGAGAATCCAAGGCTAGAACTGCCAGCCGCAAATTTGCAGTCGAATCTTGTAGGCTTGGAACTTTTTCTCTCAACCAATTCTGACCCCGCTCAACAGTTTGAAGCGATCGACCGCGAGGTTCGCAGGGTTGAGTCTGTGGTCACAGGATGGCCCAAACTGGCGAAGTATTGTCAGATGGTCAAAGACGGGGAACTTTTCCAGCACGGCGGCTATAAAACCATGACTGACTGGCTAGAAAACGCAGCGCCTAAGAGTGCTCGGTCGATTATGGATTACATGTCCCTGCACAAGAATCTCTCGCCAGATTTCACAGACGAAGAACAAAGTCAGATGCCGGTTGAAACGGCGAAGCTGATTGCCAAGAAAGTGACCTCACGGGAGCATCGAAAGAATCCACAAGTTAAAGCTGCGTCCAAGAAAAAGAAAGCGCAGTGCATGAAAGAAGTGAACGAAGCGCTTCCTGATTTGCATCTGGAGGACATTGAGAACGTAGTTTTCCCGACTAGCCAACTCGCCGCGATTGATTCAGTTTGTGATTACTACCGCGAAAAGGAAGGCGATCCCGACATGAGTCGTCAAGACGCGATAGAGGGAGCATTGACGGATTACAAAATGCTGCGCGAGCGGCTGGATGCGATTGAAGTGGAAACGAAACAATGACAACTCCGTTCATGGGCCGTGTGCGCAAGAAGTACAAGGGGCTCGCCACATCGCTGCGCTTCGAGGTCGTGAATGATTCGTTCCGCAAATATCCCGATGGGCGCGAGGTCTGTTTGGACAATGCAAAAGGCGAAGCAGAATACAAGCGTCGGACGATGGAGATGCACGACCGCCAGAATGGGATTTGCAGTCGAGGAGATCACCGCATCGTGGCTCCGACGTTCGACCATTCGACGAACGGGCGCGGGATGGGCAGCGCAACAAGGGATGACCGCATCATTGACTCAGACGGGCATAAAATAAATTCATGTTCCTGCTGGTTGTGCAATGGTCGGGCTGGATCAAAGCGAATTTAGGAGGCAACACAATGAGCAAGAAAATCAGCACGGAGGCAAGGTTCTTGGCTTGGGTGGACGAGGCTCCGCTTGAAGTCGTTCAGTCAATCATGGGCATCGCCAACTCTCGCCTGAAGCAGCGGATTCAGGCATCAAAGCCTGTCGATGTTCGCAAAACAAGGGCAGACAAAGGAACGAAGCGAACGAACGCGCACACGGCGATGCCAGGAGTCTTGGTCGCGGGAGCGGAGTCGTGAAGTTCATCTGCGGAGTCTCGAAGCATTGCAAAGTCAAAGCCAAAAGTCTCCAGGAACTTATGCAACACGTCGCCACGCGTCACAAGCGCGGAGCGGAGCAGTAGCGGTTGAGAAGGATTTGGGGATTTGAGGACGGGCGGAGGAAAACGAAAGTACCGTCTTTTGGACCTCTTCTCAGGAAGATGGGGATGGTCGCGGGCGTTTGCGGCGAGGGGATGGGAGTGTGTGGGAGTGGACTTGATTGAGCCACTAGAGATACCGGAAAGCTGTATTTTTCTGATGGCCGATGTGTTGCGAATCGCGCCAAGAAATTCAGCTTCTGAAATAGCCACCTATATCTGGGATGAGCATGGTCCATTCTGGGAGGATTTCGATTTCATCTGCGCCTCTCCCCCGTGCGAGCAGTTCGCCGTTTTTGGGATGCGGCATTTTCATCCAGACCCGCCTTACCCGGAGTTGGGAATTCGCCTGTTCAATCATACGCGGTCAATCTGCGAAGAAAGCGGAGTGCCATACATTCTTGAGAACGTGCGACGGGCGCAGGATTTCGTCGGCAGATCCGTTCATCACTGTGGACCCTATCACCTTTGGGGAACGGGCGTACCGCCGCTGATGCCGCAAGGAATAAACAAGGGTTTCGGCGCATGGAACCGCGAACAGATTCTCGCAACCGGATCGAGCAAATCGCAAAAACGGCAAGACACCCAGAAAGCGCGGGCGGCGACCATCCCTCCCGAACTGGTCAATTGTGTTGCGGATTACGCGGAAAGACTTTTGGAACAAAAGCTGATAGTCACCGATGGCAAACCCCTTGCCAGTAGCGGCGTCTGAGATAACTCTTTACAGCGGGGCAATTTGTGATTATTATTCAATCGAATCTTCAACATGCGTTTCCGGCCTCGATAGAAGCTGGTGGTTCAACGCAACTTGAATCCCCGTACCCTACTTGCCCTAGACTGATGGCCAACAATCGGCTCCCCGTTTACCTCCTGCCTTCCAAGCCTTCCGACTCTCTTCCCGATCTCCCGCCGCACAGAACGTCCCCGAAATTCGCCGCGTTGTTGGTCAACGTCAGCTGGGCCAAGTACGTCAAGCCGTCGCAGCCGAAGCTGGGCATAGTGCTCCTCGGCCGCTTCGCCTGGGCAGAGGTGAAAGAGCAGTTCCGCGCAGGGCCGCGCCCCGTTCCCAAGCTTTTGCCACCGCGCAGGCCGGAGAACCTCGATTTAAGTTATCCCGAGGCATATCGTCAGTCGAACGGAGCCGCGATCCGGCGTCAGGTCTGGGCTGCAAATTTGCAGGCGGAGCCAGCGTGAAGCCCGATCTGGAGCGTGTTCTGCATTGCGCGAGCGAGATACAGGCGGCCTCGGATGCTTTGGAGCGGCACATGGAAATCATCGACGACCCCGTCGCGCTGGCCGTCTGGCAACTCGATTGGGTGTGTCAACTCCGCAGGGAGTTCCTCGGTGGCGCAAGCTAAAATCTTGGAGTTTCCGGAGCCGTACACGACGAACCAAGTGGAGCACGGAAAGATGCTGATGCGGGACGGAGCTTGGCGGAAGACATACGAGAAGCTGGTCGAGGAGAAGCTGCGGGACATGAAGGTCGGAGTGCAGAGGGCGAAATGAAAGCGTTCCTCCTGTGGCTCTGGGCGTGGGCGGTGTTCATACTGTTCCGATGACGGGCCAAGCCTTCACGCTCGGCATGTTCCAGGGCTTCGCGGAGGTCGAGCATACGGTCCCTCTGGGATGCACGGTAGTCCACAGCAAGCTTTGTGAACTGTGCGGATTGAACATGTTCGTCGAGAACGGGACGCGTTATTGTTCTAAATGTGAGCCGATCATGTTTCCGGAATCGCTGAGCACCTACAACATCGACAAAGAGATTCAGCAGGCCTGGCGCGAGTTGCACCCGACCTCTCATGTCCGCCGCGGGGCACATCCCAGCCTCGGCGACTGGAAGACGAAGCTGTTCTCCGCGTTCGTCGAGTGCGGCCCCCTGTCCTATCGCCAGATGCGGGAGGTGACGGGTCACTGCAGCGTGAACACCATGAAGACGGCGCTGTCGCTGTGCATGTTCGAGTTCGAGCACGTCGGGAGCGTGTGGCCGCGCAGGAGCAGGCTGGGGCACCCCGAGGGATTGTTCCTGCCGCCGGAGATGGCATGTCCGAAGAACTGACGCCGCAGACCGAGTACGAGCCGCTGCCCAAACTGGTCGGCTACTTCGACGACGTGTTCGTCTGCGGCGAGTTCTGCTACCTGATCGTCGATGGCCGCATGTTCTGGCCCCCGATACACTTTTCCGCTTTCACGAAAGGAGCGTTCGCATGAGCGAACCCGTACCAGGACCTCCAACCCCGCCCGAGCCAGTCTTCAAACCCACCGAACCCGTCTGGGTCCAGAACGTTCTGACTCGAATCCTCCACTACTGCGAAGTCATCAACAGCAACCAAGTCGAAATCGAGCACCGCCTGCGCCTGCTCGAAACCTCCGTGGATGCTGGCAACGTCGAACTCACGGCCCTGGCCAACGCCGACGCCGGGATGGCCTCGGCCCTTTCCACGCTCGTCCAGACAGACACGGCCGTGGCTGCAAATTTGCAGTCCGTGCTTACCCAAGAGAACGCAGACTCCTCGAACATCGCGGAGATACTGGCGATTCTCAAGACACCTCCTCCCTCCGCTCCAGCCGTGGCATTTCAGGTTGAAGTGGTCGACGTAAACTCACTCAACCGAAAAGGAGATTCAGACATGGCAAAATCGAAGACTTTCAAACTGAAGTTCAAGGTATCGATCCCGGACAACGGCACGGCGACGGGAACCATCACGGGCATCGTGGACGCGGCCGGCTTGCCGACCTCGTTCGACGCGGGCACCGTACCGACCTGGATATGCGAGACCACGCCGGGGGCGGGCGCGGATCCGAACATCGTACTCACGGTCGCTGCCGACGGCATGAGCTGCGTCGTGGCTCCGGCCACCCCGCCCGCGCTCGTCTCGGGCGACACGATCACGGTGACGGCCACAGGCCCGGTGATGGGCACTTTGACCGGAACCTACAGCCCGGTGAACGTCGTCGCGGGTCCGGCGAGCACGTTCGTCGTCAGCGTCCAGTAGCCGAATGCAGGAACTGACAAAGCGCGAGTTCGCGGCGTTCGTCGTCACTCTCTTGATGGTGGCGGGCGCCGCGACCTACGTCATGTTCTGGTGGGTGCCGTAAATGGCTGTCATCGTAACCGCAAAAGGCCACCGCTTCGACCGCAGCATACCCGAGCCGCTTCCCGCTCACAGGATGCTGTCCCGCGTCTCTCTCAATCTCCCCTCCGTGGTAGACCTGCGCTCATGGTGCGGTCCGATCAAGAACCAGGGCGCCGAGGGTTCGTGCACTGGCAATTCCAGCGCCTCGGCGGGAGAATGGATATTCCGTAAGTATGCCAAGTTCTGGCTCCCGAAGGGCGCTCCGCCAAACCCTCAGTTCTCGGCGCAGTACACTTACGAATGGGAACTGATCACAGACGGAAATTTCCCGAGCGACGCCGGTTCCGACGGCGAAACGGCGTGCGAAGTAGCGATCCTCAAGGGCTTCTGCCCGCTGGCGCTCGACCCTTACGTCGCCGGGCAGATCACGCAGCCTACCGCGGCGCAGGACGCGGCCGCAGGGTTGTATCGCATGGGAGCCTACCACGGCTTGACGGGCTCGCAGGTCATGCAGTCTGTGCTCGGCGATCCGGTGCCGTGGCCCGTTTTGGTCGGCTTCACGGTCTACGATTCGCTGGAGTCGGACGAAGTCGCGGCCACTGGCATCTACAACCCGAACGTGTCGACTGAATCCGTCTTGGGCGGCCACGAGGTGCTCGCCGTTGGCTACGACCTCGGCGCGATTCCCACACTGCGCCCAGCTGCTTGCCCGCCGGCGTTCCTGATCCAGAACAGCTGGTCTGACAGTTGGGGGCTTAAAGGGTTCTTCTGGATGGTGACTTCAGTCATTGATGCGGCCGACGGTTCGACCGACCTCAAAATTACGCACGCAGGTGGAAAATGGTGAAGAAGAAAACCCGCAAGGTCCGCGTCAAGAAGGTCGTTCCGCTCGGGAACGACGTGCACCACGTGGAGTTAGAAATTCACGGCGCGCCCGACTTGCCGAACGTGGAGTTGCCGGCGGAGCCGATCGAGATGCCGGAGGCGGCGCAGGTGCAGAGCGGAGAGGTGGAGGCGCCCCTTGAGGTTCCCGCCCACCACCGCCACTGGTACGACTGGCTGGTCAAAGCGTTCTCGTGATGCTGCTAAGTCTTAACGCATTCAGCAACTTACGCAATTAGATGTGGCCGCCAAACGAAACCACAACAGTCTCAACGATAGACAAGCCAGATTCGTGCGTGAGTATCTGATCGACCTCAATGGTACGCAAGCAGCTATCCGCGCTGGCTATGCTCCGAAGGCAGCTCAAGAGCAGTCCAGTCGACTGCTATCAAATGCTATTATCTCGGCCGAAATCGAGCGTCTCCGCAGTCGGCAGATGGACAAACTGGAAATCACATCTGAACGAATCATCCGGGAACTCGCTTTGCTGGGCTTTTCGAACATGAAGGACTACATCCGCGTGACGGAGCAGGGCAGCGCTCTCGTGGACTTATCTGAACTCGATCGCGACCGAGCGGCTGCGATTCAGGAGATCACGGTCGAAGAATACGTCGAAGGTCACGGGTACGATGCTGAACGAGTAAGGAAAACCAAGTTCAAACTGTCCGACAAGCGCAGCAGCCTAGAACTGCTCGGCAAGCACACCGGCGTCTTTGAATCTGGGACATCAGAGAAGCAGCGCGACTTGGCCAAGGAAGTGAAGAACGCGATGGGATGGAAATGAGCGAAGGCTTCACTGAGGTCTACAAGCTCTTGCGCTGCGGAGACAAGGCTATAGAGTTCCTCAGGAGTGATCCGCGCAACGATTCCCGTTTCACTGTGCTCCAGGGAGCCGTGCGCAGCGGGAAGACTTGGGCGATGATGGCCAAGTTCCTGGGCCTGTGCGCCTACGATGTAAAGGGCCAGCGGCTGTTGACTGGCGCGACAAAAGAAACCGTCTTCCGCAACGTTCTCAACGACTTGTTCGATCTCGTCGGAACCAGCCGCTACACCTACAACCGGCAATCTGGGGAACTGTCGATACTCGGGACGAAGTGGGTAGTGATGGGTGCGAAGGACGAAGGCTCTGAGCGGAACGTCAGAGGAATGACGGTCGGCATTTGGTACGCGGACGAGGTCGTCACTTACCCGGCCAGTTTCATCAACATGGCGCTGAACCGCATGTCTCCGACAGGGGCGAGGGCTTACTGGACGACGAACACGGATTCTCCCTACCACCACGTGAAAGAGATCATGGACCGATTGGTGAAGAACGGAGACATGCGCGTGATCGAGTTCGGGCTAGACGACAACCCGCATTTGGATGAAGACACGAAGGCTTTCCTGCGGCGTTCGTATACGGGCGTGTTTTATCAGCGGTACATCCTCGGCCTGTGGATCGTAGCCGAGGGAGCAATTTATGGGAGTTGCTGGGACGAAAATGCCCTCTGCTACGATGGGCCGTGTCCGGTTGGTCAGGGTGTCGGGGAGGAAACCATCGCCGTAGACTGTGGCGTTGCCCACCCGCAAGTCTATCTGGCCGTGATAGATGACGGGGACACGGTATGGGTTGACCGCGAGTACGTCTGGGAGTCGAGCGAGACGATGCGCCAGAAGACGGACGGGCAGTACGCGGATGACCTGGAAGACTTCATGAAGGGTGGCAACCGCGCAGGCGCTCCCGGTCATCCGCTGCCACATGCCCTTGTGCTGGTCCCTCCAGAATGTGCTTCGTTCGAAGCCGAGCTGACTCTGCGCGGCATCTGGCACACGGACGCGGACAACGAAGTGGCCGACGGGATACGCATGGTCAGTTCGCTGATGGCTCTGAGGAAGATCAAGTTTTCCAGGGAACGCTGCCCGAAGACGATCTCGAAACTTCCAGCTTATGCTTGGGACGACAAAAAGGCCCGACGCGGGGTCGAGGAACCGGTCAAGCAAAAAGACGACGAATGCGATGCCGTGCGCTACATGGTGAAAACGAGGATTCCGAACTGGAGAATCGTAGGCAAGGCCGCGTGACCGTCGCCCACCTGGCGCTGTTCTGCGACTGCGGATGGATGCTGATCTTGGGTAGAATAGGAACGTACCACTGCAAGAACCAGCGTTGCGAGCACTTCCTGGAACCTGTTACCGTGGAGATACAGGCCGAACGGCATGAACTGTCTACAGCTTAACGGTTACACAGAATCCTCGCTGTTGGTTAATTTTTAATGGTCTGCCATCGTGAACGTTCGTAATGAGATTGACATCGGTTACAGAGTAGCCATCGGTCAGAGCAATGAGACGGCCAGCCAAGCGCATGAGGAATTTGCGCATGTTGATAGTCTGCCAAGGTTTATGACCATCAGTGCATACTTTATTTCGCGAAAGACATTCGCAAGCCGGACAAAAATATGCGTGATCTAACGGCAAATTTACAGTTTTGTTTTTCATTGTTTCGCTCCGTCTTTGAACCCGCAGGCTTTGCACGTCCTAAAGCCGTGCTTGCAAGTCTTATCGCCGTGTGGTGCCGTTTCCTGATGACTGACCCATGTATTAGGCCCGACTTGCTTAAAGTTTCCCATGCCAGAACTGGCAGCGGCGAGAACTTCGATTATCCAATCTCTTTGCGTCTTGTCTGCTTTTGCCGCAGCATAGTTAATCTCGCGAAGCCATTCTTTAGTCACGTTTTTAACGAGAAGGCTAGACATTTGATGACCTCGAAAAATCTGGACTGTCGGCATCTTGAACGCCAGTGCATCGTAGATTGTCGAATCTGTAATCATCACCAGTTTCAGCAACCAAATAGCGAATTTTCCCATGACTGTCGTTAGCTGTAGCCCGGATATCCCAATTGCTGTTCTTGTCCTTCGTTCCCATTTGTGTCGATTTAGCCTCGACACGGTAGAATCTCTTGTTTTTATAAGCGACTATGTCGACACCAGAAGATGAAACATTTCTGTACACTTCGTAACCGCGCAAGAGGAGGTCAGCACAAATCCTTAATTCACCTGCTGCCCCCGTATGTTGCTTGCTTATGGTGCGTTGTTTAGTCATGGTTACTATTCTAACCTTTCTAACCTCAAAAGTAAACTAATGAACTGGCAACAGTCTAAACGCGCCGCCGAGGAATACGCGAAGTTGCTGTTCGAGATCGCTCAGCGCTCGTTCCGCGTGCCGCTCGTGGACAGAGAACGGTTCCTCGACCTGTGGAGCTGGCAAGCGGCGGAGCGGATGGTCCTCCAGCGCCTCCACGACACGGCGCGGACCTGGCGCCAGGCGAGCAGGGAAGTGATGCGCGGGCGCGACATCTACCGGATGCTCCAGGCGGAACTCCAGGGGCCGGTAGGTGACAGGGTTCGGGAGCTGGTCGAACAGAACGCCTTGCTGATCAAGACTCTGCCCGAGAACGTGGCGCTGATGGCGTCGAAAGAGCAACAGAGGCGAGCGGTAGAGGGCCAGCGTCCCGCGGACGAGCCATCGCTGCTGAAGCACATCGCCCGCTGGCAGGCGCGCAGGATCGCACGGACCGAGACGGCCAAGGCGCAGTCGGCGCTGACGCAGGCGCGGTCTGAGGAGTTGGACCTGAACTGGTACGTGTGGCGGACTTCGCAAGACGAACGGGTGCGTCTGTCCCACCGCAAGATGCAGGGCGTGCTGGTCAGTTGGAATGATCCACCCTCGCCGGAACGGCTGCTCGGAGAGAAGAATCCTCCCGCTCCGTACAACAGCGGAAACATTTGGAACTGCAGGTGCTACAGCGAACCGCTGCTTAGGCTTGAGCAGGTCGAATGGCCGCACAAAGTGTTCAGGTCGGGAGCCATCCGGATGATGACCTTGGCCGCTTTCCGCCGCATCGCCGGCGTGGAGCAGATGGCGGTGGCCGCGTGACGCCTTTGGTCACCGTCTTGCTCTGCCACAGGAACATTCGCGAATTGGCCCGTACTCTGGCCATCCCTTCGTATCTCTCGCAGGACTATGAGGACCGCGAGTTGGTGGTTGTGGACTCCGGAGACGAGCCGATCGCCGACCTGCTGACCGGCATCGACCACTGCCGCTACTTTCCGTTTCCCGGAAGGAACTTGAGCGAGAAACGGAACTTTGGCGCGAAGGTAGCTTGTGGGGAATACATCGTTCACTTCGATGCCGACGACTGGAGCGGACCGCACCGTATATCAGACCAGGTTGCCCTGATGCAGAACGGCGCCGAGGTTGCGGGATACGACCGCGCATACTGGTACGATTTCGCATCCAAGAAGGCCAGCTACTACCGTGGTTACATCTGGGGGGCGAACCTGATCTACCGCACGGATTACGCTTTGACTCATCCGTGGGACGAGAAGTGTCAGTTCATCGAAGACGCGGCGTTCATCAAGCCAGCGCGGGATTCGCGCGCGATAGTCACCAAGGACGGCGATGGGAACTTCGTGGCCACGTTGAACGACCGCAGCACGAAGCGGAATCCAGGCGAAGCAAACTGGCCATCCGTTCCGGTTGGTCAGTTGCCGGATGGTTTCAGGAAGGCGGCGGGCCTGTGCTGAAACTCATTCAACTCGCGTTCGGCTTCCTGGTGGTTTGCTCGAAGTGCGGCCGCGAATTCGGCAAAGTCCACAGCCGCCGGGAAGCCTACTGCCGCGCTGGCGAATACATCCATGATTGCAATGGTTGAAACCGTCAAAGGTGACAGGGCGATGAGCGCGACTATCAATCACGTCTACGGCCCCCAGAGCAATTTCCGCCTCGAACTGAGCGAGCGCGACCGCCGCTGGCTCCGTTCGATAGCAGACGGCACGCGGGTCAAAGAATTGCACCACAGCGAAGTTTACGCGCGCAACCAAATGCAGATCGTCCGCGAGATTCTCGGAGTCCGCACCACTTCTCAGGCCATCGCCTTGGCCTTGCGGACGGGGATCATCGAGTGACGCCGTGAACTCTCCCGACATCAGTTACGTCGTCTCCTGCTTCAACCGTCCCAAGTTGCTTCCCGTTTGCCTCTATTCGCTCGCCGCGCAAACTCACAAAGACTTCGAAGTGCTGGTCACGGACAATTCAGTGGACGAGGACGTGGCGTCGAGGCATCGGTCCACCGTGTCGGGCATGAAGGACCAGCGTTTCCGTTACTATCGCACGGCGAACAAGATCAAGATTTCCGACTGCTACTGGTCCGCGGAGTGGGCGATCAGGCACCACGCCAGCGGCAACTGGTACTGCTTCCCTTGCGACGACACCTATTACGTGCCGGAGTTCGGCCAGCGGATGCTCAGCGCCGCTTACCGGGAGAACTGGGAATTCGTCGTCTGCGGCGGCGCCGTCGTCGGTCCGGCGGCATCGGGCGGCTCCGGATACCGCGTCTGGGAGATGCAGATTGGAAGGACGATAAAGACTTCGTTCCTGGTGAAAGCCTCGCGCTTCACCAAGTTCCACGCCAAGCCGGTCGCAGAGAATGCGGCCGCCGGGGCGGATTACAGCTTCGGGGCGCACCTCGTCCGCTCCGGCGTGCCGTGGGGCATCGTCCCGGAAGTCATGCTGGTGCACAATTGAAGACCTGCAAGAACATCGAGAGTGGCGTCAGATTTGACTTCGACGGCGTGCACTGCTGTTGCGCGAACACCTGGCAGAGTCCGGCGATCGTCACGGCAGCCGAAATGGCGTCCGGTGGCGTCGATTACGATCTGGTATTGGAGCGCAGGAGGCGGCTGCACGACGCCCTAAATGCCGGCGATCCAGTTGCCGGGGACTGCCTGCGCTGCAGCAGGGTGTTCGAAACGGACGCGGCCAACGTGGACTTCAGCCGCCTCGGCGTCCCGGACCACAGTTCCGGGTTCAACATCTCCCACGCGACGTTCTGCAACATGCGCTGCGGATACTGCCTGTACACGCAGATGGACAACTTCAAGCCAGCCGCCTACGGGAATGATCGCATCGTCGAGTTCATCGAGCAGTTCCGGAAGCGCGGAAAAATAAATCCGGGGACGTGGATTGAGTACAACGGCGGTGAGCCGACCCTGCTTCCTGGTTTCGAGGAATTGCTGGAATACCTTCTCGTCAACAACATCGGCCAGGTCTGCCTGTTCTCGAACGCCATCGCCTTCAAGCAGGCAGTCTACGACGGCTTGGCGGCGAACCGGATGTACCTGACGGTCAGCATCGACGCAGGAACGCCGGAGACGTTCGCCAAAGTCAGGGGCGTTCCGGGCAGCGTGCTGAACAGGGTGGCGGAGAACTTGCGGCGGTATCAGTCGAGCGGAACGCGCAACCTCTGGCCGAAGTACATCATCACCGCGGACAACAAGACAGACGCCGACCTCTCGGGATTCGTGGAGATGATGAGGGAACTGCGCCCGTCGACGGTCTACGTCTGTCCCGAGTTCCCCTACGGAGACCAGGAGATTCCGAGGAGCAGCGTCGAGTTCGGCGCCAAGCTGCTGCGCGCGCTGAGGGAAGCTGGACTCGGAACTTACATCCAAACCGACGACATGAAGGGCGACCCGAAACTCATGCGCTACAGCAAGGACGTGAGAGTTGCCTAGCGCTCTCGTCACGGGCGGCAACCGCGGAATCGGCTTGGAGTTGTGCCGGAAGTTCGCCCGTCTCGGTTACGCGGTCCACATGGGCGTGCGCCGCGTCCGCTGCGAGGAGTGGGGGGCGAACATCAAGCCATTGGTCATCGACGTTTCCAGCGAGAACTCCATCCACAACGCCGCGCTGCGGTTGCGGCAGGCGGGATGTCAACTCGACGTGATCATAAACAACGCAGCCGAACCAGACTGGGTTCCAGACGATGGTCACCTTGGGGCGCTGGAAATAACTCCCGAGCGCTGGACGAGCGTCTACAAGACGAACGTGCTCGGGCCGCTCCTGGCCGCGCGCTACTTCCTCCCCCTGCTGGCGAAGGGGGCCAGGGTGGTGAATGTCATGTCCGGCTCGGGAGAGTTCAACGATGCGCGGGCTCACACCGACTTCCAGATCGCGTACGCGGGGAGCAAGTCTGCGCTGCTGATGAGCACGTTCAAGCTGGCGGCGGCATTGAAGCCGCACGGTATTTTTTGCAACGCCGCTTGTCCGGACTGGTGCAGAACCGACATGGGGGGAAGCAACGCCACTCATTCGGCGGAGCACGGGGCGGATTCCATCATCAAGGCGTGCTTCTTGGAGGCGCATGATGTTCCGACCGGAAAATACTTCAGAGATGGACGCGAGATCAATTGAGCGCCAGTTCTAATCTTGATTTGATTCCGCTGATGAACGGCAAGCCCAGACTGACGGCTCCGCAGTTCCTTGAGTGGCAAGCGGAGCAGGCGAAGTCCCGCCAGACGATGGACATGTTCACGAACGCCTTGGCGCGGACTGGTTTCGGAACGCCGTCGCTGCTCGAAGGAACGGCTTATCCGCTCACGCGGCTCACGTACCAATACTGGTTGCTCCAGAGCCTCTACCGCAACCACTGGCTCGTGAGGAAGGTCATCGACTCCGTCCCCGAGGACATGCTCAAGAACTGGATCGAGGTCGTGACGGAACTCGACCCGAAGCACTTGGATAAGTTCAACGAGGTGTTGAGAGTCACCGGAACGCAGTCTCGCATCCTTCGCGGGATGGAGTGGGGCAGGCTCTTCGGCGGCGCCGGCGCCGTGATCATCATCGAAGGTGACGAGGGCCGATTAGCTGAGCCGCTCGTTCCCGAAGAGGTCCCGCTCGGCAGCTACAAAGGCTTGATCACGTTCGACCGCTGGTCCGGAATCACGCCATTGCCCGAGATCAACAACGACATCAACGACCCAGTAGGCTATGGCCTGCCGCGGGCCTACCGGGTCACGACGGAGCAGGCGGATTCGTTCGAGATTCACTCCTCCCGCGTGCTCAGGTTCATCGGGCGCGATGTGCCGTATTGGGAGAAGCAGGCCGAGATGCGATGGGGCATCTCCGAGGTGGAAGTGTTCTTCGAGGAACTGAGGAAGCGCGACAACACCAGCTGGAACCTGGCTAACCTGATCTTCCGCGCGAACATCTTCGCCATCCGGCAGCCCGACCTGGCTTCGATGCTCTCAGGCCTCGGTGCTTCCCAAGCGAACCAGCAACGCTTCTCCGCCGCATTGGAAGCCATGAACCACACGATGTCGAACCAGGGATTGCTGATTCTCCCGGAGAAAGGTTCGGCCGAGAACCACTCGTACTCGTTCGGCGGCCTGGGCGAAGTCTACATGCACTTCAAGGAAGACATCTGCGCGGCGACGGGCTATCCGTACTCGCGGCTGTTCGGCAAACCCTCGGGCGGTTTGGGCACGACGAACGAAGGCGACGAGCACGTCTACTACGACAGCATCGGGCAGAAGCAGAAGTCGGAACTCGACCCGAACCTCCGCCAACTCTTGCCCGTCGTCGCGGTCAGTACTTGGGGCAAGGTGCCAAAGGACTTCTCGTGGAACTACAGGCCGGTGCGCTCGCTGACGAACGAGGAGCAGGCTGACCTGACAGACAAAAAGACAAAGCCGATCCTCGATGTGTTCAATGCTGGGGGGTTCGGGCGCAAGACTCTGTTGCAGGAGTTGCAGCAACTAGCTGACGAGACTGGCGCGTTCTCGAACATAACGGACGAGATGATCGAGGAAGCGGACGACGCCGTGATCACCCCGGCCGAGAGCATGGGCATGGAGGCGCTGAACAGCGCGAACCCGTTCGGTAAACAGGACGAGATGATCCCGTCGCCGGAAGGGAAGCCGAACGGGAAAGCGAAGAAGGGAAAGGCCAAGGAGGTCAAAGATGCCGCTTGAAAAAGGCAGCAGCCAAGAAACGATCTCGCACAACATCGAGACAGAGATGGAGCACGGAAAGCCCCAAAAGCAGGCAGTCGCGATCGCGATGCACACGGCGGGGAAGTCGTACAACGATTCCATGTGCGGAGCAGATATTTTCACTGGAACTGACGCCATGCTCTCGTTCGGCGGCGGCTGGCCCGTGAGCACGTTGACTGGTCCCGGCGATACGCCCATGACGCCGGAAGAACAGCACGCGGCTGGGAATATCGCGCGCAACGCAGTGGACGACGGGAAGCTTGGCAGGATGGCGGCAGACTACCTCGGTGAGAATCCGGTCACGGTCGATGCGAAGACTTTCGGGCGCGACGACGGCTTGCCAGAATTGAAGAAAGAACTCAATAAATTTTTAAGCGAAGAACAGAAGGAAGCCGAACACGAAGGTAAGGACGTTGATCCGACGAACAAGCTGGTGCGCGGAGAAAGCTACTAAAGAATAAAATAGTAGATATGCTTAATCTCCGTAGTACGAAAGAAGGTATCGTTTATAAGTTCACGCACCGCGTGAGTCGCAAGACGTACATCGGTCAGACTGTTAAAACTCTGAACCGACGCGTGAAGAAACATTTCACAGCGAATACCTACTTTGGGAATGCGCTTCGTAAGTACGGATTGCTGGCTTTTGAAATTTCTATCGTGGCGCGTTCGACAGATCGCAAAGAACTCAATCTCCTCGAAGCTGAGTGGATCAAGCGCTGCAATTCTGTATGGCCGAATGGCTATAACATGACACATGGAGGCGATCACCCCCTTCGTTCAAAGCTGACACGACGACGTATGAGTGCGGCTGTTAGAAAGTTTTTTCGAGATCATCCGGAAGCTAAAGAACGATTGAAAGGTAATAGATTTGGAGTGGGGATTAAGCATCCAGAATTGGAACAGTTCTACAGTAATCCCGAGCATCAGCGTAAAGCAGCCGCTGCCTCTGCTCGCGCTTACCGTTTAAATCCGCGTCCTGTACCTCAAGGATTTCTGAACAGTTCTCGGATGCTTGGTAAAACCCATTCTTCCGAGAGCATTGCTTTGCAATCATCCGTAAAGAAGAAATGGTGGAGCGCGAGACTAACTCCGCACTTTGATCGTATTTGCGAGATCTGTAAAGGGAAGTTCGACATCAATCCTAATAATAAGCGCAGCATTAAACGGGTTGTTTGCTCTAGGAGTTGTTCTAGCACTTACAACAACTATGCTCGCGCATATAGATAATGGCACAATTTCACGCTGATCGCATTGCCCTCGGGAGTCACCGGGCAAAAACCAAAGAAGGTTACTTGGTGGTTCTCGGCACGCCGATAGCCAGAAGTGGTTTGCAAAAATACAAAGCCTCGGAATTGAAACTCGAAGGCGTCCCAGCTAATCAAACTGTCGAGGTGTTCAGACCGTTTAACGAAGTGTTTTCTCCTACGACGCTGGCGAGTTTTGAAGGTAAGTCAATTACATCTCCCCATCCTCCCGTATTTCTGACTCCCGACAATGATGCGAATTATTCGAAGGGCCATGTACAAAATGTAAGGCAAGGCGGTCAACTCCCGGATGGAGAATTTGCCATCGAGGCTGATCTCGTAATTAAAGATTCAATTCTTATAAACCGTGTCGAAAACGATACCATCGCAGAAATTTCTTGCGGGTATGACTACGATCTTGTTCCCGACGAAGTTGAAGGACGTTATAAGCAAGTTGGGATCGTCGGAAACCACGTGGCTGTGGTGGAGTCGGGCCGCGCGGGCAGTTCAGTCAGAATTCTGGATTCAAATTCAGATGCTTCACAAATCGAGCAAAAGGAGGAGTGTATGGACGTGAAGGAGGCCACGGGCTTCTTTGCCGGGATGAAGGATTTCTTCTCTTCGCTCGGTTTGAAGCTCGTTGCCCAAGACACCTCGCCGGACGATCCGGTGAAACGCAACGAGGAAGCCAACGCGGAAGCCCTTCGCAGGGCGGCCCGCAGAAACGAGGATGCCAAATTGAAGACACGAGACGCCGATCCGGCGGAAGCCGAGTTGGAGAAGGAAGAGAAGGGGGCCAAGCCCGCGGAGAAATCCGAGGAGAAGGGTTCCGACAAGAAGCGCGCCAAGGACGACGATGACGACAAAAAGGCCAAGGCGCACGACGATGACGATGACAAAAAGAAGGCGAAGGACGATGACGACGACAAGAAGCGCAAGTCGACCGACGCCGTCGATCGCCTCTGCGGACTCGTCGAGAAGTTGATCGCCAGGGACGACAAGAAGCGGAAAGACGATGACGATGATGACGAGCCGGAGTGCAACTGCGGCGCCAAGGGCAAGGAAGCCCATGACGACGACTGCCCGATGGCTGGAAGTCACCGCGCCACGGACTTCGACCTGATCCCGGTCGAGACCCTGGAGGCGTCCGAGATTCCCCACAACCCGATCCTTGGTGCTGATCGCAAAGCGCTGGATGCCATCTTGGAGCGACACAAGGCGTTGAAGCCTGCCGTCGCAGCGAGTGGTGATCGTCATGCTATCGACGCATGGAACGAGCAGTACAAGGCGCTGCGCGGACCGGCGAAGGGCAAGAAGGGCGGATACGACGCCGTTCTCTCTGCCCGCGAGAAAGACCGCGAGGGCAAGGCAGAACAGCAGCGGATGCGGACCGGCGACGGAGCGGACGAAGGCAGGAAGCTGGCCGAGAGGGCAGCCAACTACCTCGGACGCGACGTTGCGGAAGCGGCGGCGGAAGCGGCAAAGTCCAAGAAGGAGGTACTACAATAATATGCCAGGAACAACTGTAGGCACACTGATGGGGCTCGGTTACGTGGGCTCCTACGCCCGGAACGAGGCGGTGAAGATCGTCGCCCGTTACGTCACTCCTTCGGACGCCACCCAGAGTCCGCAGGGCAATCCGGTCGGCTCGATCAGCTTCGGGCAAGCCGTCTTCATCAACGGCAAGGGCGCTCAGGCTTCGCAGGGAGGCAACTACTCCGACCTGACGAACTTGATCGCCTCGCCGACCAGCATCACTCCAACGATGACGCAGGGCACGGGAGCCTTCGTCGGCTTCGCCGTGCGCGAGGTCAAGACGATGCTCGGATACACGCCATATCCCGGCACGAATCCTTCGCTCGGCTACTACCTGCCTGGCGAGCCTTGCGACGCCATGTGCAGGGGAAACATCATCGTGCCCTACGGCAACCCGAAGTCGGCCAGCGCGCCGATCGCGGGCGGTCCGGTGTGGCTCCGCATCGCGGCCAGCACGGGTTCGCCTTACGGGACGGTGGGGAACGTGGAGCCGGCGGAAGACACGTCGACCTCCTACACCATCCAACTCACGAACTGCGTTTTCACAACCGGCCTCATCTCGACCGACCCTGGCGGCACGCAACAGGTGATCGAAGTGACGCTGCTCTCGCCCAACGTAGGCTAAAGGAGACCAATAAACCACCATGCTGGAACGATTTGAAAATTACCTCGACACAGCAATTCAGCGGGGCGAAGTGGCGAGCCGGGCAGGCATTCCGGCGGCGCGACGCCTCATGGACGCTGCGGGGGCGTTGCGGTCTGGAGCTTTGCGGCTCCAAGCTTCTGACGCCGCCGTCGCGGGCGGTCTGGCCTTCCTGATCGCTGAACTGGAAAAGCGCGATCCCACGGTGCACGAACCATTGACATCCGTTACGTGGATGCGCGACATACCCGTCGACTCTGGCGGCGGCTGGGTAGAGTTCTCTTCGAACTACTTCGCCGACTACCAGATCAGCGGCGGCAACGGCTACGGCATACAGGCTGGCGAATCGACCGCCATCCCCGTCGCCCAGGCCAACATCACGAAGGACATCTACCGGGTCTTCAACTGGTTCAACGAGGCCCGCGTGACGTTCGTCGACATGCAGAAATCGCAGAACATCGGGCGCTCGCTCGACAACCTCTACGACAACTGCCTGCGCCTGAACTGGAACAAGTCCCTGGACCAGCAGACCTACATCGGGCCAATCGCTTCGGCCGGGAGCACGCCGTCTTATCCCGGACTGGTGAACAACTCGAACGTGACGGCCAGCGCCGTCGCCACGGTCTCCGCCGCGACCACCTGGGCGGCCAAGCTGGCGCTCGGAACGCAGGCTGGCATCCAGGCCATCATGAACGACGTCAACACCGCCGTTCTCGCGACCTGGGCTGCCTCGAACTATGACGTGACGGGCATGGCGAACCAGATACTGATTCCCCCGGCTCAGTTCACGCTCATCGCCAACGCACTGGTGAGCACGGCCGGAACAGTCTCGATTCTGACCTACATCTTGGCCAACAACATCGCCAAGACGCAGGGCGTGAACCTGAAGATTTTCCCCTCCCGCTGGTGTTCTGGCGCCGGACAGTCCGCCACGGACCGCATGGTGGCTTACGTCGCGGACAAGAAGAAAATCTACATGGACATCCCCGTGCCGATACAACGCGTCATGACCGTTCCGACCGTCACCGGCGGCGGAGCCTACGAGACGTTGTATGGCGGGCAGATCGGCGTGGTAAAGCCTATGTATTACCAGCCGATCGCATACTACGACGGCATCTAAAACCGACCGGGCGCTTACCCGGATGAAGAGGAGCGCGACATGCAGAACCGGCTCTTCGACCTGCTGAACGAGCAGGCTGACGACTTCACTGATCACGACTTGGCGACGCTCGCCGACTGGGCAACGAGGAAAGCGCACACGGTGACTCATCCTAACTGGAAAAGGCCATATTCCCTTCTCAGGGAAGGCGCGGACCTCGTGCTCCGTCGGCGGGCGCAGTCAGCAACACACGCTGAAAAAGGAGAATTGAATCATGTGGATCATGGCGAGAAAAGCATACAGGTTTAACAACCCCGCAATCCGACTGGTAGACGCGCTGCAAGAAAACTTCAACAAAGGTTCGCGGGCGACGGCCGAAGGTGTGGCCTTCGTCGAAGTCCGGCCAGCCGTGAACCCTTCGGCGCCACTCTTGCCTTCGAACGCCTATGGCGGGGCGGTGAACGTGCCAGAATGGGTTCGAGAAGATCAGATGTTCAAATGGGCGCTGGCGGAGCACGACGTGATCATAGTTCCCGCCCCTGCTCCCGCAGAAGTCAAGCGCACGGCTCAAGACGTGGCCGGGATAGCAGCGACGCTGTCGGCGGCAGAGGCGTTAGCGGTAGTATCAGATGGCCGAGTTATAAACACAGGACTAGGAATTGCAGCCGACATAGCCACCGGTGAAGCTATCGCTTCTGCGGCCACAAAGAGCAATCCGATTCTCGGAGGGCAGTTAACGGATATCGCTCATGCTCCAGAAGCAGCAACGGCGCATAAATCCAAGAGCAAGAGGGCGATGGCCTAAATGTCTCAAGGCCCGGACATACAAACGCTGCTGACGGTGTGGTGGAACGGGGGATGCCAGAACAACGCCTTCGCCGGTTCTATCACGCAGGCGCAGAACCTGGTGTTCGGCAGCAACCCGCCATACTTGATCAGCGATTTTTTGAATGTCTATCCGAAGTTTGGAACCGCGAACGGCAGCCCTCCGGTGTACGACTTGGTGCTCCCTCCGGCGGTCTTGCAGATGTATGTGAATCTGGCGAGTGCCTCCATAAACTTCGCCCGCTGGCAGGACCAGTGGTTGATGGGCATGGCGCTGTTCATCGCGCACTTCGCCACGCTCTACATGGAGTCAGAGGGGAACGCGGGAACCACGCCGGGCGCGATAGCGCGCAGCGGATTGGCTTCTGGTATCTTGGTCAGTCAGTCGGCTGGCGACGTGAGCCAATCGGTGCAGCCACCGGACTTGGAAGAGTTCGCAGCGTGGAACCTCACAATTTACGGACAAAATTTAGCCACGCTCGCCCGCATCATAGGGATCGGGCCGATGTATGTTCGGTGAATCGTGTTCAAGCCTAACATCCAAGTGAAGACTGTTTTAGATGGATCGGTGAAGGCCGCGAAGAACATACGCGGGATCGAGGACTTAGCTGTTTATGTCGGGATTCCAGAAGCGAGCCCGTCTCGGAAAGGCGGGGACATCACGAATGCAGAATTGGCGTTTCTGTTAACCAAGGGCGTGAGAACGATAGACGCCCGCCGAATCATGGGCGCGATGATGCTGAACCGCAACGTGTCATACAATGCGGCACAGGAGTTGTACATCAAGTCGCGCGGC
>Ga0187862_10000179_pt1 | contig 73930 bp, 62 predicted proteins | sample June2016WEW_10_1_FD_133003 | JGI IMG/M metagenome (GOLD analysis project Ga0187862, IMG submission 133003) | Peatland microbial communities from SPRUCE experiment site at the Marcell Experimental Forest, Minnesota, USA - June2016WEW_10_150 | ecosystem: Environmental > Terrestrial > Soil >... | reverse complement strand
TTGTTCCGGATGGCTTCGTTGATGGTCGCCGTGACGAGCGGCTGATCATCCGGGTGAATGTATTTCTGAAGCCAGGTGTTGCTTGTCGTTTCCGTGTCGGAGATAAAATCCCGGCCACGGAGCTGGTACATCTGACCCCAATCCGGGCTCATTCGATACACCGCATCCGAACTGGCCTGCACCAGCGCGCGAAACCTGGCCTCACTCTCGCTCAGCATCTCCTCCGCCCGCTTGCGCTCGGTGATGTCCTCGCTGAAGATCACTATGCCCGCAACATCGCCGGCCGCTTCCCGCCACGGCCGGACTTCCCATCGGAGCCACTGAACGGAGCCATCGGCCCTGTCGAACCGGTCGGCATCGGCACGCACCACCTCACCGGCAAGCCCCCGGCGATGCACTTCCTTCCAGTACTCCGGAATTTCCGGGAAGACTTCATAGTGCGAAAGTCCGGTCAGGTCAGTTTGCTCGAGATTGTAGTCGGCAAGCCATCGGCGGCTGGCGCTGAGATAGCGCATCGAGCGATCAAACATTGCCAGTGATGCGGGAGCGTGTTCGATGAAAAGACGGAGCTGTTCCTCACTTTCGCGCAATGCCTCCTCGACGCGCTTACGTCGCCGGATTTCCCTTACCAACGCTGCAACGCTAACCAAGGCCACGATCAATGCCACCGAGATGGCTGAAATCAACCACGTTTGTTGGCGCAATTGCTCTCGTGTCTTGAATACGACTTCCTTGGACCGCCAGGAATTAAAAATCCTATCGTATGTGCCGTCTCGTCGGATCTCCACCAGGGCCGCATTGATGTCTCCGAGTAGTTCAGCATTCCCTTTCTTAACAGCAATCGCGGATTCACTGTGGCCGATGGGCTCTGCGATCAACTTCACGCCTCGGATGTTGTTTTCCGCCAGAACATAGCTGCCCACCCACCGATCCGCAATCACTGCATCCAATGCACCCTTTGCCAGCATCCCGAAGGCTTGAACGAAATCCGGGACGATTTTCACGATCACCCGATGGTCTTTTTGCAGTAAAAGGATTGGCAGCCCCTTTTCCTCGACACCGACCTTCAATCCGCGCAGATCGCTCATGGAAGTGATGCCAAGGCGTTCGGCGGAAGTAAATATAGTGAATTCAGAGGTCAGCAAAGGCTCCGAGAAGTCAAAAATTTTCAGGCGTTCCGGATCGGGGTTGATTTGCAGCAGAGCGTCCGCTCGGCCCTCCAGAACGAGTTGTTGTGCCTCGGTCCAGTTCATGAGCCGAATTTCCACGGGGTGATGCATACGTTTCGCCAGGGCCTCGACAAGGTCAATCACGATGCCGGTCGGCTTGCCGTCTTTCATGAAGTTCATCGGCGGAAGCGACTCATTGCTTAGGAACAAAGCCGGGTGTTCCCCGGCTTCCCCGCGAACTGGTTGCGCCTTCGCCTGATCCACCATCCACCAGGCGATCAGTGCGCCGACGATCAGCGCCGCCGCCAGGCCGGCCATCCGCATACCGGTCCCTTTGGTTTGTCCCATTGGTTGTCTATTGTTCATAGGATCATGTATTCCTGTGGTTTCCCCATCAACTATGCGGTTTAAAAATCCTTCACGGTTCTAGATCCCTGTTACTTCATGCTGTCTACCGCCAGTTCCTGCGACCCTGCTTGCCTTGCAGGAAGGTCAATAACAAAAAGTGAGCCTTCACCCGGCGTGCTCTTCGCCGTAATGCTCCATCCGTGCCGTTCGACTATCTTTTTACAGATGGCAAGGCCCATTCCCGTTCCTTCATACTCGCTCCGGCCATGCAGCCTCTGGAAGGCGGCAAATATACGGTCGAGATATTTCTCCTCAAAGCCGATGCCGTTATCCTCGACAACGATCTGACATCCCGAATCGGTATTGGATATGGAACGGACCTGGACTATCGGCTTCTCGCCCGGTTTGTGGAATTTAAGCGCGTTACCGATGAGATTCTGGAATAGCTGCCGCATCTGTGTGGGGTCTGCTGAAATGACCGGAAGGTCCTCGACATGAACTTCGCCGCCTGTCTTTACGATTCTTACTTCAAGGTCGGAAAGAACTTCGCCGATGAGATCGGAAAGATCGACCTCCTTGAATGGCTCTGCCGCTGTCGTAACTCGCGAGTAATCGAGAAGCCCCCCAAGCAGGGATTGCATCCGCTCCGTTGCGTTGAGCATTCTGTTCAGATAGTCGTTGCCGGATTGTCCCAGCGATTCACCAGACTTCTGCCTGAGCATATTGCCAAAAGAGATGACTTTGCGAAGAGGTTCTTTCATGTCGTGGGAAGCGATCGAGGCAAAATCCTGAAGGGCCTGGTTGCTCTTCTCAAGCTTTGCCATATAACCGTTCAGCTCGGCGGTGCGCTCGCGCACACGCAATTCAAGTTCATCACGTGATTTGAGCAGCTCTTCCTCCATCTGCTTGCGTGCGGAAATATCGAGGTTGATCCCCGCCCAGTAGACGATCTCACCAGCCTCATTTCTCACCGGCACGCCCCGAGCAAGGATGGGGTGCCACTGTCCGTCCACTCCGAGGAATCGATGTTCGATATCCCATATCCCTCCGGTGCGCACGCATTCCTGCCATGCTGCGATAGTGCGTTCTGCGTCTTCAGGATGAAGCACGTCACCCCAGCCAAAATCCGAGCACTCTTGCTGGGTAATGCCGACGAGTTTAAGAAATGACTCGCTGGCATAGGTGTTCCTGCCGTCGGGAGCACATACCCATACACCATAGTCGATGGATTCGCCGATTGCGCGATAAAGGCGCTCGCTTGAGCGCAACGCTTCCTCCATCTGCTTGCGTTCGGTTATGTCAGTGTTGGTCCCACACCATTGAATGACATCGCCATTCGCGTTTTTCACCGGCATAACGCGGGTCAGAAACTCGCGGAAGCTACCGTCAGCCCCTCGCAATGGAAAGACCATGTCGAATGGCTTGCCGGTAGCAATAGAGTTTTTCCATCGCTCCAGAACGCCCGGCAGAGTTTCAGAATTGTGCACGCTCTGCCAGCCCCAGCCTTGCATCTGTGCGGGTGTCGTTCCGGTATAATCATACCAGCGCTGGTTGTACCAGACGATATATCCGTCAGCTTCCGCAATCCACGCAAGCTGTGGAATAGAGTTCGCCATCACGCGAAAGCGCTCCTCGCTCTCCTTAAGCGACCGTTCGGCCTCTTTTTGTTCGGTAATAACGTCAAAGACGGCAACGAAGTGCTCTTTTCGAGGACTATAGACCGATATCGAAAACCACATGCCCAGGGCTTCAACATAGGTCTCAAACCGCTCGGGAACACCGGTTCTTGCCACCCTTCCGTAGATTCCAAATAAGTCGGGATCGGATTGCCGTATGCCGGGAATGACCTCAGATACCTTCTTGCCGATGACGTTCTTCAACCCGGTCAAGTTTTCGAAGGCGTTGTTAACATTGAGGTAGACGAAGTCTTCCGGTTGATCGTTTTTAAAGAGCATTCTGCAATATGCATATCCATTCAACATGTTATCGAACAAAGAGCGGTAGTGCTCTTCACTTTGCTGGAGGTCGCCAGCCGCCTTTTCACGCTCGGCGGCAAGCTTCGATTGTTCCTCTGCTTTGTGCGCCCGCGCCTGGGCGCGGTATGTCGTTTCGGCTAGATAGGAGATCAGGGTGCAACTGGCGAGAAAAACGACCATGCTTAACAGGTCGGCGGAATTCGTAATGGCGAACCGGCCAACCGGCTCCATCCAGAAATAGATGGCAAGGGCTGCCGAGACGACCGTGGCCAGCAACCCGGCCTCAAGTCCCCCATATAGGGCCGCAACCGCCACAGCGGGGTAGAAGGTCAAGAAGGGGGAACGGAGCTCAAGAATTTCGAAGAACTGCAACCGGATGGCAGCAGCGACGGCAGCGACAAGAACGCTTACTGTAAAGCGGAGCCATAGCGGACGGTTTGTTCGATCCCCAAACATGAGATTCCCCTGGTTGAACAGATAGAGCCATCGATCCCGGTGGGCGGTGGGACCCGCGTGCCGACATGGCCATTGCCTCCGACAGGCGAACTTGTCCTGAGTTTCCGAAGGAGGGCAAGCTCTATCCCTGTCAGAGCTGGAAATGCCTCTTTTCCGAACGTAAACCTCGTGGGGCGTGGAGTTCTTAGCCTATGTTTCCGGACGGAAACTATTTAGAGCTGCCGTTACTTTGTGTATCGAGTGAAACGTTTGTCTCCGAAAACCCCTAAGGGTATCCCAGGATTGTGATTCTATAACACGCATTGTGGAAATGAGAAACATTTCTTTAAGGGAGCGGAGAGCAGGGAGCGGGAAGCGGGAATAAAGACTCCGGCGCAGGTCTACCTTTGGGAGAGACATTCCAGCCAGACCGGGGCCGTAAAATTGTTCTCATTCTCCCCGGGATGGCTGCCGATTTCTATTAAGCGGTTCAGCGGGAATTCCAAACCTGATTGGCTGCAAATATTTTCCTCGGAGAAACTGGTGTATCAAAACCCTTCGGTAAATTTATCGAATCTGCTTCTATCGTTATCCGATGCGTTGGACCTTGCAAGTTCGGAACTGTCCCTTCATCAGATGCGAACGGCTTTCATAACATGGGAAATCTGCAAGGCCGCCAATCTTCCAAAAGACTTAACCGAACAGCTTTTCGTGGCCGCGTTATTCCACGATGTCGGGGCCCTGACGCCCGAGGACAAGCTAAGTCTTCACAGAAATGAGGTGGAGGACGTTGAACCCCACTGTATCCTTGGTGAAGCCTTCATCAGCCATGTGCTCAAGTTTGAGTCTTCCGCGAAGATCGTAAGACTTCACCATAAACCCTGGCAGGAGTATGAACAGACCAACGGTGATTCTCTCATATTCCAGTCTCAGGCCCTCTACCTTGCGGATTCCGTGGAGCGTTTACTCGAGCGCGGCAGGTACATTTTGCACCAGGGACAAGACATCATTTCGACAATTTGCGGGTGGTCCTCGAAGTTGATCCACCCGGAAGTGGTCGAGATATTCAGATCAATAGCTGCTCGAGAAGATTTCTGGCTCGATTTGGTTTCACCACGCCTTTATTCACTCCTGCTGCACGATGGGCCCTGCCGGGGCACGGAACTCCCCATGTCCGATCTTAAACCCATCTCCGAGATGTTTCGCAATTTGATCGACTTCCGGTCCCCATTTACCGCGACTCATTCCTCGGGAGTGGCGGCCACAGCCTCGAGTATCGCTCATTGTCTGGGCCTTACCGAGGCAGAGATCGAGCTTATGGAAGTCGCGGGCAACTTACACGATCTTGGTAAAATGGCCGTTCCGAACAGTATAATAAACAAGCCGGACAAGCTTACACCGGATGAGTTTGCAATAATGCGGCAGCACGCCTATTTCACGTATTCGGTATTAAGTACGATTGGTGGAATGAGGCAAATCGCCGAATGGGCTGCTTTCCATCATGAAAAACTGGACGGGAGCGGCTACCCGTTCCACATCGATGCCAGGAAACTCAATACGGGGTCGAGGATCATCGCAGTCGCGGATATTCTTACAGCGCTTGCTGAGAAGAGGCCTTACAGAAACGCTATGGGCAAGAGCGATATCATATCCGTACTGAAGGGTTTGATCTGCAAGAGTCATTTAGATAAGCATGTAGTCGGCATTCTTGAATCCAACTACGATGAGATCGTTGCGTTAACAGTTGACAAGCAAAACGAAGTCAGGTGCTCTTATGAGCAGAAGTTTCAGGTCAGTATGAATTAACACACCGTACTTTAGAATGGAGGAAAAGAAATGGCCTTAATGCAGTGGAATGACAGTTTAAGCGTAAATGTTGGCATGATAGACAAACAACATCAGAAACTCGTTGGGATGATTAATGAACTCAATGATGCAATGCGCCAGGGAAAGGGGAAGGATATTTTAGGAAAAACTCTTAATGAGCTTGTTGCTTACACAGGAACACATTTTAAGCTGGAAGAGAAGTATTTCGATCAATTTGGTTATTCCGAGGCAGACAGCCACAAAAAAGGACATTTGGACTTCGTAGCAAAGGTTTCCGAGTTCAAAGACGGATTCGAGAAGGGCAAGCTTGGATTGTCCATATCAGTAATGGATTTTTTGAGCGATTGGCTGCGAAACCACATCAAAGGAGTTGACAAGAAATACGGTCCATTTTTCAATGAGAAGGGATTGAAATAGGGCGGTGGGACCGCCACGCCAACTTTGCCACTGCCTGCGGCGGTGGCAAAAGCAGGATCTCGAAAGCCCATCCACTACTTTGACGGCAAAGACGAAGCTCTTTCCAAGTTCCGGCATGTGATAAACAAACGGCTTTCGGAGGCAACCTGAGCTAAATCACGGATTCACCCGGCATTGGCCAAATCGTGGATCAGGGACTTGAACCTTGCCCATTCCGCGGCGGTCCAGATCTCAGTCGTGCAGTGGCCAAATGTACGAACTATCGTCGCCACCTTAAAAGCCGACATTTCGTCGGGCGTCCGGAAAATATCAAGGTAATCGTAAGGTCCGAGTGTGGCAAGGTTGAGGATCCATTCCACCTGAGGACACTCCCATCGGATTCTGTCCACTACCCTGCGTTCGAGATCTTCAAGGGATTTTGGTGATTTGACTGCGTCGGGAGAAAGACGGGTGAGCATTACAAAAATCGGCATAATCTACTCCTGTCATGTATCGGACAAATCCTTCAGGCATCTGTTTTCGTAACAGTAACTCACGTCCCTTTTGGGACACCACGAAAAGAACCGTAGGGTGGGCTAAGCGCAGCGCAGCCCACCAAATCTTTTCGGAACAGTATTCCCCGGTTGGTCCCGTGTCAACCGGAACCAGGGAGCAGGGAGCAAGAAGCAAGAAGCAAGAAGCAAGAAGCAAGAAGCGGCTACCACTTGCGGGCCGGGATAAACCCCGGGCAAAATTCCGCCGCTACGGCATTGTCGCCCGGTTCTTTTGCAGAAGCACTTTCTCCTGCACAATTCACGGCGATGCAATGCTCGGGCGGGGACAAACCCGATAAGAGTTCAAATAAGCCCATTTCCCCCCTCATAAAGGCGGCCAGGGGGAATTGAGGAGTTATTTTTCACCATTCACTGTTCACTCATCGCGGAGCGACGCAGGCCCGGGGAGGTGTCGAGGCCTCTCCGCCAGATCATCTCCCATCATTTTCTCTTCTCTTGCGTTTATCCAGGAAACCGTTCAGGGTGGACTCGGCAAACTGCATGAACCCGTCGAAAAACTCCTGCGAATATTCTTTCACAAATTCTTCCCCTTCCGGGCTGATTGCCGTGTATAAGTATGCGACTTCTGCATCCGTATTTCCGGATTCATTTTCCACCAGGCAGATGGTTATCCGGGCCACGGTCATGCCAGGGGTGACTTTCACTATTTCGATTCTGTGGCGCAGTGGATCAAAATCAGTGATCACCCAGATCGATTCGGGATTTTTTGCCCCCGTTGTAAAGATACAGTTGTTTTCGGCAAACCCGGACATCGAATAAACCGCAAGAGGGTCCCATCCCCGGGCCCATTCTCTTTCACGAACCGGACACAGCAGCGGGAAGACATCGGCGGGCCTGCCTCGCAGCTTCTGAGTATAGGTTCTTTTAACGCGAACGGGATCGATGATCTGCATGCGGTTTTCAGCCTCGGCAATAATTGGGCCGGTATGGAAACGGGAAAATGGAATCAGCCGTGGGCATATTGTATTCCGGTGAGGCGATTTCAATCAAATTATTTCACAAGTCGGCGTAAGCCGGAGTTAGAAATGTCAAGCCCCCCACTTTTTTTGCTGATCAATCCATGGATCACGGACTTTGCGGCCTATGATCTCTGGGCAAAGCCGATAGGCTTGCTTTTGCTGGCGTCTTTGCTCAGAGACGGAGGCTGCGGGGTGAGGATGATCGACTGCCTGGACCGGCGGGACGCTTTCACGAACTCTCACCCGGAGATCCAGCCCGGCAGGGACAAAAATTTCGGCACCGGCAAGTACCCCAGGATGAGTCTCCCAAAACCGGACCCTTACTCTGATTTTCCGCGATATTTCTACCGGCACGGAATTCACCCGGAGAGCTTTCGCCGCAAGCTTCTCGAGATTGAAAAGCCGGACCTGATCTGGATTACATCCATCATGACCTACTGGTATCCGGGAGTTTCGGAGGCGGCCCGAATCGCACACGAAATTTTCCCCGGGGTCCCGGTGTGGCTTGGCGGCATATACGCCAGGCTATGTCCCGGCCACGCCGAACGGCAGAGCGGGGCCGACCGCATCATTACGGAGGAAGTCTCGAGTTTGCCGAAAATGATCTGCGAGGCGACAGGCTTTCCGGTGCGAAACGCAAGCACGTGGGGCGATTTCAAGGCCTGGCCATTTCCGGCCCTCGACTTGCTGAAACCGGGACTCGATTACGCACCGATTCTCACCGGAACCGGTTGTCCCTACAGGTGTCCTTTTTGTGCTTCCTCCAAGCTTCAGCCCAAACGCGCACGACTGAGCGCCGAACGGATCTTCAACGAAATCGCCAGGGGTCATAATGATTTCGGGATAATCGATTTTGCGTTCTATGATGACGCGCTGCTGCTCGATGCGGAATATACGCTCAGGCCTGCACTGGAAAAAATCGCAAAGGAGGGCCCCGCGATACGGTTCCACGCCCCGAACGCCCTTCATGTCCGGGCACTTTCCAAGGACTGGTGCGACCTGCTGCAGGCGGCGGGGTTCAGAACGATTCGGCTCGGGCTGGAGACCACGGTGGACGGCAAGAGCAGGGAATGGGGCGGCAAAGTCAATACGGAGATGTACCTGGAGGCCGTGGAGAATCTTTTTGAGGCCGGCTTTTCGGGAGATGACATCGGGGTCTACCTGCTTTGCGGACTGCCGGGCCAGACCCCGAAAGAAGTCGCCGAGTCCATAGGGATTGTTCGGCAAAGCGGCGTTCGGCCGCACATAGCCGAATACTCTCCGATCCCCGGCACCCCCATGTGGGACAAGGCCGCGGCCATTTCCCCATTCGATATCAGGACGGAGCCGCTCTACCATAACAACACCTTTTACGCCTGCCGCCGTCCCGATTTTACCTATGATGAAATGGTTTGCCTGAAAAGGATGGCGAGGGAAGGAAGCAAGGAGCAGGAAGCGGGGAGCAGGAAGCAAGGAGCAGGAAGCAAGGAGCAGGAAGCGGGGAGCAGGAAGCGGGAAGCAAGGAGCAAGGAGCGAGGAGCAGGGAAAGATTTTGGCAGGATTGAAAAATCACCAATAGGGACTTAATTGAAAAAATCGTCTCCGCTCTTCTCTTCGTGCTTCCTGCTCCATGCTTCTCGCTTCATGCTACTGAAATCACGCCATTTCAGGTCCAAAGGCCACAACATCGTCGATGCTTTCGGCATCTGAGAGAAGCATTACAAACCGGTCCACTCCGAAGGCGATTCCGGCGCAGGGGCCAAGATCCTGAAGGCTTGCCAGGAAAGCGCCTGGCAGAGGATAGGTGATTCCCTCCATTTGTTGCTTGCTTGCTATCGCAGATTGGAAGCGAGCGCTTTGTTCCTCGGGGTCCGTGAGTTCGCTGAATCCGTTGGCAATTTCGATTCCTGCCCAGAACATCTCGAATCTTTCCGCCACTTCAGGGTCTGCGGGTTTTATCCGGGCAAGGGCGGCCTGGTTTCTCGGATAATCCTCAAGTATGCAGGGGACCGGGAAACCCAGGTTCGGTTCAACTTTTTGCACCATGTCCAGGTCGAAGCGGTCCTGGTCCGGGTCAGGGCCGGGGTCCCATCCGGCAAACTTTCTTAACGCCTCCCGGACCGAGCTGCGCTCCCACTTGCCCTCGAAATCGAGGCAGGCGCCCCGGAAATGAAGGCCCGACTCCGGCGCAATCGCCCTGCATGTGAATCGCACGAGCTCTTGACAGTCTTGCTGCAAGTCCTTGTAATTTGCGCCTGAGCGGTACCACTCCAGGATGGTGAATTCGGGGTGATGAAGCCTGCCGCGCTCGCCTGCCCGAAAAGCGGGAGTTATCTGGAAGATTTTTTCAAACCCGGCGGCAAGCATTCGTTTCATGTAAAGTTCGGGGCTGGTGGACAGAAAGCGGGCGGAGTCAGCCGGAATCGGCCTGATATGGACCTCGGGGGCCGGAGCGGCAGTGAGCAAGGGGGTCTGGACTTCAAGGAATCGTTTGCTTTCGAAGAAAGCGCGGATAAGCCGCACTACCCGGCAGCGAGTTTCGAGAAAGCGCCTCTTAGCATAAAGGGCCTGTCTTTCATCCCTTTCCATCAGCCCTCGTATGACAGAATTATGTGCAATAGTTAATAAAAATACTAAACCGCCTGGCACGCCCCACCAGGCGATGGTCTTCGCGTAGCGCGGAAGGCGCCCGCTGCCCGGGATCTGTCAATCGCGCTGCTTATCAAGGCGCCTTCACGCGCTCCACGTATTGGCCGGTCCGGGTATCGATTCGGACGGTTTCGCCTTCTTCGACGAAAAGAGGCACCTGGATGACATGGCCGGTGATGAGTGTGGCGGTTTTGGTTGCCCCGGACGCCGTGTCGCCCTTGATCCCCGGGGCGGATGTCACGATTTTCAGATCGACGAAATTGGGAAGAGTGATCGCGATCGGTCTGCCCTGGAACATGAGCACGTTTGCGACCAGGTTTTCGATCAGAAAGCTCGATGCGTCCCCGACGGCCCCGGCCGACATCTCGATCTGCTCGTAGCTCGACGTATTCATGAAATGGTAGTTTTGGCCGTCGTTGTAAAGATAACTCATTTCCTGCTCTTCGAGGTCAGCGGCGTTGAATTTGTCACCGGACCGGTACGTGCGGTCGAACTGTGAGCCGGTGATCATGTTCTTGAGCCGGCAGCGGTAGAGGGCCTGACCTTTTCCGGGCTTGGCAAATTCGAAGTCCGCGATGAGGTAAGGTTCCCCATCTATTTCTATCTTGAGGCCCTTCCGCAATTCCCCCGCTGTAAGAACGGCTCCCATTTGCTGGTCCTTTCGTCGCATTATTTTATTTCAAATTTACATTTTAATAGTATTTTGTTGGAATGGTCAATAAGGTTTCAGTTTATCCTGTGTTCAAAGGCTTTGCGCTTCCGGCGCTTCGGTCCCGGTCGCACCAGTCCCGCAAAAAGGAGGAATAATATGAGCGAAATTCTTTCCGTCAAGGCAAGAGAAATTCTGGACTCACGCGGAAATCCCACCGTCGAGGCCGAAGTGCTGCTGGACAGCGGCTATCTGGGATCGGCGGCGGTCCCTTCGGGGGCTTCAACGGGTTCCAGGGAGGCCCTCGAGCTTCGAGACGGCGACCCGGACCGTTACCTGGGCAAGGGGGTCCTTACAGCCGTCAATAACGTAAACGAGGAGATCGGGCCAAAGCTCATCGGCTTTGAGGCTGTCGACCAGTCCGGGATAGATCAGTTTATGATCGACCTCGACGGGACCGAAAACAAAGGCCGCCTCGGGGCGAACGCCATCCTCGCGGTCAGCATGGCGGTTGCGAAGGCCGCTGCCGCTGAATCCGAGCTGCCGCTCTACCGGTACCTTGGCGGCGTTTCTGCATTTCTTTTGCCGGTGCCTATGATGAACGTTCTAAACGGGGGCGCCCATGCGGACAACAATCTCGATATCCAGGAGTTCATGATAGTCCCTGCCGGGGCGTCAAGCTTCCGTGAAGCTCTTCGGATGGGAGCCGAGACTTTTCACAACCTCAAGAAGGTGCTCAAGTCCAAAGGTCTGAGCACTTCAGTGGGGGACGAAGGGGGGTTTGCCCCTAACCTTCGCTCGAATGAAGAAGCGATGGAAGTCATCATGCAGGCGATCGAGACGGCGGGATACAGGCCGGGCGAAGATATTTTCCTGGCCCTTGACCCTGCCGCGAGCGAGTTTTATGAAAACGGCGTCTATGAGCTCAAGGCCGAGGCAAAGCCCAGGAAAAGCGCGCAGGAGATGGTCGAATTCTACAGTGCGTGGGCCGACCGCTACCCGTTAATCTCCATTGAGGACGGAATGGCCGAAAGCGACTGGGGAGGCTGGAAGGCGCTCACCGAAAAGCTCGGAGTCAATCTTCAACTGGTAGGAGACGATATTTTCGTCACCAATACGAAGATACTGTCAAGGGGTATAACGGAAGGAATCGCCAATTCGGTGCTGATAAAGCTCAACCAGATCGGCACCATTACTGAGACCATGCAGGCGATAAACATGGCCCACCGGGCTGGTTACACGACCGTAATCTCGCACCGGTCCGGTGAGACGGAAGATACGACGATCGCCGATTTGGCTGTAGCCGTTGGAAGCGGTCAGATAAAGACAGGGTCGCTCTCCAGGTCCGACCGGCTCTCGAAGTACAATCAACTGCTTCGAATCGAGGAGGAACTGGACAGTTCCGGCTGTTACGCGGGCCTTTCCGGATTTCGGCTGGTCCAGGGCTGAGGGCGGCAGGCGGACATAAGCGCTCAAATAAAGACGAGCAGCTACAAGGAAGAAGCCCGTCATTCCGGCGGGGCCTGCCCCGGAAGTGTCCAGTCCGGGGGCCGGAATCCAGAGGCTTTGATTTTTATTGTAATATCAATAGGTAAGGGCACTGGACCCCAGTTCGTGCGGGGCGACAAAAATTATAAATATTGCCCAAATAAATTCAGGCACTTACGCGCTTATTTGAGCGATTATGACGCAGGCGGAGGGCTGAAAAACTAATCCCGCGGTGAGAGGGCCGCTCCACCTTCGCGTCTGATTTTCGATCTCGTTTGCGGCTTGACTAGATTTGTCTTTTCAAGTACATAGTTAAGGTTACCGAAGGCGGCATACCCAAGTGGTAAGGGAGCGGTCTGCAAAACCGTTACACAGCGGTTCAAATCCGCTTGCCGCCTCCAGAAAATTCAAGGGGTTAGTCCAAAGCGGGCTGACCCCTTTTTGCCAAAGGTGTCCATATAGGTGTCCAACATTTCCACTGTCCACTGATAGCGTGATATTGCGTAGCAGCCGAGCACTCCGGGTAACCTGTTTTGTTCTGGGCCGTTTCACAATAATTACTTCGTGGAGTACTGCCATGTCTGATGTTGAAGAGATAGCCAAAGCAATTCAAAAAACCGCACAGTTCGGAGAAAAGTCACTTGACAGTGCCGAGAAGCTGGGCGGTTTTTTTGCCAGGGTCTTTCAGGAGCCGCTTGAAGAGATTGCTGGGATGGTTACCGATAAATTAAGGTTTGTCCGATGGCGGCGCCTTGTGCAGATGGGTGACGAGGTAAACGAAATTCTCATCGGCCGTAACGTTTTTAAAAGCCGTGCAGTCCCACCAAAACTTGCTTTGCCGATCTTCGAAGAAAGTAGTTTAGAAGACGATGACGAACTGAGGAAACTTTGGACTAAGCTACTCGCGAATGCAATGGACCCGAACTTCACTGGAGAAATCCGCTACGCGTTCATTGACATGATAAAGCAAATCACAAGCCTCGAAGTTCGCATACTATACAATTTCTATGAACTTCTGAAGAAAGAAGATAAAATCTCTTATCTCGCCAAAATAGCTGACTATTGCCTAACAAACCAACAGATTAGGATTCTTAATGGTATCGATGAAGTCACATACCTGATAAGCGTATACAACCTAATGCGGGTGCAGTGCGTCGCACCGGCAGTCATAAAGAGCAAGGCCATGATGATTGGAAATGAGCAGACCACAATTTTTAAAGGAACGGACGCCATTGTCCTTACTCCCCTTGGAGCAAAATTTGTGCAGGCTTGTGTATTGTAGTCTTCCCGGCTAATCTCGACGATCCCTGGCCTACCTTAGCCCTGTCATTCCATTTTATAGAAAAAGCCTTCTTGCCGCGAGGGCTTTTTCCATCAATTGCATTCGAGGGTCCGTTACACTGGCGCTCCACTTCAAAAAAGGGAAAACACCCGAAGATGGGTGTTTGCTCCTGCCAGGCGCAGGGTACGGCAGACTCCAGCAATCGATCATCTTTCGACCAGCAATTTTAACTCGTCCATGCTACCGTGTTGTATCTCTTGAATACGTTCATGGTTTTATGGCCGCTTGCCGCCATTATCCGGAAGAAATCATGTCCTTGGAGCCGCCAGTTATTGATGGCCGCATGCCTCAAATCGTGAAAGGTAAAGTTCTCGATTCCAGCTGCTTTGCGAGCGGCTTCAAAATCTCTTTGATAGATGCTCTAGCACGCTTTTATAGTGGAGTGAAATACTCTCATTCCGGGCAATCCTCGCGGCATTTGCTTGAACATCGTCATCAATTCCCGATTCAACGGAACAAGCCGCCCCTCGTTTGTCTTCGTATCCTCGGGACGGAGCTTTATGAATCCTTCCTTCAGGTCAACCTGGCCCCATGTCAAACCCAGTATTTCTCCATGTCGCATCCCGCTATGATAGGCGAGCCTGATAATCGGCTTGAGGTGAGCAGAGGCGTGGATAAGAAGGCGACCGTACTCTTCCGGGGTTAGTATCCGGTCCCGTTCATTATTCTCTTTCAACAGTTTTATCCCCTGGGATGGGTTCTTTTCTGCCTTGCCGTTCTTAACCGCCCGGTTGAATATCACCTTCATGCAGGCTATTTCCCGGTTCACGGTAGCCGGTGCTGTCAGCTTTGCCGGAGTCTGTTCCGCCGCGTCAGATTCCTGTGCTTTGCTTTTCTTACACCGGCCTGATACGTCACCAAGCCGCTTCTGTTTGTACGCTTCAACAGTGGCTGGGGTGATATCTTTTAGCAGCTTGTCGCCAAAGTGGGCGAGCAGATGGGCGACATCATTTTCAATTTATTGCCGTTTCCTGGCCCCCCTTTGATCTTTGAAAGGCAAGAGTGAGGTGAGCTGATAAAATACACCAGGGGGCATGGACTGTGCATCTCGAAAATGCAAAACGGTGGGCATGCCCTACTCCCCCAACCGTCCCAGTTTAATGATATGATTTCTGTACCACGGCTCAACCGTGAAGGGCCGGGGTGCGGCATCCCAGGTACGTCCATCCAGTACGCGCCCATTGTGCTTCTTGCTTCCTTTTTTACCGTCAACACTCCACCCGCCCCACTGCTTGAAGAAAAAAGCAGCCCCATGCTCCTCACACATACGCTTGATATCCAGTACCCATTCGGGATTCATCTGCCGCGCCTTTGGGCCGGATTCCCCCCCCACAATGACCCAATGAATTCCAGTCAAGTCGATCTCGGCAAGGTTTTCAAGCAATGGTTCCGCAGAGATGAAACGGACATAAGCCGATATTCGCCGCAGAGCATCGAGACGAGGCAGGCCGTGAGCACGATTCTCCACAGTTACTCCAAGCCAGGCGTTGCTGGGGGGCTGCCTCATACCAAAAAACTCTGCCATCCGCTCTGCCCTCTTAGTTAAAATCTGAAAGGTATGCTGAGATGCGAGCTGCATTACCTCCAGTACCCGAACGAGGTAATCGTCAGGGATCTCTTCGTGGAACAAATCGCTCATTGAATTAACAAAATACATTGTGGGTCGTTTGCGTCTGATGGGTTCCTGTAGCCGCTCGGGAAGAAGCGTCAGGCGAAACCCGTTTTCGTAGCCTTTAACACGCATAGCCCGGAGACGTCTGGCCATAATTTCGGCGTAACAGTTGGCGCAGCCAGGGGAAATCTTGCTGCAGCCGATAGCCGGGTTCCACGTCTGCTCTGTCCATTCAATGGAGGTTTTGGTGCTCATTACTTTTTCCTAACAAGGAGTTCACCCTTGTTGCCTTGTGCTGTAAAATGAATAAATCTCGTGCGTCTTTTGCCTGTTGCATCAAGGTTTTTGACTCTGCCTTCTCTTTCCAACTCATGAAACGCGACCTGGAAATCGCTCTCAAACCACCCGGTTTCTTCGATCATGTCGGCCAATTCTTCGATGCCAAACCGGAATGGTGTCGGCGAAAGCCTATTGAGCCAGTAGGGCTTGACTTCGGAGACAACCGCTCGCTTCTCCTTGCCAATTAACGAGGATGCCGAAAACATTTCGCGCTGCCGACTCCGAAGCTCCCGATCTTCCTGCTTGGCATCCTCCCGAGCGCGACGTTGCACGAGTTCAAGACGTTCCGCTGCCTCCATGAACACGGTTATGCCCTTTGGCTGCCGTGTAAGGTATACCAGATGATAGAGGGTTCGGTCGATAGTGGGATAAAGCACCGGAACAGAAACAACACGGGGCCTCCCTCCCCAGGCAGGTGAAATCTCCTTTAGACGTTTTTGGTATTGGGTAATCAGATACTCTTCCTTCTCTACCGGAGTCAATCCTGCGGTGTCCGGCACCTCGCCGAAAATAGCCTGAATATCTTCACTGAAGGATACCTGAGTGTGCGTGCGAAGCAGGAAATCGTACATGAAATTGATAAGAAATTCTGAGTTTTGCCGCCGCAAGAGCGGAGCAAGCGTTGGTATCTCCACTACTTTTTTCCATCCAGTAGGATCAATGAAGAAGAAAGTGAAATCCTCTGAACCGCACCATTCGAGAATCAAATTGCGCAGCTCGAAAAAATCGCCATGAAGGGCCTCTGTGGAAACTTCCTGCCGGGGAAAGCCGGTAAGATAGTCTTGTAGTTTCCGGAAAGAAACCTTGTTCTTCTCGATAAAAAGGGCGTGGAATGTAACATCTTTACCCAGTCTTTTCAGGCCTTCACGGCTTTTCTCGATAATCTTCAGGCTTATTCCGATTGAGGTGTCTTGAAGGGCTGTGCTTCCTTGCTGCCAAGGGCCTGAAAAACAATCCACATACCGGATGCTTTTCTGATGAAGGCCTATGATCATGAAAAGGCGCTGCAGGTAGGTTTCGAGAAGATAATGTTTGACTAAAGCCTGCTCGCGTCCGTGGTAGCTTGCCGGGATTGGCATATTCATCCTCTTTCGGGAGCTTTTTCTACCTCACCTCAGCGATTTGATGCGGATTCAGATGGACCTGTGCATTGACAAGGGCCGCAGTGAGAATCTCGACTCTATCCGGCTGAAAGACGCCGGGTTAGCTGTGCGGATCACTTCCTTGTAATGTCTGCCCAGTGCGTGTATCCAAAGTGCGCTAGCCGCAGCAGCATCGCCAAAGCCGTATAGGCCTCGTTATCGGAAATATCGGTTATCCGGCCGTGAGATGCTTCATCGCGCCAATACTTTATAAGAACAGTGAGCCCAAGAAACTGTTGACGAATGGAGTCCTCAGCCTGACCGAGTAACCTCTTTTCGACCCGGCCTCTTCCTTGTGCGCCTGCGTACATTCTGAGAACCTCAGATTCATCACCAACCTTGGCAACGGCACAAGCCAGGAGAATTGATTCAGCACCTGCGCCGCACATAGCACAGCAGGCTAGGTAAGCGTGGGCACTGTAGCAACGTACCGCCTCTTGAGCACGCAAATGGAATCCACCCCCAAACCTTTCCCGAAATGGTTTTAGCATACCCGCGAATCTTTCGGGCTCTGTAGGCACAAAGGTATCGTGATTAGCCTCTTTGAGCCACTGGCGACCGAACGGGGTGACCGCATACCCATTTCCGGCGCTTCCATCAAGCGTCGCTTGTTCCCACAATGTATGGACACCTGGCCGAATGATCCCGCGCCGACATAGTTCCCATGCTGCCGAGTAAAAGGGAACGGACAATCTGCCTTGGAGGCGCGTGTTTGCAAGCTGCAGCTCATCTGTAATGCCGGACGCTCGGAGATACTCACGGATCACGTGAGGGATATAGATATCGTAGCCGTAAGAACTGTATAGGGAAGGAGAAGCATTTCGGAGCAAATCGACAATAAAGAGGAGTGCATCATGGTCATTAGGTACGTCCTTATTGCTCATAGTGATGCCCCAAAGGTTAAGATAGCAAGTTTGGTCTTCCAGATGTCCCAGTTTATCTTTGAAATTATAGCAAATGATCTGAGTGGCGCATATCTCTTTTGACAAGGTGACCGGTGGACGTGTGGGCCTGGGTCGCGGGCGCTTAGCACTGTGTTAGCTGCGCTTCTCCCCGGCCTCACTCGCTCTAATCCCTTTACGAGGACTCCCGCTTGATTCCCTTGTTCGACTCAGGCTCTAATTTGGTGGTAAACGAGTTTCTCATAGCAATCCATCAGATTTACGAACTTACCCCGGTTGGATTCCTCAACAAGTTTCTTCATCTTCGCTTTAGTGGGAGAGTTAATATTCTGAGAATTCGGCATCGGCCAATCAAAGGAGTACAATTCCACATTCCACTTCAAATAGTCCTTTGGTTTCAACACTTCGTGGAGAACTTCATAGAAACTCGTCTTGAAATCATTCATACGGCCATCACCACTTGCAAGAACAAGTACAGTAGGGTCGTCGCGATGCTTCGAAAGGATTCTCCACATGTGGCCGATGATACTGTGGTCAACGCCTCGCTCCTTCCACTTCTCGTCGCGAAAGAGACGCTGAGTGTTATATCCGACAGCCTCGTACTCATCCCAAACGCCTGCCATGCCAGGAGGGACCCCACCAGAAACAATCTTGCTTGTAGTTCCCTTCCCACCCACGGCCCCACCCAAAATGGTATTAAGTTGTTTCACACTAATCCTTGCTGCTGCATCCGGAATCTCAGGGTTCTTGATTTTCGTCGCGCCGCGAGCTCCTCACCATATATTGCTGTGATCGACGAAGATGTACCGAAGCTGAATAATTTTACTCATGCTCTTTTCTCCTTTATGAAAACTCCAGCCGCCGCTTTTCTCTCCGCTTCATTCCAGGCACTGCGCTACTTGCCCGCATGGAATTTACCCACAATGTTTTCGTACTGCTCCGGCTTGATCACCATCAAGCCGGAGTGTTTGGTGCCGAATCCGTGGAAAACATAGGTCGGCTCGTATCCGAGACAAACCGCCAGTTCCGAACGAGACAGAAATCCCGACCGCGAAAGGACCCTAATCGGGGCAGACCAGTTCCACAGCGTACTCGTCCCGTCAGTATAGTCCTCGGGTTTCGCCTCGGAATCCTCGTGCAATGTTTTACTTACGCTCCCGTAGTACACGACACCCTGACGGCCACGAAGGCGTTTTTTGTTTTTAACGGCCTTCCCCTGCCCGCATTCATAAACGATCACGCAGTCCCCAATGCTGAGTGCCTCACCCACTTCCTTATGGATAGCACGAAGGTATACATCCGGATGTTCTTTTTCACCAACAAAAGGTGGGTAATGTGTGGTGACCCAGTAGCGCATGTTCTGCCTCCTGTCATCTCTCTGTAAGCCGTTTTATTACCTTACACCCAGCGTGGTGTATTTTATTACATATAAAATGATGTATGTCGCATGTTGCATATCTTATCCATCCTGGTTTACTTCAAACCGGTTTTTGCAACTGACACAATCATATGTATGCGTGTCCACTGAGACCGTACCATCTTTTCTCTTAAAGGCTTTGGATTTCATCTCGCTTCTGGGTATATTTCTTAGATCAGACTTGCAGATTGGACAGTATTTTATATCTGGCTGTTGGCTTGGGAGATTCGCCATTCTACCCTCCCTGTATCTGCTTAATGGTAGGCTCACAACATATTCTATGTAAAAAATTACAAAGGGTACAGAAAAAATAAAATATATCGCACTCAATGCGTCCTTGGGATGTACGGCATGGCACATCAGAAGTAGAGTGAAACCTTTCGGGGTTGGCTGACCAAGAAGGCATACGCGAATCACAGTCTAAGCTTTATAGCTTATAATTGCCCTGTCCATCCCATTCGATATCACCTGTGCTTTTTCGATATTGGAGGACATTGCGAACATTTCTCTTCCATTTGGGGATATCAGAAGAAGGCGATTGTGGCAAAAAGTCTTCATCGTCCAACCTGAGACTATTCTCCACAAAACGATAGATTTCATCCAAGGATTGCCAACGGCTACCAGATAGGTTTCTTTTAATAATGCTCCAGATTTCGGGAAGCCTCGTCATGATCCTATCCCTCTCATTCGATGCGTTCGGATTGCTGGGGGAGGGCCACCCCACTTTCATTCCTCCCCCTTATATTGCCTTCATATGCCCGGTGATCTTAGTAATCCACCACATCAGCCGGTCGTAACTTACTCGGTAAAGCTAAACTTGTATTTGCTACGGCTATCAGAATCCACAACCCCGTCTTCTACTGCACAGCGCCATGCTTCAGAAAAATACTCATCGTCAGATGGGGTGTGGTTAAGACCTTGCAGAAAATTGATCGTGCGTCTGGCTACTTCTTTCCCTGTTTCTTTTACGATAATAGCCACTTCCATGTGTTTGATCCTTTCACTCTAGTCTTTTCCCTTTAACCTCCACTCCCTCGCTAAGCGCTGCGCCTCGGCGATCTGGGCAGGTGTCATTTTCTCGGCCGCTTGCTCTCTGAACCCTCGCGCCGCTGCAAGTCCTCGTGCCCCTGCTAAATTAAACCACATATGCGCCTGGACAAGGTCTTTCGGTACGCCTTTGCCGTCGGCGTACATCACTCCCATATGGAACTGTGCATTAGCATCCCCCTGATCCGCTGCCCTACGGTACCACTTCATTGCCTCGGCATAATCTTGCGGAACACCTTCTCCAAAGTCGAATATCCATCCCAGACGGCGTTGTGCCTCAGCGTCCCCCTGTTCCGCCAAAGGCTTTAGTTCACTGTAGGCAGTGACGTAATCGCCTGCGTCATGAACCGCTTTGCCCTCATCGAGACCAGCATAAGCGAGTGTAGCGCATCCGACCAGCACAACCACAAAAAGCAGGAATTTGAATCTTTTCATTTCGCCTCCTCGATTCGGGGGCATCAACCGGAAGGGCAAAACAGATGAATCCGGTACGGAAACCATATTACAGTCACATTCCGATTTCGCAAGAAATTTTGTCCGAAAAATTTTCGACAGTGTGTCGCTATTGCTGCGACGGAATGCGCTTTTTCAATGGACCCCGTACCCGCCGGGCTGGGGATTTCAGGGCTTTTTTAGGTGTCCATATAGGTGTCTAGAAGCGCTATTTTTCGGTAGCAATCGGAATCGTTCAACGTTAACGATAATGGCTGGAAATGCCTATTCAGCTTAACTTTAGAGTTCTCAGTAACAATAGCTAAAACTCGGTAAAATGTGCCTTTTCGCACTGCAAAACCGTTACACAGCGGTTCAAATCCGCTTGCCGCCTCCAGAAAATTCAAGGGGTTGGCTCATTTTGGGCCAACCCCTTTTTTCGAAATGTCTCAGGTACAGGTGGGGAATTCTAAGATTGACAAAGGGAAACCGCTATGTTCTATACGATAAGAATTCTCCGTTTGTCAGAGAGTTAATAAACGGGGACTCTTTGACCCCAATTTTTGAAAACTCCCATGGATTTCTAACAATTAACGAGAGAGGAGAAAGCGATGTGTGGTACGAGAGGAATGAAATTCATAGTGGTTCTGGCGTTCGCCGGTATCCTGGCTCTGGGCCTCACAACTCAGGGTTTTGCCGCTGATGCGACGCCTGGATCTCAGGGGTCACAGCCCAGTGGTGACCAAGCTACGAAGGCCAAAGCGCCGGCGTCGTCTACTCAGCCGGCTTCTTCCTTTGGTGTGAAGCTTGGACCTCAGGGGTCTCAGCCCAGCGGTGACCTCGCTACGAACGCGCAAAAAGGGGCGACGCCGCCTTCGGTTCAGCCTGAATCTTCTTTTGGTGTGAAGCCTGGAGTTCAGGGGTCTCAGCCCAGCGGTGACCTCTCTAAGAACAAGGCTCAACCTAAAGAGTAGAATGTTACCGGGAGCGCTCCTTACTCTGCCCATTCTATGAGATAGGCGAGATAAATCCAGCTTCCGAAACTTTTTGAACCCAACGGTAAATGATGCATCCCGGGATATTCGGATTCGGATATTCCCGGGTTTTTTTTAGTTTAACAATCCTGCCGTCCCATCCGAAATCAGTGTTTTAAGATCCGTCGGCTAACTGAAGTCAAAACCGTTACACACCGGTTCATATCCGCTTGCGGCCTCGAGAAAATTCAAGGGGCCGGCTCTTTTTTGAGCCGGCCCCTTTTGATACCACCTTGCTCCGTAAAGACTCCGGGGCTAACGGCGAGACGGAGCGAGGCGGAGACGTAATTGCGAACTATCGTTAGAGCCTTTCCCAGCCTACCTCCTTTGCATTTCGTCAAGTACAACGCCCCCGACCGCGCCGGCCGCAGCTCCTGCGGCAACGCCGACAAGCAGGGGCGCACCTATGACAGCGGCGGCGCCGAGACCGGCAACGGAACCGACCGCTCCGCCGCTCAATGCCCGCTGCTCCGTTGTGTTCAGGCCCGCGCAGCCACAGGCGCCGCAAATCAAAACCACAATCGTTAACAACTTAAGTATCCGCATATGTTCCCCCTCCTTAAGATCCCCCCGCAAATACTTTTCCCCTCTCTCGCTGTTGCTCTATGCAGCCGGCGCCCCAACTGCAGCCCGAATTGCGCATCGGTCCGGATCGGTTATGAGACGCTTCAAATAGCTCAGCTCGAACGGTTTTTCGACAAATTGGCAGATGCCCATGCTCATGGCTTCCCGCCTCACGCGTTGGTCCAGGCTTCCGCTCATGAGTATGAAAGCAAGTCCGGGATATCTGATCGACACTGAACGATAGAGATCCAGGCCGGATTCGCCCGGCATTTGGAGGTCCGAAATGACCAGGTCATATTCGTAATGGTTCAGGCGTTTGCGTGCCTGAGCAGCATTCTGGGCCAAATGGAATTCGATTCCATTGGCATCAAGGTATTCTCCGATAATAAAAAGGAGTTCGTCGTCGTCATCTACTATCAATATTCTATTCATATCAGTTCCTTTAACCGAGCCTCCCCGTTTTCCTTAGAAAACAAGGGACAGCCTGTTCCAGCCTTCTGCAAGAATGTATACAAGGTAAATCATCACAGAAATATAAGTTAAGCGATCAAAACCGGCCTTGAGCATAATACACTCCTTTATCGATTGTTCTGTCTCATGGATCGAACCAAACTCCAGCTTTGTGCACGATCAGGCTTCCGAGCCGGATTTAACCAATGCTGCTGGAATTTCGCGTGAACTGCAGTCAGTTAAAGCAACGGTTATGCCAACCCAAGAATCGCGCATGGGTGGCCGATCTAGCAGCTTTGATGGATGAATTTGTGTAGGATTCTAACTCCAGGTGCGAATGGAATCAGAGACGTTTGTTTTGGCGAAGGCGGTTAACAAAAGCACTCGACTTTATTGCGGCATGAGACAGATCATCGGTGCGGATGACAGCATTGGGCGAACGGGAAAACTTTCAATGCAAATCGGGGCCCTCACGTTCAAAACAGCTTGCCACTGTGAGGAAATCCGATGTGGCCGGAGTGGATAACGAAAATGAAGTAATATGTTAATCAGGGTACCGGCCCCCTCCAACGCCACATAGGGGAGAGAGTATTGAGCAAGCCTGACCGGCCTTCCAATTATATGTTATGGAAAAAACGTTTGCGGACCTTGCGCTCCATTACCTCAATTCTCACATCTTTTTTCCGCTTCTGGTTGCCGTTTCTATTGCCGTTTCTATTGCCGCTTCTGGTTGCCGTTTGGCATCATTAAATCCCTTCGTGGTAGACGGCGAAGCCTGTCCGAAATGAACTTTTCGAACCAGAGACACGGCGATCACAGAGAAAAGTTTTTTAACACCTTGCTACGCTAGTGTCCATCCGGAAACCCGGATGAACGTAGGAGAATTTCACCTTATAAGTCACTGGCAGTTTTCGATTCGGATTTTTGACCTAAAAGAAAGGCATTTTTCGTCCTGGCGCGTACAGTTTGGCGTCCCGCCATTTCCGGATTGCCCAGCGCCGCGCCGAAAGGTGCAAGGAAAGAGTTTGCCCTCCTTCGGAAACTCAGGACAAGTTCGCCTGCCGAAGGGAGGCGTGGCGGTCCCACCGCCCAAGGGCGGAAAAGGACCCTTTTCGGACGGAAACCAGGCTAGGTAGTGGTATTGGTATTGCCTTTAAAATCCGAAGGGTTGATCCCGTATTTTCGCATCATCTTATAAAGTTCCGCCCGATATCTGCCGACCAGGACAGCGGCTCGGGAGACGTTTCCGCCGGTTTCCGTGAGCACCTGGGTCAGGTAAGCCTTGTCGTGTTCTTCTCTTGCTTCATCCAGGGGCATGAGCTTTCTTTGCACACGCATTTCGCCCCCTCCCAGGAACAGGGAGTCAGGCGTTATTACTGTGTGGGCCGAAAGGGCTACGGCTCTTTCGACTACATTTGCGAGTTCGCGGACGTTTCCGGGCCAGGTGTGGAGCATCAGCCGCTGCATGACCTCGGGCGAAAATCCCTGAACGTTCTTGTTCATCTCACGGTTGAAATGCTGGAGGAAATGACTGGCCAGCAGGGGCACATCTTCAATCCTGTCGCGCAGCGGGGGCAGGAAAATCGGTATTACATGAATGCGATAATATAAATCCTCCCGGAATCTGCCCTCCTGGATCGCTTTCCAAAGATCTCGATTGGTTGCAGCAACCAGGCGGATGTCAAACTTTACGGGCTTGACCGATCCGACCGGATAGAGCTCACCATCCTGGAAGACCCGCAACAGCTTAACCTGAAGCGGCGGGGAGAGTTCGGCGATCTCATCCATGAACAGGGTTCCGCCATCGGCCATTTGTATCAGGCCCTTCTTTGTCGCGTCAGCGCTGGTAAATGCCCCTTTAACGTGTCCGAAAAGCTCACTTTCCAGCAGGCCTTCAGGAATAGCTCCGCAATTTATGGCTACAAAGGGGCCTTTCGAACGGGGGCTGCTGAGGTGAATGGCCTTTGCCATCAACTCCTTGCCGGTGCCGCTCTCTCCATAGAGGCAGACGGTAGAATCGGTTGGAGCGATCTGGGCGACCTGGTTCAGGATGTGCTGCATCTTTGCGCTCGAGGCTATGATGTTATCAAAGCGGTATCTCTGTTTGACCATATCCCGGAGCCTTTCTACCTCCACCTTCAACCGGCCGACTTCAAGGGCTTTTTCGAGGCGATATAAAAGGTCTTTGGCCTCGAAAGGTTTTGTCAGAAAGTCATAGGCTCCCTTCTTTGTGGCTTCTACTGCGCGCTCGATGGTGCCATAGGCTGTGAGGATGATTACCGGAAGATAAGGCTGGACTTTCAACAGTTGTTCCATGAGGGAGATGCCGTCCATATCCTCCATTTTGAAGTCGAGGACAGCAGCGCTGAATATATTCTCACTTGCGCTGGCAAGAGCTTCTTCTCCGCCCGCAGCAATGGTTACCTGGTATTGGGCCGCTTCCAAACGTGCCTTCATAAGAGTGAGCAAGCCCGGATCGTCATCAACCGCAAGGATTTTTTCTTTAGTCATTCGCCCCTACTCATCTTGCAGACTCCATTAAAATCCCCTGCCTTCCTCAGAACGCAGAGTCATAGCCCGGGCAACGGACCTATCGGTTAGGAAGCCCACGTTCCTTCTTTTCCATCTCGATGTCGATTTGCCTTGAGCGTTCGAGTTGTCTGCTAAGTTCTTTAATGATCTCTTCTTTGGAACTGATCTGGTCTTCCAGGCGCTGCCGGTCGGCTACCCAATCGGTTTCCGATTCGCGAGGGCCCTCGGAGGGCTTGGCCAAATCTTCTTCCGGCGCTTCCGGCGGTTCCGGCGGTTCCGGCGGTTCTTTGCCTTTGAGTCCCTCACGGGTTGCCGGACGCTTCTTGATCTTTTGCTTCATATTATTTTCTTCAATCAGATCTTTCCAGACGATGGCCTGGAAGGCCCATGGGCTTCCCGGCGCGGCTGCGATCAGATCATCAATATACTTCAGGCCTCGTTGAGGGTCATAATAAGGGCTCTTAGGGTAACAGTGGAGAAAGCTGAGATTGAAAAGCGCTATCGTGCATTTATCAGGATCCTCGCAGGATTTGAGCGCTTCGGAATTTTCTGCTAAAAAGCCTGCATAGTCGCCGGTCTGCATCACGGTCTGGGGAAGGAACGAAGGTGGTGGCGGGACCACTTTCTGAACCAGCGCAATATGCGAGGGCTCGCACCCGGCAATCAGGACCAAGATATAAAAGAGGACGAATATGCGGAAAACTTTGGATTTGTCACCCATTATTAGCTCGCTTTGATAATGTCGAATCCTGGACGTCGAAATCTATATCTGTGCGGACCGGTAAAACGACATGGAAGGTCGACCCGCACCCTATCTCGCTTTCGGCCCAGATCCTTCCTTTATGCGCTTCAACTATGTGCCTGGCGATCGCCAGGCCCAGACCGGTCCCCTGCTGTCCTTTAGCCTTTTGATTCCTGCTTTGATAGAAGTGTTTGAAGATATTCTGGGCCTCCCCAGCCGGAATGCCGGGGCCATCATCCGAGACCCTGATTTCGACCGCAGCGGCATTCCCGTGATGGCCTTCCACAGGCAAGGCCTCCACCCGAATCTCGCCACCAGCCGGAGAAAACCTCAAAGCATTGCTCAAAAGATTGCCCAGGATCTGTTGAATCCTGCGCTCATCTGCCAGAAACATCGGAATTGACCCAACTATCTTCGATCGTAACTTAATGTTCCCTTTGCGTGCGATCAGATCTACAGCTTCCACGGATTCTTCAATAATAGCTTTCAAGTCGCACATGGTGAACTCATAATCCATCATCTCCGCCTCCATTTTCGACAGATCGAGGATGGATGAAATAGTCTGGAACAGGCGCTTGCTGTGGTTTCGGACTACCTCAAGGATTTCACGCTGGCTTTTGGTGAGTGGCCCGGATATTTCTTCGAGGAGCAACGCCGTGCCTTCCCGGATGGCAGTCAGAGGGGTGCGCAATTCGTGGGATACATGTGCAGTAAAATCTGCTTTCAGACGGTCCAGGTGCTCGAGTTCTTCGGCCATCAGGTTGAAGGATTTGGCCAGTTCGACGACCTCTGTAGGGCCTTCGACCTCAGCGGTGGAAAAGAACTCGCCCTGCCCTATGCGGCGCATCTCCCGCGCCAGCCCTCTTAGGGGGCGGCTGATCCCGCGTGCGTGAATGTAAGCCATTACAAAAGCGCCTGCGATTCCGAATACCGTCAGCCAAAACATCACCTCGGCCGCAGATGCCGCATGGTCTCTGGCCAAAGCCGTTCTATAAGAGGTCGCCTGATCCCGCAGTTTGATCAGCTCATTGACTCTCTGTATTATACCCTCGCTCAGACTGGCTCTGGCTGTTTCAGACCCCTTCTCGCCAAAATTGGTCAGGTCGGTCTCTTGCTCATAGTTGTCATGGAGAGATTCAATCTCGCTTACAAGTTCTTTTTCGCGTTCGGAGTCGACAGTGTAAGCGATCTTAGTAATGGCGTCGTAAAAATCATTCTTATTGTTTTCGTATTCGTCCCGGAACGACAGATCCCGCATCAACAGATATTTTTCAACATCGCGCATCTCAGCGAGAAAAGACTTCAGAAGCCTTTTTTCCTCGTTAATGCAGGCGGCGTCAACCGTGAGGGCTTGCCTATTGAGTTGTGAGACAAGGCGGAGCTTACCAACGGCAAAAATGCTTATAACGAGGACCAGCAGGATAAGGGTACCCTGGGCAATCATGACTCGGGAAAAGATCGTCAACCTCATTCTCTTTGCTCGGGGAGTCACTGCGAAATCCGCAGTCAACTCTCCTGCTTGACTCAAAGATGGGAATTGGTTTCCAACCATAATTAAATTCCCCAAAAATGTCAATAGCTACGGCAGTTTGTCTTCATCCGAAAACGGAATGCCGGCTTGATCGCAAAGTGGGTCCCTTTTTGCGGTCCTACAACTGAAGAGCTGCTCGAGGCGGAGCCGAAGGGCTAAGGACAAGTTGCCATCGCCCTCAAACCCCACGCCCCGCGAGGTGGTGGCTGACCGACTCTAATTTGCACGGGATTTTCCGTGAAATTCTCTCCTATTACCAAAACCGTGCCATAACTGATCGAATAAGGCAGGAAGCCCCGGACATGGCATTGGGACACCCGGTTGCCGCCCGCCCGCCGGGAAAAACTGTAGTTATTGACCTACGCACAGTGTAGTGAAAAGCCTGCACGTCGAGCGCAGAAAGTCTGATGCAGAATGTCTATACGCACCTGGAGAATGGGAATTATTTCAAATCTGCGCAGAAGCTGGTAAGATTTTGTTTCGGAAGTGTTCTTCCCTATGATATCAGATTTCAGATCAAAGGGAGGTAATGCAAGTGGCAGAGAAGAAACTCGAGGTTGATCCGAAAGCGATACTTGGCTCGATCATGGAAACCTTTCAGGGGGTTATCCGCGCCCCGGCGTCGTTTTACCGGCAAATGCCGCTGTCGGGAGGCTATGCCGATCCCCTTATCTTCGCGGCGGTCATGGGCATCGCCGCCGGCATCGTGAGGATCATCCCGGGCTTGCCGGGGTTTTCCTTTGCCAAATCCTTCATGCTGTCTTTGACCGGGCTAATAGTATCCCCGATATTGACAGGGCTTTGCACCTTCGTGGCAGCCGCTATTCTCTTTGTAATATGGCAGCTTATGGGGTCTCGGCAATCCTATGAGGTCTCCTTCAGGTGCGCAGCTTATGCGCTTGCGATCTCCCCTGCCGCCGCCGCGCTCAATTTCATTCCATATCTGGGAGTTGTAGCCGTCCTGGCCTGGATAGCTTACATTCTCGTGTGTGCTTCGGTTGAAGTACACGGGACGGAGTCGAAGATTGCGTGGGTCGTCTTTGGCGCAATCTGTGCCGTTGTTGCGCTCGGTTCTATTTCGATGCAGCACACGGCGAGGAGCTTACAGCATAGAATGGAGAGCATGGGAAAAGGGCTTGGCGACATCGAGAAGATGAAGCCGGAAGAAGCCGGTCAGAAGCTCGGCGAATTTTTGAAGGGCATGCAGAAGGGTATGGGTAAGTAGGTTTTCTTAGAGGTGTTTTCCATTAGCGGTTGTGTCTATTTGTGGTTCCGGGTGGAGCAGGCGGTCAGGGTCGCTGTGAGGCCCTAAATGGGACAGAGCCGGGTATAGGGCGGAAAATGGCCGAACCGAAATTGATCTACCGATGCCAGCAGTGCGGCTATATAAGCCCGAAGTGGATGGGCAAATGTCCCGAATGCCGGATTTGGGACAGCTTCAGCGAGGAGGTGGCGCCCGGGGGGGCGAGGAAACTGGCCTCGAAACTGGCCAAAACGCCTTCGGCCCATCCGGTCAGCCTCGATGAAATCAAGTCCGACGGAGAAGTACGCTTGCATACCGGCATGGGTGAATGGGACCGGGTGCTGGGAGGTGGTCTGACAAAGGGTTCTCTGGTTTTGCTGGCGGGCGATCCCGGCATCGGGAAATCCACCCTTCTTCTCCAGGCGCTTTCCAGGATGACCAGGGACGGCCGTGTTCTCTATGTTTCAGGCGAAGAGAGCCCTCAACAGTTGAAGTCCCGCGCTCAGAGGCTCGGGCTCTGCTCACGCGAGCTGTTCATCTTTTCGGAAACCTCACTGGAAGCTGTACTTGACGAAATGGAGAAGAACCCTCCGCTGGTCGTAGCGGTGGATTCCATCCAGACCATGTACACCAGGCTCCTAGATGTGGCCCCGGGGTCGATCAGTCAGGTGCGGGAATGCGCATCGAGGCTCATGAGGACGGGCAAAGAAGCCGGGGTAAGCATTTTCGTAATCGGCCATGTTACAAAGGAGGGCGCCATAGCCGGTCCGCGCGCACTGGAGCACCTGGTGGACACCGTTTTATACCTTGAGGGGGACAGGACGCACACCTTCAGGCTGCTTCGGGCGGTCAAGAACCGTTACGGCTCGACAAACGAAGTCGGGGTTTTCGAAATGAAGGAAAGCGGCCTCGAAGAGGTCCCCAATCCCTCCCAGCTACTTCTGGCCGAGCGCCCCAAGGGGGTCTCGGGCTCCGTTGTGGCCTGTGCCGTCGAGGGGACCCGTCCAATCCTGGTCGAACTTCAGGCGCTGGTGAGTTCGACCGGCTGGATGCAGCCGCGCCGCACCAGCATGGGAGTCGACACAAACCGGCTCTCACTTTTGCTTGCGGTGCTGGAAAAAAAGCTCGGGTTCAACTTTGCGCAGCAGGACGTGTTCATAAATGTGGCCGGCGGAGTGCGGCTCTTAGAGCCCGCGGCCGACCTGGCGATGACCACTGCACTGATGAGCAGCTATCTGGACAGACCGCTTCCGCAGGACCTTGTGGTCTGGGGTGAGGTGGGGCTCGCAGGTGAGGTAAGGGGAGTCGGGCACAGCGCGCTCCGGGCGGCGGAGGCCTCGAAGCTCGGTTTTACCGCCTGCCTGATGCCCAGAAGCAATTCCGAGCGGCTTTCGCAGGAAGTGGACGCCCTGTACATAGGCGTGCGTTCTCTTCAGGAGGTCCTGGAGATAGTTTTTGAGGGAAAAACGGGACTGCCCCGGAGCAGCGCTCAGTGATAAAGACGTGCAAATTCTGCCGGATAATTTCGGGCGAACTGCTCGCCTCCATCGTGCTGGAGGATGAATGCTGCGTGGCTTTTCTGGACAGCCGCCCACTCTTTCAGGGCCATTGCCTGCTGGTCCCCAGGGCTCATTACGAGACGCTGACGGATCTGCCGGACCTGCTGATCCGGCCGCTTTTTTCGGACGCAAAGCTTTTGTGCCGCGCGATCGAGGAAAGCATGAGTGGGGAGGGAACTTTTGTGGCAATCAATAATAAAATCAGCCAGAGTGTTCCCCACCTTCATGTGCACGTGGTCCCGAGGAGAAGGAAAGACGGTCTGAGAGGTTTTTTCTGGCCAAGGTCCCGGTACGCGGACGAAGGGCAAATGAGAGAGGTTGCAGAACGGATCAGGGCCACAGTTCGAATGATGAGTGATGAATGATGAGTTAGGGAGACAATGATGAAGAGTGAGAAGGTCGGCATATTGGAACGCACCAAGCTGTTGCCTTGCGGATCATTCGGCTTTACTCATCCTTGCCCAAGACGACCGAAGCTCAGGTGATAGGGAAGCAGCTTTTGCGTTCCGGAACATCGGTAGGTGGACAAGTTCGCGAGGGAAATCGGAGCCGGTCGGATGCTGAAATGATCAGCAAGACCGAAGGCGCCTTGCAAGAACTGGAGGAAACCACGTATTGGCTTGAGCTCCTTACCGATGCCGGCATCCTAAAAGCTGAGCGGCTCGCCGACCTGCTCAACGAGCGGACGAGCTGACCGCCATCCCAGTTACGAGCGTCAAGACTCTAAAATCGCGCAGAAACAAATAATTCATCACTCATCACTCAGCACTCAGTACGATCGTAGGCCATCCTTGCCGCTCTATTACGCTATCTACCCGGAACTCAGGTCGAGCTAATTTTTTGACCGATTCAAGCCTGCTTTCCAGAAATCCGGCCAGTACGACCCGCCGGGCATTCCTCCACTCCCCCGCCGTAAGGGCTTTCTCGAGAATGGGCCATTCCAGGTTCATGATTAAACAGTCCGGGCGTAGACTTAAACACTCGGGCCGGTCAGCCTCCACCAAGGCGATCCGATCCATGACTCCGTTTGCCCGTGCGTTTTTCAAGGCGACTTTCAGCGCGAGCGGATTACGGTCTATTGCGAGGACGAATTTTGCCCCCGCCAAGGCGCATGCTATCGCAAGGATCCCGGTTCCAGCGCCAAAGTCAAGCGCCGTATGGATTTCATTAGACCTGAAAATTTCAGATATCGCAAGCAGGCATCCTTGAGTGGTTGGATGAAGGCCCGAACCGAAAACGACTCCGGGATCGATGAGAATTACGATCCCGTCGGGCTTATCGGCCGGGTCCGCCGGCAGCCGGATATTGAAAGATCCCAGGCTGATCTGAGAGGCGGAAACGTCCTGCCATTTTTCGTAGGGCAAATCATATCGCGAGGTTAGCCGCCAGTCGGGACGAGATTTCAGCCACTCCAGAATGGGTTGGGCAGACTCTTTTCTGTAAAAAAGATAATAAAAAGGCGGCTCCGGCCAAATCCCCTGGAGGCCTTCAGCGGGGAGATCGCGGGGCCGGCCGCTTCCCTTAAGCTCATATACTCTGAGCATCGCCCATCACCGAGAAGACTTTAACGGCATTTATACCACGGAGGACAAACCACTATCGGACATGTCATATCAGGCACTGGAAAGCGGCGCCTGGCGTCCTCCCCATATCTAATCGATTTATGCCGATCCAAAGACAAAACCTTCCTGGATGGGAGGATTTTGCGTGAGTTCAAACCTGAAAACCGGAACGTTAATATTGACCGGACCTTCTCCTGCTCATGTCCGGACCGCTCTGATCACTCTGGGACTTGGTGTTTGTGTCTGTAGACGCCTTTATCGGAACGGTCTCTCTCTCGTCAGGAGCCGGTTTGGCGACCGGTCCCTGCTTCACGTTCAAATCATAGGAAAAGATGACGCTTCTTGCGTCATCGAGTTTGAGCAGGTCTTTGGCATACACCATGCTGATCACCAGTTGCTGTCTACCGCTGCCATCGAGGTCGCCGATACGAAGTGATGTAACCTGCCCGTCCAATTCTCTGGTCTTCCAGTTTTCAATCAGTCCCATATTGTCCCAGGAAAGCGATACGATCTCGCCCCTGTCAAAAACTTTCATGGAATTGGGCAGCCATTGGTCAAAGGAGGTCGTATTGCGGTTAAGAACGATTTCAGGGATCCCGTTGTTGCGCACGTCTGCAATCAGGATAGGGGAAGGAATGGCGAAAAGGTCCACCATGTTCCACCGGCGGTCTTCGACCTTGGCTTCGAAGGAGTTGGTCGTTGCCCCCCAGATGCCGCGGCCTCTCCAAATCTGCTCACCGCTCGTGCTCAGGATGCGCAATTGGTGGGAATTATCCATCATTATGATTGAATCGAGCCTGTCGTTTTTGATGTCGGCTTTTGCGAAATTGAATACATTGACTTGCTTTGGAGCGCTTACCGCAGGCCCGGGAACGAGTGAGTTGCCTCGAAGCTGCATCTCGAATATACCCTCGGTAAAGGCGCCCTGGTACTTGTCTCCCTGCTTTTGTCCGATCAGGACTTTCCCTCGAGGCCCGAAGTGAACAGCGTTCAAAAAGTAGGGAAGGCCATCGGCGACCACCTTGATCTTGCCTCCGGAAACCGACAGCACATAGGAGGAAACATCCTGGCCCTGATCGATGGGGTCCCTGGCCGTGTCGCCTAACGGCTGGGAGGAGTTTCTCGTCCTCAGGTTTGTAAGAAAGATATAGGCTTTCCCCTCATGGTATAAGTCCACAACGCTCACCCAGACAAAGCGGTCCACAGCGGTGCCTTCGAATGTAGCGACCGGCCGCAGGCCCTGATTTTCTTTTTTGTACACGGTCAGCTTTCTCATCTGAATGGCAACGGCTTCGGCCTTCCCGTCGCCGTCAACATCGCCAAGGTCCATACCGAGTATTCCACCCTGAAAGTCCTGGCTTCTCCACATGCCCGGCTGCCTGAGGGTACCTTCGGGGGTAACTTCCACAAAATTGGGGTTGAGGTAGGATATTTTGTCTCCTTCGGGGGCTATAGCGCCCGGCAGGAGCAATTCAGGATTGCGGGTTGCCGCCGCCTCAGCCTCCGCCGAGGCCGCCTGGGCCTTTTCCTCCGGTTTGCCGAAAACCTTCTGGTTTATCTGTTGGGCAAACAGGTTTACCTGGGGCATGATGTCGTCGAGGGTCTTCGTTTGAGCATAGAAGGAGACAGGCTCCATTTTGCCCGACACCGACACCATTTTCGCGTCTATGCTTACCGATTGTCCGGTGCTGGTTATGCTTCCGTACAGAACATAATCCGCCTTGAGACCGGCGCCGATTCGCATGGCCTCGCTCTGCGATATTTCCTTTGCTCCCCGGGCGGCTTTGTCCGCTTCGGATTTGTCCACGACCTGCACTTTTCCCTGCCACGAAAGCCGGGAAGATAGCATGTCGCGGATTCCGCTTTGAAGGTAATTAAGATTTGCAGGGGTGTTCATGGCGAAGGGCAGAATCGCCACCCTGGCCGGCGAGGTGTCGCCAGCAGGGGTTTGAGCGGCCGTACAGGGCGCCACGAGTCCTGAAAAGAGAAGCAAAAACACCGAAAATAAAATCACCGCCCTGCTATAAGACATGCCGTTCTCCTTAGAAGTTGAATATATATTTATTTGAACAAATACCCGGTGATTGCGAATTTTGGGGAGTAAGGCAGCGAAATTATCAGCCTATGCCCCATAAAGCTCCCAATTTCAACCGTTTCCAAAAACTTGGGCCCAGAAGGCCTTTTTTGCTGGCCGTACAATAAATCAGGCGGAGTCCCCTTATCAAGTTTTTTTATTGTCATTCGGGATAAAGAAATGTAAAGGCCCAAATGTTTCAGTACAAAATTTAATTAATGTTTGTTTCAATTTTTACTTGACATTTATTGAAATTTTGAAATAAATTTCGGCTAGTTTTCTAGAGGGGCAATGTATGGATTTCTGGCCGTCGTCCGACGGAGAACGGAGGTTAAAAGGGCAGTAATATCGAAACGATGGGGCTTAGTAAGGAAAGAGTTCTCAAATAGCTTCAGCCTTGGAGGAGGAAAGAGTTATGAGGAAGTGCCTTCTTGTCTTGGCCGCGGCCCTGCTGGCGGTGTCTATCGCCGCGCCTGCGCTCGCGGACGTTGAATTCCTTTACGGCGGCCAGTTCCGAGTCCGGTACAATGCTGGAGATAACGTCTGGGACGGCACCGATCACGAAGGTTACTACGGAAACTACGGGCCACAGTTTGTCAACTCATTGGGTAAGCCGAATACCTATTACAACAGCAACGACAACAGGAACTACATCGACCAGCGTCTTCGCCTCTACTTCACCTTCGTTGGCAGCCCAAACCTCAAAGTGGTGACGAAGTTTGAAATAGGCGACACGACCTGGGGCGATCCTGGTCTCGCTGCTTCGCAGCTTGGCCAAAGGGCGGGGCAGAACGGCGGCGGCAATATCGGGGCGGATAATGTCGCGATAGAGGTGAAGAACGCGTACCTCGAGTTTAACGTCCCCAACACGCCTTCCACGGCTATTATGGGTATCCAGACCATTACACTGCTGAATTCGTGGATCATAGACGACGACTTCTCGGCCGGCGTCTTGGTTACCAAGCTGGATCCTTTCCGGGTTACTCTCGGATACATTGGCGGCCAGTACGGGGCCGACAGAAGGTTTGGGACCGGTTCGCCGCCTATGGTCAGCGCTGGTTTCAGCAACACGTATATGGCTTATACAAACCAGGATGCCAACACCGACGATTTCTTTCTCACAGTCGACTATACGTGCGCTCCATGGACGGCTTCTCTTGTCGGTTTTTGGCAGGACGCGCACAAAACCACCACGAGCATTGACCCGACCACTTATAACACTCCGGTTTCATCTTACACCGGCATTACGGACTCGGGTTTCATGCCCGTTCAGGACAACATCAAGAGCAATAACCTGTTCGATTTAGGCTTTAACGTTACCTATAAGGTTGACTGGCTGCTTGGCTATCTCAACTTTGTCAAGAATTTCGGCAGCGTTGAGTACATCACTCCGGTCGCACTCACTTCGATCGGCCCGGGCAACGGCGGGGGCACGAAGCCTAATACGGGCTTAGGCTCTCCGGTGTCCCAGTCGGATTACACCGGCTATATGATTGACGCCGGGTTAACCTATTTCTGTGCTCCGTTCACCTTTAATTTGGGCGGTTTCTACACCACCGGTCCACATTTCTCCGAAACTCCGGGCAACAACGGAAATGGCGCCACAGCCAATACCTTCAGCACAAACGCGCCTATGTCGGCTGCCAATAATTATTCCACCATCGGCGGGTTGCCCTTCCGAGGCACCGATAGCACGAATGTTACGTGGTTCTCATATCCGCTGGCCACCGCCAAGTACACTTCTGAAATCATCGGCGGCGGTGTGCTGGGCGACGATGTTTATATCATGCGAGGGTTCAAGAACGGCTTGTCCGCCAGCGCGCTCGAGAGCGGCTCTCCCAGTTCGAGTGCTCTGAGCACAGTCTACTGGAGAGGTTATGGTACCCCGACCAACCTGTGGACAATCACCACCGGAACTTCATGGCAGATTTGCCCGGGCACCAAGCTTAGCGCGTCCTACTGGTATTGGGGGACAGCGGAAGACGTTCCGGTCGCTTTTGACCCAAGTTCTTTAGTCTTCCATGCGGCAAAGGCGCCCACCGTTACAACTAAAACGACCGGCGGGCAAACCACAACCACCACTGTGACTAACCAGGCGTATGACAGTGCCACTCGGTTTGATATGTCAGGCAACATCGGGAATGAAGTGGACCTCTATCTCGATCAGAGGGTCGTTGATAATCTGACGCTTACCCTTGTTGCTGCGTACCTGTTCGCCGACGACGCTTTCTGTCCCATGCCTTTCTTTACCACGTTCGGACCAGGAGGCAGGACTACCACGACAGTTGTTTCTGGCGTAGGCGCTACTACGACCACTGTCGTTCCCACTGGTACCGGTCAGATCGACGCGAGCAAGTACACGTCTCCTGCTGCTACCAATGCCTGGAAGTTGGGTGCACGGCTGCAGTGGAACTTCTAGTTCGTTTCCTGGTTAAAGATCGGTTGGCTTGAGCCGGCCGGGGCCCGGATGGATGACCTCCATCCGGGTTTTTTTTAGAATCATTATAGAGGGGACCTGATGGCCCAGTTTCTCAAAGTCAAAACCGCCGATGAGGTTTTGTCGATCCTGGACAGGATTGAGCCGCTGTCGCCTGAGACGGTTTCACTCGCACTTGCCTGCGGCAGGAGACTTGCTTCAGATATGACCGCAGTTGAGGCGGTGCCCCATTTTGTGCGCGCGACTATGGACGGCTATGCTGTTCGTGCGCGGGACACCTTCGGGGCATCGGAAAGCATGCCCGCCCTTTTGGAAAGATCGGGCGAAGTGGCCATTGGCGAGGCGCCCGGGTTCGCCGTCACGCCGGGAAAGGCGGTGGAGATCCCGACCGGCGGAATGCTTCCCGAGGGGGCCGACGCGGTGGTGATGGTCGAATACACTTCGGTGCTCGACAATACGACAATCGAGATTACCAGGCCCGTTGCGCCGGGCGAAAATGTACTCAAGGCCGGTGACGATATAGCGCTCGGCGAGACCCTGTTCCGGGAAGGCGCTTTGCTCCGTCCCCAGGATGTCGGCGTGCTGGCTGCCCTGGGAATAGTCGATGTGGAGGTTTTCAGGGTCCCGCTGGTAGCTCTGATCTCGACGGGCGATGAAATAGTTCCGGTTGAGACGCGCCTTCTTGCGCCTGGAAAGGTGAGGGACATTAACAGCTTTAGCCTTGCAGCCCAAATCAAATCCGCCGGGGCCCGGATCGGGATGCAGGAGAGGGTTTCCGACCGGCTTGAAGACTTGGTCTGGGCCTGTCAGGAGGCCCTTAAGGACCACGATGTGATCGTCCTGTCAGGCGGCAGCTCGGTTGGAGTGCGCGATTACACGACACAGGTCCTGGCGGTCCTGCCCGAATCGGAACTTCTGGTGCACGGGGTCGCGATCCGGCCCGGCAAGCCTACGATCTTCGGGCGAGCGGGCGGTGTGCTTTTTTGGGGACTTCCGGGTCAGCCTGTATCCGCGTTGATCACCTGTCAGGCATTCGTGCTTGCCTCTTTGCGAAAGCTGCAGGGTATGGTGGAACCTGAACTTGCTTACGCGCACGCGCTTGGAGCGATCCTCAACCGGCAGGTCCCGTCAGTGCACGGCAGGACCGACTATGTGCCGGTTGCCCTGTCCCGAGGAATCGGAGGCGCCATGGAGGCATCGCCGATATTCGGGAAATCGGGGGCGATCAGCATACTGGCCCGGGCCGACGGATACTTGGTAATTCCCGAACATGTGGAAGGTCTCGACGCTGGCGCTGAGGTTTCCGTTTTCCTTTTTTAGATAGGTGAAAGTTTTTCACCATGACGTGGTCTACCGCATGCCCGGCGCCAGAAGTCTCCTTTCTTCGCCAGATCTGAAAATTTTTCACGCGAAGACTGATCATCGACAGGTCAAGGAGAGACGCGAAGAAGTGGAAGTGACATATTGAGATCGAAGAAATCGCCCACAAGATTGTGGACTGCGGATATAAGGTGCACACTGAACTGGGACCTGGTTTGTTGGAGACCGTTTATGAGGTAGTTTTGGCGAAGCTACTGAAAGACAGTGGTTTCTGCATAGAACGGCAAAAGTCAGTCCCAATAGTCTTCGAGGGGCTGCGATTTGATGAGGCTTCCGGGCCGATCTTCGGTTGAAGGGAAAATCCTGGTTGAGATCAAATCCGTTGAGAACCTTTCTCCTGTCCACGGCAAACAAGTGCTTACTTATCTCAAGCTCCTCAAACTGCCCCTTGGTCTTCTGATGAACTTCGGATCTCCTATTTTCAAAAACGGCATGAAACGGATTGTCAACAACCATTCAGACTTCGCGTCTCTCCCTGACCTGGCGATGATCAGTCTTCGCGTGCACCAGGCACCTGACTTGAGAGACCCACATTTTGCAGTGAAACGCTGCTTTTCACCAAATCGGCGATTTCCCTATCTTGAAAATCAGGTTTTTCTGAAGGCGCCCATGTAAAGCCATCTGCTTTTTTCCACGTCCTGCGTACAGCGACTGCATTCCTTCCCTGCGGCGCCCACACGCGGGGATCGGTCGGCCCAAAGACGGTTATCGCCGGTATTCCAGTCGCCGCCGCCAGGTGACTCACTCCCGAATCGCTTCCGATGTAGAGCTCGCACAATGAAAGCAGTGCGGAGAGCCTCAACAGGGGCAGCCCGCTCACGATGGGGACTCCAGCTTCACGCACGGCCACGGAAAACTGGTCCATATAGTCATCGGCAGGTCCGATGGACAGAAGCGCTTGCAACGGCAATTCACGTTGGATCCAGTTGAGCAGTCCATGCCAGTTCGCAAGCGGCCAGACTTTGCGCCTACCGCCGCTTCCCGGATGAATGAAAACCGGCCTGGCATGAATCCCCAGTTCACGAAGAAGCTCCCTTGCGGCCTGTTTTTCGGAGACAGGACCTGACAGGGTAAGGGGCTTGCCGCCGATGGACCAGCCAAGGTCTTTCAATTGTCTGCTCAAGAAACGGGAAACATGGGTACGGGCATTGTCACCCGCAGGGAAAGATTGAACACGGTATACTTTTGCCGAAAGGCGAGTGGAGAGTCTTTCGGCCATGAGACGAGATCCTGCCTGGCCGAAGATGAAAAGAATATCGGCTTTGAGCAGAAAATCGGGAAGAGTTGCCGTCCGCCACAGGCTGTCCTGCAGGAGGCGGGCAATAAGAGCGTCATCAGGGGAATGACATTGCCCCAGATAACTCTTTCCGGTCAGCAGGGACACATGCTCGGGTTTTGACCAGAAGTCGATACGCGCCAAGCCGTAAGTCCCGGCAAGCTCATCTATGGCGGAAGCCGCCATGAGGAAATCCCCGAGCGCGCCCTGATGGAATACAACGGCCCTTATTTTTTCCGATGAACCTGCTGCCGTCATGTGGACATGCAATCCCGATAAACGTTCACCGTAGTCCATCATGTCCCTGCGGGACACGCTGAAGCCATGAAAAGAACCGTAGCGTGGGCTAAGCGGAGTGCAGCCCTCGAAGTCTTTTCGAGACAGAGACGGGACATGGTCCGAATAAGAATAGGGCTGGTCATCGACAGGGCACGGAGAGAAAAAGCCTTTTGACAGGATTAACAGGAAAACAAAGCGTACAGATGGAGAATTTCCCCTTTGCACAAAGCCAAAATAGATCTCGACTCTCTGCAAGGTTGTTTTTCAATCCTGTTAAATCCTGTTAGTCCTGTCAAAAGATATTTGGGCTTTTCTCCGAGCTCTGCTTGGCGGAATTCGTCCGTTTTCGCTTGCGGTGAACGGTTTATTTTTTCACAGGTTGTGCCGCAATTTCCAGTAAGTCGGAAATCCTGAAATCGGGGCTGTTTCTCGTGAAGTAGTCTATTTCGATGCCGGCCAGTTCGCGGTAGGCAACCTCCCGCGAATCAAGCAGCGCATTATAGGAGCGAAACAGCGCCTCTTCAACGGTTTCGCCGGGCTCGATATTGAAAAATCCTCTCCACAGCACCGGCCGCGGATTTGACAGGTATTGCCGCAGCATTGCCTCCCTGATTACTGCCGGAACCGGGAAGTATACTATCGTAGTCAGAGACCTAAGGCTTTCGAGCAGATTCTCTCCGGTATAGATAACGCTTCCCGTGGTATCCAGCACGACATTTTCATCGGAGTCGACACAGGCGTTTTCCTCGATCCAGCCGAGAATCTCGGCCATAAGTTGCCTTTCAGTGGAAAGATACAGTTCTTCCCTCTCCTGGTAGCCGTCCTGGAAAGGGAAACCCATCCATTCGCCAAGAGTCAGGAGGCTTTGGTCCTCTCGCCTCAGCTTACCGTCGAGTTTTTGAGTAATGAGAGCGTCGAGGCAAAACCGTCTGAATCCATGCCTGGCCAACTTTTCCGACCAGTACGACTTTCCCGAGCCTGACATTCCAATTATAGAGATAAGCACTCAAACCCCTATCGCGAAGCTGTGCCCCAAGCGAGCATGATCCATTTTTCTCATCTAATCACCCCCGTGAATTTCCTCAATAGTAGGTGAGAGGGTAAAACCTGTTCGCCTTCTCGGCTTTGCTTTTACCGATTCACCGATTTTATCTTTGACATAAAGGTGGAAATAGGCAAGAAAAAACCGGCAAACTCAGAGAAGAAGAGGACGATTCATGCAGCGAAAGAGTATCCCCTTGAAGGAAAGAATCATTTTTGCTCTCGACGTGGACTCTGCGGAGCAGGGAAAAAAGCTTGTCAAGCGCCTGGAAAGTCATATCCATTTCTACAAGGTCGGGCTTCAGCTATTTCTTGCAGGCTGGTTTCCCGTTGTGCAGTGGATAGCTGAGCGCGGGCACAAGGTAATGCTGGATTTGAAGTTTTATGACATTCCACAGACCGTCAAACTGGCCGTCGGACAGCTCAGAGGCAAAGGCGTCACATTTGCGACTGTGCACGGAAACGAGCCGATCGTAGAGGCGGCCGTCCAGGCCGGAATTGAGGTGAAGGTGCTCGCGGTAACGGTGCTTACAAGTTTCGGCCAGGAAGATATGGAGAAATTTTTCGGCCTCAGATGCAAAGTGGAGGACATGGTTGTCGAGCGGGCGCGGCTGGCGATTGACTCCGGAGCTGCGGGAATCGTGGCCTCGGGTGTTGAAACCCCTCGGCTCAGGAGGGAATTAGGGGGCGATTACCTGATAGTAACCCCGGGGATTCGTCCAGCCGGGACCGATGCGGGGCGCGACGATCAGAAGCGCATCGTAACGGCCGGCCAGGCAATCAGCGGCGGCGCGGATCATGTCGTTGTCGGCCGTCCCATCCGCGACGCAGCCGACCCCATCTCGCTAATCGAAACCATGCAGGAGGAGATCGCGACATCTCTTCAACGATAACGGCTTCCGCGTCGTCTCCAGGGATGAAATGGACAGCCGTTAGGGAAGATGGATTTAGACAGGATTAACAGGATTAACAGCAAAATCAAGGCACTGCGAGGTTATGGCTCCCATATTTGAATTCTCCGCCTCGGTCTTGCTCAACTCGTGTGCCAGCGATTTGTGGTAGACCGATTCCAAAAATCATGGTCCCAATGTCTGGTGGACCCTCATTGCGCACCCAATGCTTTCTTCCGTCAGGGCCGCCTCTTGCATCCAGTCCCCTTTCTATTCTTCTTCTTTTAATCCTGTAACTCCTGTCAATCCTGTTAATCCTGTCAAAAATCGCTCTACCAGCTTATCCCCTCGCCAAGCAGAAAGTTCTTTGCCTCTTCGGAGCCAAGTCTTGCCGCAGTTTTCAGGTCCTCAATCGCCTGCGCGCGGTTGCCAAGTTCGCCAAAAGCAACAGCCCGGTTGAAATACGTCCTCTCGTCTTCAGGATTGATCCTGATGACCCTGTCAAAATCCTCAATCGCTCGCCGCTGACTGCCGAGCTTGCCATAGGCAACGCCTCGATTGAAATACGCCTCGACATATTCAGGATCGATCTCGATGACCCTGTTAAAATCGTCAATAGCCTGCCTGTGTTTGCCAAGTTTATCGTAAGCAATACCACGGTTAAAATGTGCTTCCACATGTCCTGGATCGATCCCGACGGCCCTGTCGAAATCCTCAATAGCCTGCCTGTGGTCGCCGAGTTTGCCGTGAGCGATACCCAGGTTATTATAGATCTCGACATTTTTAGGGTTTATCTCAATGGCCACGTCATAATCTGAAATCGCATGCCGTAAATCGCCAAGTTGGCTATAAGCAACACCTCGGTTATTAAGTATAGTGTCGTTATTACCGGTAACTTTGAGGGAATGATCATAGAGCGAAATGCTATTGTTCCAGTACCCGACCTGTGTCCATGTGACCATGAAAAGGTATGCCAGGACCAATGCAGACGAGGCAAAAAGCGCCTCTTTCCGGTAACGCCATTTTTTTAAAAGTTCCGGAATACCCCATGCCGCCACGATGAACAACCCGATCAGGGGGATATAAGCATAGCGGTCCGCCATGGCTTGAGCGCCGACCTGCACGATCCCTATGACGGGGACAAGTGTGCCTGTAAACCACAGCCATCCCACGGTCAGGTACGGAAGTCGTTCTGCCTCCCAAATTGCAATAAAGGTTACAGCGCTAAGGAGCAGAGCTGCGCCAAAGACCTGCCAGAGCGGCAACGATCCGGGATGAGGATAAAAAACAGCAAGATTATTCGGCCAGATGGTCTTGCCTATGTAAATGATATAGGAAACGAAGGCATTCGCGATACGAACACCCGGTGGAATTCCCTCAATCGATACAACCGATCCTCCCTCTTTCTGAGCGACGTACGTTAAGATACATGAAAGCGCTGCAAGTGCAAAAAGCGGAATTTTTTCCAGGAGCAGAGGGCGCAGGGCGAAGGACTGAGTAATGACTTGATCGGTGGGTTTCTCAGGCAATTTCCTTTTATTAGCGGAGAGAGGTTCCTGCCCCAATTTGGGATTTTGCTTTTCGCTCCTCGCTCCCTGCTCCCTGCTTCCCGCTCCCTGTAGTCGTTGCAGAGGCCAGTAGTCCAAGAGCAGCAGGGCAAAAGGAAGGGTTACCAGCATCGGTTTCGCCATCAAACCTAAGGCAAAAAATATGAGAACAGCCGAATAACGGAGGACGGAAGACAGAGGACGGAGGACAGGGGACGGAGAAAGGAAGGCCTTCCGTCTTGCGTCCTCACTTCCGTGCTCGACATAGCTGATATATGCAGCCATGGTGAGCATCCAGAAGAAAGTGGAAAGCACATCCTTTCGCTCGGCCACCCAGGCGACGGATTCGACGTGGAGAGGGTGGAGGGCGAACAAAGCCGCTACTAAAGCGCTCTTCCAGGGCGCTTTGGTCATCCGGTTAAAAACGAAAAAGAGCAATAGTGTATTTGCAATGTGGAACAGGAGATTAGTCTGATGATGCCATCGAGGGTTTAACCCAAAGAGTTGAACATCCAGCATATGGGACATCCACGTCAAAGGATGCCAGTTTGAGGCATAGCTGGTTGCGAATGCCCACCGAATTGCCGGAATCGTGATGCCATGAATGATATGGATGTTCTCAGTTACGTAGATAGGATCGTCATAACTAATGAAATCGCACTGATGGACCTGCCAGAATGCTGTAAGTGTGATAGCCGTCAGAAAAAGGAAAATCAGCAGAACCTGTTTATTTTTTATCATGGAAGACATAGTTACCCAAGACCGCAGGCTGCTACCAGCTCATCCCTATACTTCTCAAAGAGTTCTTTGCATCTTCGTTGTCAAGTCTGGCCGCTTTTTGCAGGTCCTCAATCGCCTGGCTTCGGTTGCCAAACCTGGCATAAACAACGCCCCGGTTGTTATAGGCATCAGCGTAGTCAGGCTTGATTTCGATGGCCCTGTCATAGTCTGAAATTGCCTGCCTGTGGTCGCCAAGTTCGGCATAGGCAACACCTCGGTTATAATATGCGTCCGCATAGTCAGGATCAATCTCGACGGCCCTGTCATAATCCGAAATCGCCTGCCTGTTATTGCCAAGCATGTCATAGACGACACCCCGGTTATTGTAGGGCTCAGCATATTCAGGCTTGATTTCGATGGCCCTGTCAAAGTCCGAAACCGCCTGCCGCTGGTTGCCGAGTTTGCCATAGGCCATGCCCCGGCCATTATAAGCCCACGAGAGTTCCGGATTGATCTCTATGGCCCTGTCAAAGTCTGAAATCGCCTGCCCGTATTTGCCGAGTTTGAAATAAGAGGTCCCCCTGTTGCCATAGGCATCAGCATAGTCAGGCTTGATTTCGATGGCCCTGTCAAAGTCCGAAATCGCCTGCCGGTGATTACCGAGTTTGCCGTAGGCCATGCCCCGGTTATAATAGCTATCAGTACTTTCAGGATTGATTTCGATGGCCCTTTCATAATCTGAAATCGCCTGCCGGTGGTTGCCAAGGTTATAATAGGCAACTCCACGATTGCAGTAGATAGCGTCACTAGGGCTTGCAACTTTAAGGCTATGATCGTACAGCGTTATGTTATTGCGCCAGTACCCTACCTGTGTCCGCGTAACGATGAAAAGAGATAGAAGGACTAATGACGACGACGCAAAAAGCGTCACCTTGCGGTAGCGCCATTTTTTCAAGAGTTCCGGAATGCCCCACGCCGCCATGACGAACAACCCGATCAGGGGGATATAAGTGTAGCGGTCAGCCATGGCTTGGTCTCCGACCTGCACGATCCCTATGACGGGTACAAGTGTGCCAGTAAACCACAGCCATCCCACGGCAAGATACGGAAACCTTTTTGCCGTCCGGATAACCGTTAAGGTTACAGCACCAAGGAAAAGAACCGCCCCCAGGGTCTGCCAGAGCGGCCACAACCCGGGGTGAGGGTAATAAACAGCAAGATTGGATGGCCAGATGGTCTTTCCCATGTAGATGATATAGGAAACAATGGCATTCGCAATACGAATACCTGGTGAAAACGCCTCAACGGATCTAACCGCTCCTCCTTTTTGCTGAGCGATGAATGTTACGATGCATGAGAGCGCTGCAAGCGTAAAAAGCGGGATTTTTTCCCGGAGCAGAGGTCGGAGAAGGAACTGACGCCGAGAGGGAGAGAGGGGGAGACGCGTTGACCGAGAGGAGGCTGACGCGGAGACTGAGGACTGAGGAATACCCCGATGGGTGGCTTTTTTACCCGATTTCCCCTTTCTTTTGTTCGCAGAGAGCGGCGCCGTCTCTAAACTGGTATTTTTCCTTTCGCTCCTCGCTGCCTGCTCCATGCTTCCCGCTCCCTGCAGTCGCTGCAGGGGCCAGTAGTCCAAGAGCAGCAGGACAAAGGGAAGGGTTACCAGCATAGGTTTTGCCATAAGACCCAAAGCAAAAAATATGAGAACGGCCAAGTAACGGAGGACAGAGGACGGAGGACGGAGGACGGAAGACGGAGGACGGGGGACGGAGGACGGAGAAAGGATGGCCTTCCGTCTTCCGTCGTCCGTTCTGAGTTCTACATAATGGATATATGCGACTATAGTGAGCATCCAGAAGAAAGTGGAAAGAACATCCTTTCGCTCTGCCACCCAGGCGACGGATTCTACGTGAAGAGGGTGGAGGGCGAACAAAGCCGCTACGAAAGCGCTCTTCCAGGTCTCTTTGGTCATCCGGTTAAAAACGAAAAAGAGCAACAGTGTATTTGCAATGTGGAACAGAAGGTTGGTCAGATGATGGTAGCGCGGTTTCAATCCAAAGAGTTGAACATCGAGCATGTGGGACATCCATGTCACGGGATGCCAGTTTGCGGAATGACCGGTTGTGAATGCCCACCGAATCGATCCAATCGTAATGCCGCTCTTGACATGAATGTTGTCCGTTACGTATAAGGTATCGTCGTAATTAATGAAATCGCAATGATTGAGCTGCCAGAATGCTGTTATGGCAGCGGCCGTCAGAAAAAGGTAAATAAGTGGAATTTGTTTTTTGCTTAACATAGAACAGATCCGGCCATATCACCTGGCGCTCTTCCGCTTGAAGACTATCAACTGGCTCGATCCGCGTCCGGGGGTGAAGTATTCGGCTTCTTTATCCATCAACCACAGGGTGCGGTCGGAATAGATATCGGCGACCATAACCGGCTGGTAGTAATTGTCAATGTAGCCTTTCATCCAGAGAAATACCCTTTTCTCGGATTCACGCCTCTGAAGCCAGGAGGTCGAGGCCGTTGCAAGCACGAGAAATGGCGGCTCGCTTTTCTCCACCTGTGCGATCATCGTTTCCTGCATACGCAGTGCCAAGGGCTGGGGTTCCATCAGCCCGTACATATAGATATGCTCCGTGGCAGACCTGCGATGGGCATAGAAGCATATCTGCGGTTCAGATCCCAGGACAGCAATACGATCTTCGGGCTTGGTGTTTTTTCTTATATAGTCTGCAACCTTTACGGATTCGGGAAATGGATTGGCGCCGTAAACCAAACGGCTGAACTGGTCCGGGGTCGAAGCCGCAAGCACACGCCCCATGGAGAAGACGCCGTTCAGCGAAAACGCTACGACCGCGACGAGTATTGCAAACTGGACGGCCTTTGACTTAGCCGTATATTTGGCGGCAGCCTTCTCGATCGCCCACACCGCAGCGCCGGCGTTAAGTGCCGCTGCCGGCAGGAACTGCACGAAATAGTGCTGGCGAAAGAAAAGACCTGGACACACTGCCAGGAATGAAAAGAGGGAAAACAGCAGGAGAAACGGTGCGACCTTTCGTCCGGACTCGGTGAACCAAATACCGATCATGCCCGCAAAGGTCATCGACCATATCAGCGGGTTATTCCTAACGATGGGGATAATTGCGAATTGAAAGAGTTCGAACCCCGTTTTCAAGCCGATCTCTGTTGCGTAGGCGCGCGCATAGTCAACCGTCCAGAACCAGAACCTGTCAAGCACGCCCTGGTGAGCCAGCAGAACTACAACGACCGCGTAGGGCAGAACGACGCCACCGGCCAGGGAGCCGGATTCCAGCAACAAACGTTTCCACGGAATGGGGCGGCTGCGGAACGCCCCGTGCAGGACCCAGAGGAAACCAAACAGCGCGAAAAAGGCCCCGGACTGCTTCATGAGCAGCGCCAGTCCCAGGCAAAGACCGGAACCCCACAAAAGGGGCATTTTCCTTTTAGACCGCGAGCTTTCCAGGAGCAGCCAAATCCCGGCAAGGGCAAACATCATGACAAAGTGAGTTGCATGCGCAAAAAGGCCAAGTACGGAATTGTCCGTGGACATGATGATGAAGGCTGCCCCGGCCAGAGCCGCACCGGCGGCGCCCAGCAAGGGCAGTGCAAGCAGATACAGGATAACGGTCGAGAGCAGATTGACCACCAAAAGGCCCAAGTGGACGCCGGTGACCGTTTGCCCAAATACGGCCAGAATTGCTGAATAGGCATAATATATGCCGGGAAACTTCATATTTGCCGCCTCAAGATAAGGCGGCGCCCCGTCCAGGATAAGCTGGCCCATGAGGGCGTATTCGCCTTCATCCCTCTCGAGCGGTACCGGCGCTGCCTGAAGTCGAACGATCATTACTGCAACGACGGCTACCGCAAGGACAGTCAGAGTTAGAAGTTGAAGCCAGTCTCGTGAAACACAGCGCCTTCCCAGAGGAATCTCCTATTCAGAACGGTCTTCCGGCGACCGACTGGAGTCGCTCAAAGACGGCGCAAGTCTGCTTTCGTATTTCCTCTGCACCAGTTTTGCAACGAGCGCCAAAGCTATCAGGAATCCAAGGGTAAGGGCCATCCTGGTGGAAAACAGCCGACTCAGGCCTCCCAAAATCCAAATCTCCCTTATCTCACCGATGAATAATGCAATCACGAAAATGGTTACGGCCTCACCCAGGGCCGTGGCGAAAAAATAGTCCCAAAAGCGGACCTTTGTTAGTCCGGCACCGTAGTTCATGGGCGCGAAGGGCACAAACATCAGCCGGAGAAAAAGGATGGTTTTGAAGCCATTGCGTTCGATCAGGTTGTCGTACTTCTTCAGCCTGTCGCCAATAATGGAATAGACGAACTCCCTTCCCAGCCTGCGGGCGGTAAGATAGGAGATCGCCGCCCCCGCCAGGGAGCCCGGCCACACGCAGGCAAAAGCCAGGTAAGGCCCGAACACTGCTGCACCGATCCCGACAAAAACCGATCCCGGGATAAAAAGACACGTACCAAAGGCGCAGAAGATCGCAAGAAGGGCTGGACCCATTAGGCCGGCTTCACTGATGATCTTTTGGAACCGATCGAGTCCGAAGTGTGCGTTTATGGGTGAAATCTCTACGAGACCAATCGAAATCCCTGCCAGGGCCAGCAGAATAAGCGCTATGATAAGTGTCCCGCGACGGCCGATCTTCATTGTTTTGCCTGGTTCTGCCATTAAATCACTATTTCCATCAAACTGCAGCTACCGTGCAAGGGTGGAGCATACGACTCTGTTTTCGCCTATCCGTGATCGTTGTGAAAAAGACTCGAGTTAATGAGTTGCATTTTTGCCAGGCGATACTCGCATGCCGTTTTTAGGCAACCGACTCCATATGTAACACTTCGCCTGAAGTTTATTGAGGATGCCTCGTCGAAATACCTTGTCGGGCAGCTCACTTCGGCAACCGTATATCCAAGCCAGAGGACCTGGGCGATCATCTGATTGTCGAAAACAAAATCATCGGAGTTCGCATGGAAGGGGACTTTCTCCAGCAACTCGCGTGAAAAACCCCGGTAGCCCGTATGGTACTCTGAAAGCTTTGCGCCCATAAGAAGGTTCTCGGCAAAAGTGAGGGTCCTGTTGGCGACATAGCGCCATCGAGGCATGCCTCCCTTCAGAGCATAGCCCCCGAGAATTCTCGATCCAAGGACGCAATGGTAGAGGCCGTTTCCGATCATTGAAACGAAAGCGGGAATGAGTTTGGGGGTGTACTGGTAGTCGGGATGGACCATGATGACGATGTCTCCTCCCTCCTCCAGCGCATGCCTGTAACAGGTCTTCTGATTGCCGCCATAGCCCCTGTTACTCTCGTGCGCATGCACCCTGGTCTTCGAAAGGCCTTTTGCGATCTCGATCGTCCTGTCATGACTGACATCATCCACGATGATAATCAAATCGACGCAGTCCTGGGCCAACACTTCAGAATGGGTCTGGCGCAACGTCTTTTCTGCGTTGTAGGCCGGCATTACGACGACGACTTTTTTGTCTCTGAACATGAGTTTCCCTTCAGTTAAGTCCTTTTGCATATCTTAAATATGCTGTCAAGCGGTTGGTTTTTCACTGCGACACTCGTTCGAGGACCTGGAGGGGCAGCGAGCCATGCGGTAAAAGCGTATGGTGAAACTGAGGGTCTGGGAAATTACCATAGGGTATGTCCGGGGCGTTCAGAGCAAAGAGACGCCAGCGATTTTTCCTGAGCTCTCGGAGATAGATGGAAGTATGGCAAAAATTCAGGTTTTGCCTGTAAACGGCAAACCGGACATCCCCCGCGTCTGTGACCCGAAAGCAGGATACGCCTCCTCGGACCCTGTTTGGAAGATAAAACATCAAGGGCTTATCTTCATAATTGCATAGTATTTCGTCACCTGGTTTGAGGCGTTGGCGAAGGAACTCGACGGTTGCTCGGTTCGGATCGTCTTGCCCGTCGTCTGTCAAATCACCGATGAGAAGCCTGATTTCAGGCTTCACGACCGATGAAAGGTAATATTTTAGCCGGTGTTGCTCAGGAAAAACAAGCCCTCCCGGCCAAGAGGGCAGGTTGGTGATCGAGAAAAAAAGCGTTGCGGCCGCCACGGCGCATGGAACCAGCCAGCGGACATCCTTTGCGCGAGGAAGGAGCCGCGCCAGTTCAACGATCCCATACGCGACAACAATTGCTGACAGAGTGGTAGCGGGTACGATATACCTGTAGTATGGGAATGGGCCGACCAGTGCCATCCATATCGTGAGCGCGCTAACGATTGCAAGAGACAATCCGACCAGGGAAAGCGATCGAGTATTGGGAAGGTCTTTCCTGTTTATCCACAACAGACAAAGCACCACCGGGACCATTACCAATGGAAGCTGGAACTGATTAACCTCGAACAGCATGCTCCAGACGTTGGACCATTGGATTGCCGCATATTTGGTTCTACCGGCTAATTCGTAATAGAAGCAAAAGGGAGCGATCACCGCGCAAAAGCAGGTAAATACCAGAACAATCTCTCCGAGGCGCCGGGTCCTGGTGATGAGAGCGTGCCGTCCGAGAATTCCAAGAACCGGCCACACGGAACCATAGTCCATTTGGAACCACATCCAGGCGGCCCCAATGAAAACAAGTCCCCCCCATCGCCTGCCTTCACTCCAGCGAAGATAAGTCTCGAGAGTAACGAGCAAAAATAAAGATGACAATGCGTAGTAGCGGCATTGCCGCATGTGCATGACCCAGAACGAATTCCCAAGTACGAGGGCTACAGCGGCCACCGCAGCTAATGGTGATGCCAGCCTTCCGCGCACGACCGCATAAAGCAATGCCGCAGTCAGGGCGCCGGCTAAAGCAAACGGCAGCCGGGCTGGAACGGTATCGTGGCCGAAAAGGGCAAGGGAAGCCCCTGCCACAATGAATTGTCCCCAAGGCTCTACCCACGTAGTATCGGCTTTGAAGTCCCCCCGCTGAGCATGGTACCGAACCGCTTCAGCCGGGTCGCCCGTCGGAAGCTTTCGCGTTTCTCCGGGATTATAGAAGTCCCTGCTGATGAAATTATAGCCGTCGTACGCCAGAGGCCGTCCGTAAGACATCATTCTCTGCCCCAGAACAGCCGTATTCGCCTCGTCCTGCCACAGGTATCGGGCGCCGAGGTTCCAGCAAAGCACGGCCGCGCTGATTACGAAAACAGCCAGCAGCGGCAGCCAAATTCTGCTCAAACGTTTCGTAAGCTCCGGCGACTTTTTGCTCGGCAAGACCCAATCCCTTTCAGGGAATGCTGAATGATTGTGATTCCTTTTATCCACAGAACGCCCCGGAAGGGTCAAAGGGAAAGCCCGGAATGGATAAGCCGTGCGGGCGTTTCCTCCAATCTCGCTATCCTCCGGACCGTGACTGGCCGGTCTGTTCTCATAACATACCCGAAGGTAATTTTGCAGCGCTAAAACATGACCCAACGAAAGCGCTCCCGGCAATCCGGCGAGCCATGCCATCGCGAGGAAAAAAACCGGCAGAACATATCCTTTCCCAAACCTTTCAGTCGTTAAAACCTCTTAAGTCTTTTGTTGAAGGTTCCGATTCTGTTTTTGAGCACCCGAGTCATGTTAGTCTTTTTTTCCATTAGCTACAGGGGACTGCAGGTGGAGAACCAAAAAGTTCTGAAATTCATGGGGACAGATGAGCCAATTATCCAGGCAGTCAGTTCTGAACCGGCCTCCGGCAGGAAGGACCAGCCCGGGGTAATATACGAAATGCTGGTCCAAAAAGGATATCTCGACGAACAAAAACTGAACTATGCCAAAAGAGTTCATCTTAAGCTGTCGGGAGACATGACACTCACCCAGGTCTTGCAGGAGCTTAAATACATTACCCCCGAGCAGCTCCAGGATGCCCTGTCCGAAGGCAGGATCGATGTCAAAATCGGCGCGCTCCTGGTCGAACTAGGACTGATCACCAAACGGGACCTTGATATGGCGATCGGTCTGCAAAAAGAATCTGCCGTAAAAAAGACAATCGGTGAAGTACTGATCGAAGGCGGCCTCATTGAAGAGCGGAGCCTGCTGGAGGTGCTTTCTTATCAGTTGGGGCTTCCGTATTATGATCTTGAAATCTCCCGCCTGGACGCACACCTTCTGAGAAAGGTCCCGCCCAACTGGTATTCTCTTCATCAATTCCTGCCGGTTAGCCGTGCAGATGGAAAAGTAACGGTCGCATTTGTCGATCCCTTAAACCGCGAAAGCCTCGATGCGGCTGAAAAAGCATTTGGCAAAATTAGACAGGTCATCTGCTCGAAATCCGATTTCCGCGAAATATTGGGCTCCATCGAGCGCGAAGCAGCCCTCGCCAGGATGAACCAGCCCGACGAGAAATCGGCAGTCGGAGTGGTGAACGGTCTTTTTCAGGAGGCGATCAAAAGCAATGCCAGCGACATCCACATAGAGCCTATGAAAGACAGAATCCGTGTCCGATTTCGCCTCGACGGGGTCATGGTCCACCACAGGGACCTCCCCCTGCAAATGGGGCCTCCGATAACGAGCAGGCTCAAGACCATGTCAAAGGCCGACATAGCTGAAAGAAAACGGCACCAGGGCGGCAGAATAGAGTTCGAGGACGCACGGACCGGGACTTCCCTGGACGTCAGGGTCTCTTTCTTCGTCACAGTGTGGGGCGAGAAAGTTGTGCTGAGGCTGCTGGGAAGACGAGGGCTTCTCCTGAGCCTGAATGAAACTGGGATGTATCCGAAGATGCTCGAGAGGTTCAAAATCGATGCGCTCGATATTCCCAGCGGCGTTATCCTTATAACGGGGCCAACGGGGTCCGGGAAAACGACCACTCTCTACAGCTCGATCAACTATCTCGAAAATGTGAACACCAGTATCATAACGGTTGAGGACCCTGTTGAGCTGGTGATCGAGGGGATAGCTCAATGCTCGGTAGACCCCCAAATAAACCTGACCTTCGAGGAGAGCCTCAAGCACGTGGTCAGGCAGGACCCCGACGTTATAGCAGTCGGAGAGATACGCGACCGTTTTTCGGCGGAGACGTGCATTCAGGCCTCTTTAACCGGACATAAGGTGCTAAGCACGTTCCATTCGGAAGACAGCATCGGAGGTCTGATCCGGCTGTTGAATATGAACATCGAAGCGATCCTGATATCTTCAACGGTGATCTGCGTGATCGCTCAAAGGCTTCTGAGAAAAATATGCCCCAACTGCGCAGAGAATTATACGCCTCAACCAGTGGATTTGCGTCGGCTCGGCTACAGCGTGACCGATGTAAAAGGAGCAAGTTTCAAAGCGGGGAGGGGGTGTTCCGAGTGCCGTTCCACAGGCTACAACGGACGGGTGGGTGTATTTGAACTGCTCGTTTTGAACGAACCTGTCAAGGACGCCGTTCTGAACAAAAAGACTTCCTATGACATAAGAAGAATCAGCACGGAAACATCGGGTCTGATAACCCTCGTCGAAGATGGAATAATGAAAGCCGCAAACGGAGTGACCACCATTCAGGAGATATTCAGGTCACTTCCGCGTGTGGGCAAACCCAGGCCGGTCTCCGAACTTAGACGCCTTCTAGGAACAGAGCAATGAAAATGCAAAAGAAGAGTATCTCATTATTGGAAATGGTGGAAGAATACGCGGCCTCAGAGACGCTGAACCTCCCGATATTCCCCAAGGTGGTTCAGGAGTTGCACGCGAAAATGGCCGATGAAAACAGTTCGATCAATGACATTGCGGCAATTATAGCCAAAGACCAGGCCCTGGCCGGCCAGATGCTGAAGCTTGCCAATTCAGCATTTTTTGCGGGTTTGAACCGGGTGCGCACTATAAGAGAGTCGATCATGCGCCTTGGCGTCAACCAAGTGTACAACTGCCTCGTAACGGGTAGCCAAAAGGGATACTACCTCTCGCATGATCCTATCATAGACCAGCACCTCCAGGTTCTCTGGAAACACGCGCTGGCAACCGCCAAGGGTTCGCAATGGCTGCTGCGCAAAACCGGATACCCGGAGCTGGCAGATGAAGGTTTTCTCTCGGGTCTTTTCCACGATATCGGGAAACTGCTCCTCCTCAGGGTTCTCGAAACGATACGGGCCGAGATTCAGGATGTAGAGATCTCTGAGCCCTTCATTCTCGAGATACTTGATTCGATGCACGTCGAGCAGGGATACGCCCTTATGAACGAATGGAGTATCCCGCAGGTTTACTGCGACGTGGCAAAGCATCATCACGACGAAGAGTTGGACAACGCGGACTCGCTGCTCATGGCCGTTCGCATAGTCGACCACGTGTGCGCGAAAACAGGCCTGAGCCTCAAGCCCGACCCTGCACTCGATACGGCGACTCTGCCGGAAGTCCACGCAATGTCTATCAAGGACATCGTCCTGGCGGAACTCGAGATAGTAATAGAAGACGCGCTGGAGGCGGAATTATAACTGCTTCACTGCCCACTGCCGGTCTACTTCCGGTACAGGCCGGATTTGTTTATTCCGTTGATGAGTTCTTCGATGCTCGAGGATTCCTCGATTATATAATTTTCCCTATATTCGCTTAAGGGTTTGCTGGCGGGGGTAGCAACAGCAGTGCCCTCGATAGTTTCGGCAGCTTCCTGCAGGGCATGAGGAGATTGTTCAGGCCGGCTCCGGTGGGCGCCCGTATCGACAAGGGGAGAACAATAAGGCGCCTCCTGGACCGATTCGGGAGTGGGCCTGAAAATATCTGCCGGAGAAGCGAAAGAGGTTAGCCCGTCGATATAATCTTTTACATACCCCTGTGTAGTAAACATCCCGTCGTTTCTGCCGGTCTGGATCGTGCTTTCAATCTGAGCGACCTTGTTTTCACGTATTAAATTGCGTATGGCAGAGGTGCCCTTCATTATGGAGAGCAATGGGACCCTGAAACCCGCCCTCGGAAGGAATTCGAGCCGTTGGACCAAAAGCCATCTCAAGGTGGAGGCGAGCTGGGTCCGGACTGCATCCTGAGCTTCAGGCGGAAAGGAGTTGAAAATCCGGTAGAGCGCGTCTTCCGAGTTGCTCGCGTGGAGCGAAGCTATGACCAGATGGCCCGATTCGGCGGCGTTCATGGCAAGTTTCATTGTCTCCTTTTCTCGCAGTTCGCCGACAACTATCACATCGGGGTCTTCTCTTAATACGTCGATCAGTCCCTGTTCAAACGATGGCATATGCGTACCGAGTTCCCGCTGTTCTATAAATGACTTCCCCGAGTTGAACCGGTACTCGATGGGGTCTTCCAGTGTTACTGCATGTACCGTTTTCTCCCGGTTGATTTCATCGAGTATGGCCGCAATCGTGGTCGACTTTCCCGAGCCCGTGGCGCCGCAAACGAGCACGAACCCGTCGCGCACCCCGGCTATCTGCTGTATTGACGGGTGAAGATTGAGGCTGGGAATAGTGGGTATCTTGCCGGGCAAGATCCTGATCGCGATGCTGAGTCCTCGGATAGTGTTGAAAACGTTTATGCGGAGCCGCACGTGGCTGACCGACAGGGCAAGATCGACCGACGATCGGTCCCTTAGTATCTTTAGCTGCCTGAGTGTCAGGAGGCCGCTCACCAGGCGGTCGACTTCATCGTGCGACCACCTGATGCTTCTCTCAAAATCAACTAATCCATGTTTTCGAAAAACAATGGGATGGTCGCCGGTTATGTGCACATCGGAGTATCTTTCGCGAACGCCCGTGCGTATTAGTTCGTAGAATCCTTCCATGAGACTGCTCCAGCCGGTGGGTTGATTCAGTTGGAAGTGAGCAGTGAAAATCTCACTTCTTCACTCCTCACATGTACGGCCATGCGATTGGCGGCATTGGAGCACGGCACAGTGTTTATTATTGTTTTGATCCAGCCGCCAGACTCTGTTTTCGCTGATAACGTCAGGGTCTTCATCATCCACCGAATGCCACTGCACCAGTGTGAAATAATCATTGTATTGGGCCACTGTGCTCAAACTCAAAAGAAGGAGGACTATGTTGTCGAAATGCCGGCAAGAAGGCCAATTCTCGAAATAAATTCGTTAAGAAAAGTTGTCCTGACGCGCTTCTAGAGCCAGAGCAGTAGCGCATAATTCACAGAATCTTTCAACTTTCATGATAGCTTGCGCAGGTCCGGAAAAACTTACTCCCAATATGGTATTATCATTGAGATGCTTCACGTTCATAACTGCGCAGGCCAAGTTATCAATGCTTTGATTGTCTGGTAATGTGAATCTGAGGTGGACTTTCGACCCTCTCCGTGTATCGATTAATTTGGGCAATTCCAGCCGGCACCCACCTTTGCTTATATCTGCAATGCAGCCTGAAATAGTCCCATCCTCTATGTTAAGAATAACTTGAGTTTCGATGTTTACGCGTATTCTCGTGCTCGATCGAACCTGAATCCGCTCTACGTCCTTGGGATAATCAATCCCGATCACGTTCTGAAACAGACGTTTAATAAATTTGCTCTTGAATTTAAGTAGATGATCGCCATGCATGTAGGCACATATGAATCCTTCGGACAGGCCTTCAAAGCGCTCGGTCAGGCAAAACAGAGGCTCTTCGATTATGATCATCCGGCCAGGCACAGAACCGTAAACGGTCGCTTTTGCCTTGAGCGCAGGATTGGAAATGGATTTTATAACGAGCTCTGTTCCCAACTGGAAAGGAATAACATACAAATCGCTCTCCACTCCTGCCGACTCTGTTTTCAGATGGGTGTTCTGCATTTTGCTCCTGGACCTATTGAATTTTAGAAACCTTCATGCGTAGAATCGGCAAAAAGCTTTCCGATGATAAATGGGAAAATAGGCAATACGTATTGCTGGTCCAATGTTCTTTGAATGAGCGCAGTCATCATGCCGTTTGACGCTTATTTCCCAACCTCGCTGTCAGGGCTGGAACCCGCCGGCGAGGGGGAAGCGGAGTTGCCAGGTACATAGCGCCGAGTCTGGCTTTGAAGGATTTATTGTGACTTTGACATAACTGCCTCTTTTGGGAGAATCATCTAAATCGAACACGGATCAAAGCAGTTTGGGGCTGTGTTCTGAAATTGCAAAAACCAGTCTCATTGACCTGTAACTTGGATGTTCGATTGGGAAACTGTAAGGTTTTGTGAGCTTAGTGGTTTTTTCGGAAGTTCTTCGGGCAGAATTTGATGCTGGTATGCAGTTTGGATGCATAGCGCGTAAACTGGTGCATTATTAATCGGCGAAGAGCCTCTTCTAATACGTGTGACAGTTTAGTTGACAACGCACTAGCTATCATTGCGTTCTTTTAGAATATGCGGGGTGATGAATATCAAAACATCCTGAAACTGGTCCTGCTTATTATCGGATTTGAATAACGCCCCAAGCAGGGGGATATTCGCAAAGCCCGGCACGTTTGTTTTGGTCACCGTTTTGCTCTGCAATGACAGCCCGGATATTACGACTGTCTCGCCATCAGCGCAGATAAAGGTAGTTTTGGTTTCCTTTTTGTCAATAAGGGGATTGCCTTGTACCGTTTGGGAAAAATCAGGCTCATCCTTCTTAATCACGACATTCAATTTCAGGATATTGCCGGAAATCACATGAGGAGTGATTTCCAGTTTGATGACCGCATCGATGTAAGTAACGCTCGCCTGGCCTGTGGTGGTCAGCGATGCAACGGGCACGCTCTGACCATTTTGTGTATAGGCCACCTGGTTGTCAAGAGTGGTGAGAGACGGCGAGGAGAGGATGTTGACCTTGCCCACCTGCTCGAGCGCCGACAACTGCATGTCGAGGACACTGCCGCGACCGCCCAGGGAGCCGAGCAACAAACCGATTGAGCCGCCGCCTATAGTGGAGATGTCCGGGGCCGGAAGATTTACGGCAAAGCCCTGTCCGCTGATGCCGCTGGTCCCCGTAAGCGGGGTGTAAGTGACCTGCCCGGTGGTGGGATTGACCGTTCCGGAGGTGCCCCCCGGCGTGATAAACGTCTGACCACTGTGGTAGAGGCCTCCCCATTGGACACCGAGTTGGCGGGTCACATCCTTGGTCGCCTCCACGATATTGCCGACGATGTGAATCTGGGGGGTGGGTCTGTCAAGACTTTCAACGAGCGCCACCATCTTGTCGAGTTCCTCGGGGACGGCCTTTATAATAAGAGAACTCGTGTGCTCGTCGTAGGCTATGAAGGCGCTGACTCTTCCAGTCTCATCTTTTGTAAGAGCGTCCTTTAACTTATCCTGCAGCTTCCCGGGGTCGGCAAAATGGATGGGAACGACCTTGATCTGCATGGGACGGATGCTCGCCATTTTGGCTTCGTTCGCCATGTCCTCGGCTGTAAGTACGCGAAGCATATCTCCTTCCCATGTATAATCAAGCCCTTCGGAATGCAGGATTCCAATGAACGCCTTATCCCAGGGAACGGCTTCGATATCGACGCTCACAGCGCCCTTCACCTTCTCATTGAGCAAAATATTCAATCCCACGGAACGCGCAAGGGCCCGGAGCACCACGACGGTATCCGCGTTGTGCATGCGAAGGTAGACGTTTTGTGTGGGAAGAGATCTCCCCGGCTTTGCCGAAGGCTTCCCGGTTACGGCCTGATTGTGGGCTTGGGGCGATTCAGCAGCAGGCTGCATCTGAGCCTCCGAAGCCGCCGGCGAGTGGCCGGGAGATGATTCCGCCCTGGTTCGCCAATCGTCAAAGGAGTTCTGCTCGGCAATGGGCTTTGGAGGAGGCACTTTGGTCTCTGCACAACCCCAAACGGCCACCAGGAACAGCAAGGCAACTGCAATCCATTGCAACTTTCGCATTAGATCTCCCGAATATGCGTTTTACTTATCACCCCGTCGCCGTTACCTCAATACTTCCCCCGTGAACGGGATGTTGAAGCTCTCCCGGCCCCCGAGTTGTTTCACGACCACATTTTGCGGATCTATCGCCTGGACGACAAGTTCACTGCCCAGCACCATCTCACCGACTTGATACTCCATACCATTGATAACGGCCAATCTTGTCTGTCCGGCGATGACGAAACCCGTGTATGCAAGGGCAGCAGGAATTTCGGCAGCCTTGGCTGCTTCAGCTTTCGCTGCGGTAAGCGCCCTGCCCAGAAAAGGATCGCCCGCCCATTCAGCCGATGCCCGTTCCAAAATGTATGCCTGCGTTTCCGTCAGGTCGGCTTTCTTGAGTTCTTCTCCGGTTAGGCTCGCAAATTCCTGCAAACTCTTCAAATCCGCTCGAGGCGCGCCGGGTGCGGTCCCCGGTCCCCGGTCCACGATTAAATAGAGCGCACCGGCAACGATTGCGATTGCCGTCACCCCAAGGATGATTTTCTCACGTTGTGTCATAGTCCGTTACTTCTTCCCGGCAATCGGCATCACTTTCATCAGGCTGCCGCCGGCCGGGGGTTGTCAATCATGAGCAATACCTTCAGAAAATACTCCTTGCCGTCCGGTCCCTCCCGGATCTGTAACTTTTCGATATCCTCCAGATAGGGCAGACCTGCCAGTTCGAGCAGAAATTTGCGCAGATCGAAAAGATTACCTTTCAGCGTCAAATCAACCGACAGAAAATGCGAGTCATTTGTCAGTGATTTGACATCCGGGGTAACCGCCGAGACCAGCAGGCCGCAATTCGCTGCAATCTCACTAAATATGGGAGACAGATTATCTACAAGGCGCGCGGGCAACCCGGATTTCAGCGGATTCGATTGAGCTTTCGAAGCTTCCTGCGTAAGACCTTGACGCATATTCTGATAGAGCGGAAACAGAATCTTCTGCTCCTCGATTTGAGCCTTAAGGTCCGCGATGGAACCGTCCATGCGGACCATGTTCCTGTAAGATGGATAGATACCGGCCAATACGAAGGCAAGTATCCCTGTCCCGCATATCAGGAGATAGATAATGCTTCGCTGAGGGACACCTGTCGATAATTTCTTTTCTTCCATAATCGCAGCCTAAGGTAACCCGATCTCCAGTGAGAACCTGAGCACTTCGCCTTCATCCGGATAGGATTCAGTCGTATTCGAACTCACCACGGGATGTACAAAAAGCCGTGATGCAGAAAGCTTCATCAGATACCCAGCAAGGGAGGCCACCTGCGCATCGCGGCTTCCCGTCACGATCCCTTCCAATACAAGTCCCCTCTTAGCCTTATTCTTCATCTCGGCGGGATTCTTCGTTTCCGTGGCGGAAGGGTTCTTATTGTCCCGTTCGTCCGGTTTGCCCCCCAGATCGGCTCTGACGCTAAGCAGCCGAATATTGGGAGGTGTCAGGGACGCCAGTTCGCCGATAACGGCAGCCCCCAGAAGACGATTGCTCTGCTCAGCCAACACGCGTCGCTGTGCAATCGCTTTGGCGGCCAACGCCGCGATCGTGGTCTGATTCGATTGGGGGGTGTATCTGTCCAGTTCCCCCTGGAGCCGGGCGATCTCCGCCTCCTTTTGGCCGGCAATGCGCGATTGCCAGAAAAAAACCCCTGTCAAAGCGAGGATGACAGCGATAAAGACACAGAAAATCCCAAGGTTGATCCGGGCGATTTTTCCGAGTTCTTCCTTGTCTCTGTACGTAAAAATGAGGTTGGGGGTCCTGAGCTTATCGGACAGGGCTAGACCGACCGCGGCAGCAAAAGGAACTCTTTCAGCAATCGTAGCGGGCATAAGGACTTCATCCGTCAGGACGGTCCCCTGGTGAAGAGGGTCCAGGACATTTCTTTCTATGCCCAACTGGTCGGCGATGAAGTCGAAAGGCCGCTCCCAATATCCCGCCTCACACGAAAAGTAAATCGTTTCCACTTTCTCGTTCCGGAGAGTGAGCGAATAATGCTCGAAGGTCCTCTCCACCTGCTTTGCAATACGATCCAGCGCAGGTTTGAGCATCTCGAACACGGCCTCCTCCCCCAAGCCGGTCGAGCCAATAGATTCATCCGGACCGAAAGATCCGGAAAAGATGCCCAGGATCAGCGCTTCCGTATCTCCCGGCATCTTCCCAGCCTCGTTTTCGGAAGCCCTTAATAATTCCTCGCCGGCCGCCCTGGCAACCTTCCGCTTTGCCTCGTTTGCCTCATCGAAAGCTTCAACCAGGCTGGCGATTCCGGCCCTCATAGTGCGTGTCAGGACGAGGTTTCCCCTGGAAAAAACGTCTATCCGGGACTGCTCATTGCCAATGTGAAGCACACCTACCGGCTTATCATGGCTGGGCGGCCATCCCGACCTGAAGATGTTTTGAATTGCGAACGGCGCCAGCGTGACGCCGCGGACCGTAAGGCCACTGCGGGAAAAGAGGTCTCTGATTTCGTCGAGGTCCTTACGCGGAACGATATAGGCCAACACCCCGATCTTGACTATACCATTATCTAATTCTTCCCCCTGAACTTCAAAGTCAATAAGACTTTCTTTTTCATTGAAGTTTGTTTCTCTTTTGACCGTCCAATAGATAGCGTTCGGAATCTGCGCCTTGGGGACTTTGGGTATCTTGATAGTGCGCACGTCGAGGTTCGCCGGAGATATCAGGGTCCATACGTCGTACTGTCTATCGGGACCGGCAATTGCAAATACAGACGATCTCAAGAACTGGTGAAAACCGGGGTCGCCCCTGGAAATACCCGGTTCGAATGGTATGCTGCGGCAATCGATCAGTTTCGAGCGGTCGTTGGAAATCCTGGCTGTCTTGACAATCTTTAATTCGTCTTCGCCGATATCTACCCCTAAAGTGACTTTTTTCGAGGAGGGAATGATACTCCAGCGAAGCCGCGCCCGGCGCCTGTAGTAGTTGTACGCAAACGCAGCGGACTTGACGCCCGTTCTATCCGGAGGTGCGCTCCCGGTCCGGACTGTTTCCTGCCTTTTCTTCGTAGAGGATATCTGGTCGTGAGGCGCCATAATCTTCATCATGTAACCGTTTCGAAAAGTTTACGACCAAGACCTGGCGGCTTTCGCTCCGCTCCATACATCCCACGAGTTACGAGCTTTTGCCGATCGACTCGAATCGTCATTCCGGCGAAAAGCCGCAATCCAAGCATTCAGCTCACCTGCCGTATACCGGCTTCCTTCGGTATGACGGGCAGTTATAGTTGCGATCGCATAGTTTGGGGTATAGTTACCTGTATTTGATTTCAATGTAAAGCAGTATTGTCCGGTAGTAATGGCAATTTCAATGCAAGTTCAAAGAAGCATCAGTTGGTCCAGCCGGCCATTGGCCAGGAGCGGGAATTCCCATTTTCTTTTGTTTTAGCTTTTCTTGCCTGTTCAACGATTTCGGTAGTCTGCAGAAAATTCAGCAAAAGACGAATTTACTAGTCAGCAGAGCCTGACGCCCACAAGCTGCTTTTGCCTTATGGCACGCAAGTTGCTTGCTCGATGCTAAGGCATTGTTAAAAGGGGGATTATTTTTTTGGGAATAGAACAAAAAGAGTTATCAAGAAAAAATGGAATATGGACGATTATTTGGGAAGAGGAGGGAGAAATAGGCGGGAAGATGATTTACGACTATTTGCGGGAATTCCATTAATGGTTGTATTTTTCGTTTGCAATGTTCCCAAAACACTAAATTGAAGGAGAGGCGAAATGGAACGACGGAAAAAGGTTATGAACGAAAAGGGTTTTACGTTGATAGAAATCATCGCGGTCCTGGTTATTTTGGCTATTATGGCTGCGGTAGCCATTCCCAAATACATGAACATGCAATCGCAGGCCGCCATCAATGCCGCCAGCGGCGCACTGGCCGCGGGCGCATCCAATGTCAGCATGACATATGCCAACATGTTGATCAATGGGACATCGACGGCCAACCTCACTGCAGCTAACGTAGCGGCCAATAGCAGTACAAGCCTTGGGGACTACACGGCAACTTATGCCGCGGGTGCTGTCGGTAATCTTTCTGTTGTCATCACAGTTACTCCCCCTGCCGGGCAGAGTGTGCCAGCCGCCAACCTTACAAAGACTGTGGTCCTTGTGCCATAGCTGCCGGGCTGGATCGCTTGTCCGGCCGGTTGTGCCTGCTGCTTGTTTGTATTCAGGGGCCGGAACGTCAAGCTATAAGACGCGCCGGGCGGGGTATGCCGGTAAGCCGGGGCTCGGCTTCCGGCCTTCGATGAGGGCAACTTGTCGATTGCGCATCCTGTCCGCTGGAGGCTTCTGCCTTCACAAAAGAAGCCCCCTGCGCTGAGCTTGGGGGGCTTCTTTTTGGAGATAATGCTGTGGGTACAGTGAATAGCACAACTCTTTGCTCTTCTATTGCACCATCCATGGAGGATGTGCTTCCTCGAACCATGGAAAAAGTTCTCAGGTCGGCCGTTCTTCTTATCTGCATGGCAGCGCTTTTATTAACCTGCCTTCAGATTTTGGGGCATGGCTATTCCCCCATGGATGACGCCCTCAGGCACGTGGCCAAGGCAATCTCCGGCAAGGACTGGCAGGACATCCTGGTCCTGCGTCCGGAAATCACCATGGACAGCCATCCGGGGTGGCATTTTATTTTAAAACAGGTCTCCCGGCTCACGAGATCCGATCCCACGCTGCTGCTCGATTTTTCCGTCCTGTTCCTTTTTCTCGTTTTCGTCTTTCCGCCGCTCTTTTTGTTCAGCCGTCCCGAGGCCTGGATTGTATCGCTGCTGGTATTTTCCGTCTTTTCCTTTGGGACGATGTACCGTCTTTTTTTCGGACGGCCTTTCATTATCAGCATGCTTCTGATCTTGGCGCTTTGTTTCCTTTGGGAAAGAATCCGTGACAAGAGAGCGCCCATTGTAGAATTGGCGGCTTTCGCCATGCTGTCGGCCTTGAGCACCTGGCTTCACGGCACCTGGTTCCTTATTGCCCTCCCTATATGTGCTTTAGGACTGGCCAGGCAGTGGAGGGTCGCAGCCCTTATGAGCGCGGCGGCGGCGGTAGGGATACTCCTGGGGGCCGCATTTTCCGGCAGCCCACTGGTTTTGCTGTACCAGATGCTCTACCAGGCCGTGCTTGCTTTGGGGCATCATGATTTCCAAAGACAGCTCGTGTCCGAGCTTCAACCTTTTGACGGTTCTCCAATTGCTATCATCGTGGTTGCGGCGATGTTGATATGGAGGCTCGCCCGCGGACAATGGAACAGGGAGTGTGTTGACAACCCGGTATTCATCCTTGGAGTTATGGGTTGGGCGCTGGGGTTTGTGGCCGTGCGTTTCTGGTCTGACTGGGGTTGGCCCGCATTTGCATTCTGGACTGCCGTGGAAGTCCAGGATGTATTGAAAAAATATCTGGGCGATTTCGATCCGCGCAGGCTTGTCGTGGCTGCCGTGGCCTGCCTGATACTTTTTCTGTCGCTTGGCAACGACCACGGGAGCCGTTGGACCGGCATGCTTGGGGTCGAATGGCCGCAGATGACCAACTCAGAGCACAGAAAATGGCTTCCCGAGCGGGAAGGGGTCCTCTATAGCGACGGAATGGACGTTTTCTACAGGATATTTCACAACAATCCTCACGGAGACTGGAAATACATCCTTGGCTTCGAGCCGATATGGATGCCGGAAGATGACCTGAAAATCTATCGCCATATCCAGCTCACGAGGGGCAAGCCCCAGAGTTACGCTCCCTGGGTGGAGAAAATGACCGAAAAGGACAGGCTGGTCCTCGTCCGCACGGAAGAGCCGAAAATCGGGGGTCTTGAATGGCATGAGGTAACGCCAACTGTGTGGAGCGGCAGGCGAGTGGCGGGAATGGAGCAGCCTGCAAAGGATGAACGGTTGGAATAGAATATGCAACTTGTGAGCACTATTATTTGAGCACTATTTTGGGCTGTTAGGATCGAGGAAACGGCATGGAAAGAAATAGTTCGGAATACACGCTGGATCAGGATGTCGAACTTCTGCTCGCGCGCCACTCCGTGGATCTGAACATATTAAACTATTCATCCAGCGCTAACGGAGAACACCAAAAAAAGGATAGAAAAGTAGCAATTATACTCCCGGCATATAATGAAGCACAAACAATCGGCTCAACGATCCGTGCGGTTCATGCCGCAATTCCCATGGCAGAATTGTGGGTTGTCAACAACAATTCGAGTGATGATACCGAAAAAATTGCGCGCGGGGTGCTTACTGAGTTGAGCGCAAAAGGTGGAGTGCTTGTCGAACCCAGGCAAGGCAAAGGTAATGCAGTACGAAGGGCGTTCCATGAGATCGACGCAGACGTTTATGTATTGGCGGATGCCGATTCTACTTACCCGGCCGGGAGGATCGAAGACCTGACTCAGCCGATAATCGATGGCAGAGCTGACATGGTGGTGGGGGATCGTCATTCAGAAGGGTACTACAAGCAAGAAAACAAGCGTCCACTGCACAATTTCGGCAATCGAATGGTGCAGTCGCTTGTAAACAGGCTCTTTGGCGCCTCTCTGGTTGACATCATGTCAGGATATCGCGCTTTTAACCGAATCTTCGTCAAGAACTACCCGATACTGGTCGAAGGCTTCGAGATAGAAACAGACATGACCCTTCATGCGCTTGACAAGAAATTTAGAATTATCGAAATTCCCATTGAATATAAAGACAGGCCGACGGGCAGCTTTTCGAAGCTGAATACCCTCAACGATGGCGCCAAGGTCATCTTTACGATCGTGCGCATACTCCGGCACTACCGCCCGCTTGCCTTCTTTGGATGGCTGGCAGTGCTTCTCGCGTCTGCAGGGTTACTTGCGGCACTGCCCGTATTCCAAGACTGGGTCCGGTACCAGTACATATATCACGTACCGCTTGCGATTCTAGCCACCGGAATTGAAATTGTTGCCTTGCTGATGTTCGCTATTGGTCTCGTATTAGATTCGATTGCCGATCAGGGCAAGCGTAATTTTGAGCGTGAGCTGTTGCACAAGTTTTGAGTAATTATTCACCTCTGAGAACACTGAGGCCACAGAGATGGATCTAAATAATACAGCAGGGCGGATTACTTTGGAATTCGGCACAAGTGAGTAGAAATGAGTCAATATACTGGTACGGATAATCTCGAAGCAATGGAGGAGGCACTCAATTACAATGGTTTTCTACTATCGTTAATTCGCAACCAGTTAAGGCCCGGGATGAAAGTGCTGGACATTGGCACGGGAATTGGCACTTTTGCAAGATCATTATGTGATGAAGGGTATGACGTGGTGTGCTTCGAACCCGATCCGAATCAGGCAGCCTATCTCCAATTAAACGGACTCTGTGTAAGGCGTAGCCTGGCAGATATAGAGGCGTCACACTTCGACTTTATTTATGCGCTAAACGTGCTCGAGCATATTGAAGATGACCATAACGCACTGATACAATGGTATCGCTTGCTTAAGCCAGGCGGCAGGATGCTGATCTACGTACCCGCCTTTAATTTGTTATTTTCCAGCATGGATAAGAAAGTTGGCCATTATCGAAGGTACAAATGCGGGGACTTGGTCAATCTTATTAACAAGGCAGGGGGAAATCTAATTAAAATACGTTATGTAGACAGCCTGGGTTTTTTCATGTCCCTTCTTTATAAATATAAAAACGATGGAACGGGGGATTTAAATCGGACCGCCTTAAGAATTTACGATAATTTTATTTTTCCATTGAGCAGAATACTTGACCTTTTTATCTCGGGAGTATTGGGAAAAAATGTTTATGCGATAGCGCACCTCAAGGAGCAGGTAGTGGGGGCATGACGAGACGTGCGGGATTCACCATGATTGAAGTTATAGTGGTGCTCGTGATTCTGAGCATAGTGGCTGCAGTTGCGATTGCCAAAGCACCCTCTCTACATATTTATCAGGTGGCGCCTGAGGCAGAAGTTATAAAAGGCCATCTTCGCTATGCCCAGACGCGGGCTATGGATACCAGCACCGTTTGGGGCATCAACTTTGCCGCCGGTTCCTACACCCTCTTCAACAACATAAGCGGCTCCAATCCCCTGCTTCCCGGCGTAAATTCCGCAACGGCAACTCTAACTGCCGGAATGTCAATTTCGACTGGAATAGTTTCCTTCGACACGTGGGGAACTCCATATACGGACACTGCCGCCACTGTCGTACAAAACGCCGGTGGTTACAGGAATTTCAATTTGACATTGGGGTCGACCACCGTGGTCATTCAAATTTCAGACAACACTGGATTTGTTCCATGAAGACGGGACACTCACCGGTACCCGGATCACGAGGTTTTACTCTTGTCGAGTTAATTGTGACGATTGCAATCGTTGCCATAATGGCAGCCATGTATATTCAAATCATGGGCGTTTCCCTTATCGGAAATGTAAAACAGATCAATACGCTGAATAATTCTATGGCTCTCTACAAGGTAATGGAGGCAATGGTTGCGGATTACAACAATTTGATGGTAACCAGTGCGACCCCTTTGGCTACTTTCTCCACCCGCGTTACAAATAACACCGGGAGCTATGGGACCTATACTGTCGTACAGAACAGCTATGTCACATACAACGCAAGCGGTGTCGAGTCGTCAGCCAGTGGAACAGGGAGCGGCGCGCAGACGCTCAAGGTCAAGATCTCCAATGGCGGTATCACGTTGACGATGCTGTTTACGCAATGACCCTTCCTTAGCCCGGACAGGGAGTGAAAAGTGCAAAAGAAAACCGGTTTTACCCTGATCGAGCTTATCGCGGTGCTGGTCATTATGTCCATTGTCGCAGCAATAGCCAGCGTCATGATCCCAAAATATGTCAATGGTTATTTATTTGCTCGTGACGGCCAGTCCATAAGTCAAAAAGCACAGACAGCTCTGATGCGCATCGGCCTGGAACTTAGGTCATTACAGACAGTTAGTGCAGCCTCTTCCTCAAGCATCACATACACCAGGTTATCGAACAGCACGACAAGTCCAACCGTACTTACTCAGATACTCGCTCTATCCAACAATACAATAACACTGAGCAGTAACGGCACTGTCAACACTCTTCTCACCAACGTAAACACATTTACTTTGGCATACTATAAAGCGGGTTCTAACCAGTGGGTATACGGGACCGACAATATTTCCCTGCTCTCTTATATCGTGATCAATTTAGGCGTGACTTCCAGCAACGGTACGGTGATCAACTTCTCAACGGCGGTGAGCCTGCGGAACAATGGAAATGCCGGAGGAGAGCCTCCACCAACCACTACGAATCCGCCCGCTCATCAACCGTGTTTCGTAGCAACTGCCGCTTTCGGCCGGGAAGACCATCCGGTCGTGGTGACCCTGAGAGAATTTAGAGATCGTTATCTGCGGAACTGGAGTATCGGAAGGACCTTTATCAAGGTCTACAACGTAATCGGACCGCATCTGGCCGATGCCGTCAGGAATCGGCCATGGGCTTGCATGATGGCGCAGTTGCTGCTGTTTCCCATTGCCGGAACGGCTTTCTTTATCATTTATTTGCCGGCGGGACTGCCGGTGATTTTTATATTTTCCCGGGGGATATTTAACTTTGTACGTCACATCTTTTCAAGACAAAGGAAAACCGGCGTCGAGATCCTGTCAAGTGATAAAGGTTCCATACTTATCGCCGTCATCGCAACGATAACCTTTCTGGGACTGCTCATCGGGGCAATGTCAACGTTTGTCTCCACCTCTTCGATCTCCCAGGTTGAGGGGTTCGCATCCAGAGAGGCCTATTACCTTGCCGAATCGGGCTACAGGTATGCAGCTTCCCAATTCCTCAACGCCGGAGGATCTACGGGAGCTGCGGCTCAGGCCCTCAAGTTTCAGGAGCTTTCCACTCTGAACGATATAACCGGGGCATCGGCCGTAAAACTTGGCGCCAATGGCGTGGACGGCAACTTCTCACTTTCAGTGACTCCCTATTTTTTGGTCTATAGCGCGAACTATTCGGGCGGCGCCACCTCCGTCCAGTTGACGTATCCGGGCAACACACCTTCTTCAGGATATAGCCTTCCAACAACCGGAGTTTTCGATGTCAGCCTTACCAATACACCAACCCTGGTCAGCTATAGCAAGAGCGGGAATACATATACGATAACCAACGGAGGAAGCCTCCCCACAGCCGTGCAACAATACAATAGCGTTCGTTTTGTTACGAACCCGTCGGGCGGAGGATCGGTTACTCAAGGGGGCAATCTTACACTGGCAAACGCAGGACCGTTTCCTCCATATAATGGGACTTTCAGGGACGCAAGCGCGTCATCCCCCAATTCTAGCTATTGGTATCAATATCAATCGAAATCAGGCAATACACTTCAAAACATAACGAGCACAAATTCCGCCAGTCCCGGTACAGGGCTGCCCCTGACGGTCGCGAGCACTGACAACATAGTGTGCGGAGAATTTGCGGAGATACAATCTACGGGCACTTCCCTCAGTGGGGCGGCCCAAACTGCATCCCGGACGGTGCTGTACTATTCTCAAATCGGTTTCACCCTTCAAGGTGGATCGTCAGGTTCGTCAGTTATTACAACCGGATCGTCAGGCAGCCCGGGCGTGGACTCAATGGGCAGCGCCAGTCTGGCTTCAGATGCCAATTTCTCTGCCTCGGGCGGCAATATCGCTGTAGGAGCCGCGTCTTATACCACCGCAGGCGGCACTACTTATCTGCAGATGAATACGGTCAACGGCATTACCGGATGGTTGGATAACCTATTCGGAACCGGCTCGTGGGCGGTATTGACAATAAGTTCCACGGACAATACCAATCTTTCCAATGCCTTTGCTAACGGCAGCGCCCATTTTTATGAGACACAGGCAAAGATTTTAACGGGCTCTACGCTACCTTATTATTTAGCAGGCATAAGCTTCAGGGCACAGGGATCCGGATCTACGTATTATGGATATGGATTGTCATTTGCTTATTTTCCAAGCAATCCGAGCGTTGGCTCCGATGGTATACCTAATGGTTTGGTTCCAACGGATTCCAGCAACAACAACGTGACGCAAAAGCCTATCATTTTACTTTGGGAAAATACGAGCTCGGGGGGATTTCAATGGCTGGCCTACAAAGTACTGCCGCAAAGCCTTGTCAATGGTACAGGTATTGCCAATTGGGCCACTTTACTGGTCAGCCTGGAGGAAGCCACACACAGTGGTACGAAATATAACCAAATCAGGGCCTACTACGGCACTACCGGGAACCAGGGAACCGGGGCCAACACCGTCCCGACCGACAACAACAGCGGCAGTAACCCGCTTGGGACCGCGAACTGGACGCCACTTGACGCAACGGCGAGCGACTGGACTAAATCCGTGGATAATTTCACGCTGGTAAAGTGGGACGGCGTCAACTCCAAGTCAATCTCCACCCTCGCCCCGTCAACCGACTTACCAACCGGAGACACCGCAGAGGCCGGCTGCGTTATCGAGGATTCGACATTTGTGACATCTTCCTCCGAAGCGCTATACAGCCCCGAAATTTTATTGCATGTCGCCGGAAGTGCGAGCGGGAATAATTCGATCAGCGTTGGTTTTGACGATTTCGCTATTTACGGTCCGGCAGGCGCCAGTATCGGATTTATGAACCCAATCCAGCAATAATGAAATGCTAGTGCACCATCTTTGTCAGGTCCCACATCGGCAAAAAGATGGCAAGAGCGAAGAAGCCAACCACGGCGGCAAGCCCAACGATCAAGATTGGCCCAAGCGCCTCCGACAGCTTTGATAACGCGTGGGCAACCTCGTCGTCGTAGTGAACCGAGACCTCCCGGAGCATCTCGTCGAGATTGCCGGATTCCTCGCCTACGGCAACCATGTTGATCACCATTGGGGTAAAGTACCTGGCGGAACTGAGAGGCCCCGTTATTCCTCGGCCCTCTTCGACGCGGGTCCTGATTTTTTCGAATTCCCGCCCGATGGCCCTGTTGCCCAAAGCGCCGGCCAGCACTTTGAGCGCATCGAGCACCGGCACGCCGCTGGCCTGGAGTATGGCAAAAATACTGGCAAACCGCGACATTGCAGCCTTGACGAAAAGAGGGCCGAAGATCGGGAGCCTGAGAACCAGGGCATCCTTGTAATACTTCCCGCTCTCGGTCTTGAGATAATAGGACAATCCGAAGCCCAAAGCCGCGATGCCCATCAGACCCAGGTACCAGTAGTTATGGACAAATGCGTACAAGTTCATGCATATGACGGTCGGAAGGGGGAGCTGCAAACCTGCAGCATTGAAGACACTGGCAAATTTAGGGATAACGAAGGTGAGCAAAACGAAAAACGCTACACTCAAAGAGATGCAAACCATAATCGGATACTGGAGGGCGGACATGATATCCGACTTGACCTTGTGTTCGTGCTGGATGATCCGGGTGAGGCGCTCGAGCACCTCCGGAACGGCCCCGCTGGTCTCGCCCGCGAGCAGCATGCTGCAATAGAGGGGAGAAAACGTGCCGGGATGTTTCCTGAAGGAATCATAGAGCGTGGCCCCCTGCTTTATGTCCTGGCGCATGATGGCCGCGATTTTCTTGAGCTTGATATTTTCGGTCTGATTCTCCAGCACCTCGAGGAGCTTGAGCATCGGGACGCCCGCCTTGAGCAAGGTCCTGAATTGCTTGGTAAAAAGGATGAGCTCAGGAATCTTGACCCTGGTGAGCCGTTCCTTGAAATCATACATTGACGATCCGGAAGCGGACCCCCTTTCCGGGGCCACTTTCAAAGGGATGAGACCTCGACCGATCAATGCATTCGCGGCCATATCCACCGAATCGGCATCCAGGGTCCCGGTTATACTCGAGCCTGTTTCGCTTGTAGCCGTGTAGCTGAATTTGGACATTTGCGCACCAGTTCCTTTACTCAGACCAGGACCGCCGACATGGCTTCCTCGAAGGTGGTCAATCCCTGAACGACCTTGCTGACTGCATCATCCCTCAAGGTTCGGAGCCTGCCCGCCTTCACGGCGGCCTTGGTGATTTCCTGGGCCGAGAACTTCTTCAGGATCATATCCTGTATCATCTCGTCGTTCAGAAGGATTTCGAATATTCCGATTCTTCCCTTGTAGCCGGTGTTCATGCAGTTGAAACAGCCTCTGCCGTGCATGAAAGAGGCGTTTTGGACATCTTCAAGGCCGAACCGCTTGAGAAGCTCCTTGGGTGGATCGTAGGCCTCCTTGCAGAACGGACAAATGGTCCTGACCAGACGTTGGGCAAAGGAAATGAGAAGAACCGATGCGACAAGGAAAGGCTCTATCCCCATATCTATGAACCTCGTTATGGCCCCGGCGGCATCGTTTGTGTGGACCGTGCTGAGCACCCGGTGACCGGTCATGGCAGCCTGAACGGCAATGGCTGCCGTCTCTGCGTCGCGTATCTCGCCCACCAGGATGATATCCGGGTCCTGGCGCAGGATCGATCTCAATCCACTTGCAAAAGTCATTCCTGCCCTGCGATTCAGTTGAATCTGGCGGATCTTTTCAACCCGGTATTCTACCGGGTCTTCCAGGGTGATAATGTTCACATCCGAGTTATTGAGCTTTCGGAGGATCGCATAAAGGCTGGTGCTCTTGCCGCTCCCGGTAGGGCCGGTGCTCAGGATCATCCCATAGGGTTTGCTGATTCCGTTCTCTATCCGTTCCATATCGTCCAATGACACGCCGAGGCGGTCCAGGGAGTAGTGGCCGGCACTCATGTCCAGGAGACGCAAAACCAGGTTCTCTCCATGAATGGTCGGCAGCGTGGAAGCCCTGATATTGATTTCCCTGTTCTCCGTCTTGACGGTAAACCGTCCATCCTGCGGGAGCCTCAGTGTAGCGATATCCATCCCGGCAAGGATTTTTACGCGGGAGACAATGGGCATCAGCATGGACTTGGGCGGGGCCGGCATTTCGTGGAGCTTGCCGTCTATTCGGAACCGGACCGAGGAAGAAGCATGTTCGGGACTGATGTGAATGTCGCTGGCCCCTTCCCGAATCGCCTGGGAGATGATGCTGTTGACCAACCGAATGACCGGCGCCTCATCGGCCAGGTCCTTGAGGAGATTAACCTGGAGATCCTGGCTGCCGGCCTCTTCGAGAGTTTGGGAAGGCCCCTCCTCGATCTGCAGTTCCTCGATGTTTTCCAATACATTGGTGAGCCCCGAGCGCATTCCGTAGATGCTGTTCCGCAACTGGTTCAGTGTCCTCTCGGTGCAGATCACGGGTTCCACCTCAAGATTGGTGGCCACCTCGATTGCGTCCAGCGCCTCGACGTCCATCGGATCGATCATCGCTACATTGAGGAGGCGGGCCTTTTGCCTCAAAGGGACGCACTGGTACTTTATCGCCAGTTCAAGGGGAAATGTGTCCGCCAGCCGAAAATCCACGGGGAAACCGTCAGGGTGATATTTCTCGATCTCGAGCTGACGGCTCAACGTGTCTATGATAAGCCCCTCGCTGACAATCCCCTGCCGGGTCAGGTACTGGCCGAGCTTTAAACCGGATTTCCGCTGTTCAGCCAGGGCCGCCGCCAGTTGCTCTTCACTCATAAACCCGGCTTCGACGAGCATTTCTCCAAGTCTCTTTTTCCCTTTCAATTTCCACTCCCGGTTTTCGTATTTTTAGCGCCTTCGGGAAGATCAAACATTACCTATATCTTCACTAGTGAAGTCATTATCTCTTCAGAAATACGCACTTTAAAAGTCGCGCCAATTTCGGTAACATTGGAATGTACTTTGACCCTACGGGTTTGGCATATTAGCTTTATGATGTTATCGTTAGAGAATTTCTTGAATAAATAAAATTCCTGCGGTAATGACTTGATAATAATAGGCACGATGCATCCAATGCCTTTCAATGATATATCCAGAATAATACTAGGATATTCCATTATTCCAGTTTCTTTTACTATTCCAAGCTGCATAGTATTATAGACCAAGTCCCTTGCGGATTGCCTATTCTCTTGACCTATATAGTCAAGTGAAATATGTCTTGAATCCACCGGGCCGCTCTCGTAAACAGTGCAATAATCGCATTCCACCCCCATTGCCGATAGACACACTTCATGGGATTTTATGTAGCTTGGGTTAGAACACAGGCCCTTTGCCGGTATCTTTGAAGATTCTCCCAAAAAGAACAGGCAAATATCACCACAGACCCGTAGAGAATGCGAAGCACCGGGGGCAGCGTCCGCCTCGCGACAGATCTCGCTAATCAGCTTTTTGCGTTTCATTTTGTTCGCGCTCCTTTTAAGTCAACTGCATATGGCCCTGCTTGGTGGATACTTGCATTTATCGCACCAGATTCCCTAAAACAAGCATGAAAAGTCTAACTGAAGTAAGATGCAGGATGGAGTAGTGCGCAGGTTTACCGCGAGGTGGCAAAGCATCATCACGAAGAGGAGTTGGACAACGCAGACTCGCTGCTCATGGCCTTGCCCAAAGTAGGCCAGGTGAGCGCGAAAACAGGCCTGACTCATCTTTAACAGTATCAAAAAAGTTATTCTGCAAATTCAATAACATAGACTAGCACTTGACTTTCTTGGCACTACAAAACAGGGTTCTTTGAAAAATTCAGAGTTCACGAATGGTAGG
>Ga0187862_10000174_pt1 | contig 74941 bp, 63 predicted proteins | sample June2016WEW_10_1_FD_133003 | JGI IMG/M metagenome (GOLD analysis project Ga0187862, IMG submission 133003) | Peatland microbial communities from SPRUCE experiment site at the Marcell Experimental Forest, Minnesota, USA - June2016WEW_10_150 | ecosystem: Environmental > Terrestrial > Soil >... | reverse complement strand
GGGCGATTAATCCCGTAGATGGCCGCGTAGATCGCGACGGAGATCGCGCCGAACAGGAAAAACACGGTCAAGCTTGCATAGATAGCCGGCATCGCAGTTACTTCAGTACTTCACCTTGAGGAGTTTGCGAATCGAGAGGAACGCCAGGGCGTCGAGCACGCAGGCAACTTCGAGAATCTTCTGGCCGGACGGATCGTAAAAGAGCGTGTTGGTGTAGCTTGGCTGGATGATGCTGAACGCACCCAGCATCACGATCGGCAGGAAACCGACCAGTATCCCACTCATCTTGGATTGGGCCGTAAGCGCCTTGATTTGCTGTTGCAGACGCTGGCGGGTGCGAACGATTTCCGAGAGCCGTCCGATTATTATCGCCAGCGAGCTGCCGACTTCCGCCTGGACCCGGACCGCGACGACCAGCAGGCGGAGGTCCTCCTGCGGCACGCGCTTGAGCATCTCTTCGAGCGAGCGCGGCAGCGGCAGCCCGAGCCGGCTCTGTTCGATAGCGGAGCGGAATTCGGTGGAGATCGGATCGGCGAACTCGGCCACCACGACTTGCAATCCGCGCAGCAGCGTATGGCCGGCTTCGAGTGACGATTTGATCAAATCGAGCGCATACGGCAGTTGCTTGGCGAAGGCCTTGAGGCGCCGCTGCCTGCGCAGCCGGATATAGATTATCGGCAGGCTTGCCATCGCCGCGCCCATCGCGATCGACAGGAGTTCCATCCCCCAAATGGCCTCGCCGGCGATCAGGCCCGCGGTAAACATCACCAGGATCACGAGCAGTACGTCGACGATGCGGGCGTAGATTCCGGCCTGCCAGAGGTTTTCCTCGAGTTTTTGCAGCAGATTGAGCCGATAGAACCAGCTTAGAAATTCGCGTCCGGTAAGGCGTTGACGATCGGTCTTGGTAATATCGTCGGCCAGGGCAACATTGGGCCGCGACATCCGGCGCATCACGGTGCGCGTGACGCGGGGCCGATTGGGCCGCATGAACAGCATCGCGCAGGCAATCAGCACGAAGCCCGCGGCCGCAGCCGGGAAAAGCAGGTCGCCGAGGTTCATCGCGCAGCCATTTTGATCACGTTCGATTCGGTCTTGTATCCGGCCGTTTCGAGGCGCTGTGCGTATGCTGAGCGAATGCCGGTCGATTGAAAGGCGCCGTTGATTTTTCCCGTCGGGGTCGTGTCGGCGCGGACAAACTCGAACAAGTCCTGCATCATGATCATCTCGCCTTCCATGCCGCTGATCTCGGAAATCCGCATGACTTTGCGCGAGCCGTCGGAGAGCCGGCTGACGTGAACGATAATGTTGACGGCAGAGGCAATCTGCTGGCGCATCGCGCGCTGCGGAATCGAGACGCCCGACAGCAGCATCATCATCTCGAGCCGGCCCAGGCATTCGCGAGGACTGTTGGCGTGGATGGTGGCGATAGAACCGTCGTGGCCGGTGGACATCGCCTGCAACATGTCGAAGACTTCTGCGCCGCGGACCTCGCCGACGACGATTCTGTCCGGGCGCATGCGCAGACAGTTCTTGACCAGGTCGCGCTGGGTGACCTCGCCGCGGCCTTCAAGATTCGACGGCCGCGTCTCGAGCCGCACAACGTGGGGCTGCTGCAGGGAAAGCTCGGCGGAATCCTCGATCGTAACGATTCGCTCGTCCTCGGGAACGAACGCGGACAGACAATTGAGCATCGTGGTTTTGCCCGAGCCGGTACCGCCGCAAACGATTACGTTGAGGCGCGCTCGAACAACGGCGAGCAGAAACTCGACCAGGTCCCAGGTGAGAGCGTCCTTTTCGACCAGCGCGCCGATGTCGAAGCGATGCTTGCCGAAACGCCGGATCGATAGCGCCGGCCCGTCGAGCGCCAGCGGCGGGATGATCGCGTTGATACGCGAGCCGTCGGGCAACCGCGCATCAACCATCGGCGACGATTCGTCGACGCGCCGTCCGACGCGAGACACGATCCGATCGATGATCAGCATCAGATGCTGGTCGTCCTGGAAGACGACGTCGGTGGCGTGCAGCTTGCCGCGTTTTTCGACGTAAACCTGGTCGTGGCCGTTGACAAGAATGTCGGTGATTTCGTCGTCACGGAGCAAGGGCTCCAGCGGACCCAGGCCGAGCAGCTCGTTCTTAAGTTCCTCGATGAGCCGGCCGCGGTCGATGTCGGTCAGGAGGCGGCCATCCTCATTAAGAATGTCATTGATAGCGTCGGTGACCTTGACGGAGACCATCGCGGGCTCGAGGGTCTCGAGCTTGGACACGTCGATAGTCTCGAACAATTTGTTGTGGACCTTGACCTTCAAGCGGCGCGAGCTATCCGCGATCGCATCCTTGCGCCGGCGCACGGTCGCGCCGATAAGCGAGCCGCCGCCGGGAGTGGCCTCTGGCGGGCGTCCGCCCCTGGTGGCATTCGACAGCCTGTCTGTCAGTCCCATCTTGGATACCTCATCGACTTTGATGCGTGACGAAGGCGGATTTGAGCCGCGACATAAATGTTTCCTGAAGTGGGGCCAGTTCCGGACGCGGCATTACCAGGGCCGCGAGTTCGAGCATCGCGCGCGCGACCGGAGACGACGGCGCGAGCTGGAACAAGTCCTGCGCCTTCATTTCGATAGATTCGAAGGTACGATCGTCGGTTGGAATCTTGGCGTAGATGGGCCTGGCGAGAGTTGCTTCGATCGCCTTCTCGGTCAACGGATGCGACGGATTATAGCGATTGAGAATAAAGCGCGGCTCCAGCGTAGTCAGGTCCAGGCGCTCGAACAGATCGATGAATCGCCATGCGGATCGCGCCGCCGCGATCGTCTGATTGAGCACATAAAACAGATGCTCCGAGCGCTCCCATGCCGCGACCCCGTTTTCGTCCACATGGTCGCCGCAATCGACGATCACGTAGTCGAACAACTGCCGAATCAGATCGAGCACCGTGCCGACCGTGATGTCCGAAACCAGCTCGCCTTCTTCGATTCGCTTGGGCGCGGCCAGCAAATAGACCCCCGATTGATGCTTGGTCAAGGCGGATTCGAGCTGGATCGAATCGAGCTTACGGTCCAGCCGCACCAGCGGCATGATGGTCACTTCCGGATCGAGGTTGAGAAAGACCGCCAGGCCTCCGGTCTGAAGATCGAGATCGACCAGCGCTACGCGTTGATGCAACGACGCGAGCGCCAACGCGAGGTTGCCGGCCAGCGAAGTCACACCGACGCCGCCTATCAGGCTGGTGACGGAAATGACCACCCCGCCCTCACGGCGTTCGGTGCGCCAGCGCGCTTCGCTTATTTTCAGCAAGGCACAGGTAGCCTCTCCCGGGTCGAGCGGCCAGAAGAGAATCTCGTCGGCGCCCGCGCGCAGCGCTCGCTTCATCAGCCCGGCCGAGCGCGCGGTGAGGACGGCGAGCAGGCTTGGGCGCGGCGAATGGAGCGCCTGGCTCTGCAGAAAGCCCAGGGCAGCCTCCTCGTTGCCATTGACGATCACCAAGGTTGCGGCGGGCGGCGCGGCGACATTTTCGGAAAGATTCGCGGCGGTGGCAGTCTCGCCCTCGATGATCTCGAGTTCAGGCTCAATCAGCGCCGCCAGCACCGTCTTGAGCTGGGTGCGCTGCTCGCCGGGCTCGCCGACCAGCATGACCTTCATCGTGCTGCGACGACCCTCGCTCTTTGATCCGTTGAATGGCACTCGATGTTTCTCCTAAGTATGCGGGGCCTGGCAGCGGGGAATGTTCGTGCCTATGTTCCTGCGTATCTTCATGGCTTTCCCCTTATTGCCAGCTGCGATCACCGGCAAAGCCCGCCGACGAGGCAGGCTTTGCGGCCGAGACCGGAGATTCCGGTGCGCCGGTCAATCCCGGAGCCGCGGGTAACTGCGGTGGCGAAATGGCGGGCGTGTCCTGCTGCGCTTGAACGGAAGGACGCGCTCCCGCCGGGGAATTAGCAAAGGTGATCTCCTCCGACGATTTGCCATTGCGCATCACTTCCACTTCGATAGGAAGCTGCGCAGGTCCATGCGCTGGGCGCGCGGCGAGCGCCGGCGCCATCTGCGGTTGCATCACGGGCAACGTCGATGGGCCCCGATGCAAAAGATCATCGACTGCGATTCCCTTGGTCGCGACAATCTTGCTGTCGCTGTAGTTGCGCATCGCCAAACGCAGCATTCCCTCGTGACTGGCCAGGGTAAGTTTTTCGGCGTCGTCCGGAGTCACCAGCAACGTCACGACCTTTACTACTAGCGGCTCGTCCTTGACGTGTTCGATTTCCTGGGCGACCGCCAGAACCTCGATGTTCTGCAGAACGATCCGCGAGAAAGACGGCTCGCCCGGGCCAGTGCCCGAGACCGCGACCAGGATGTCCACGCGCATATGTGGCTGCACAAAGCCTGCGATGTCCGCGACTTCGTCCACCGGCACCGACATCGCACGCATTCCGGCTGGAATCAGCAGCGGCATCACGCCGGAGCTTTCCGCGCCCATGAACAGCTTGCTCGCGACCACCGGCTCATTGGCCAGGAACTGGCCCTTGGCGAACGAGCCCGCGACCGCCTGCGGATCCGTGAACGCGCCCTCCGGAACGCCGTCGCGCGCCCAGCGAACCAGTTTGACCTCGTCGGGCTCGAGTTTCGCGCCAAGCGGGATATCCTTTGCCGCGACTACGACTTCGACCGTGTGCGCCATCGCGCGCTGCACTTCGGACTCACGGGTTCTGATCGCGGAAAAGACCACAATCGCGGCCAGCACCGCGCCCATTCCCGCAAGGATTATGAAAACTATCGGTCGTTTCATCTATGCCCCCGTTCTAGCGCGACCCGCCGATGCGGTCCGCCCCCACCAGCACAATTCGATCGCTCACGCTCCCATCGCGCGTTGCGTCGCGAGCTGCGCCGCACCCGGCGAAGCCGGAGTTGCCTGAAGTCATTGTTTCTCTCACATCAAATCGTCACTTCGTCTGCAAAAAAACCCTGAGTTTCGGCGGCGGGGCATTCGGTCCCCGCCGCCTATCCCGCGCGCCTGGTTTCGACCGTGCGGGCCTTGGGGGCTGTTCTTACGCAGCCTTCAGTGTCGCGGTCACGTTAGTGATGATCGTGTTGATTCCCCCTTCGAGGCCTTCATACGCGATGTAGCCGGCTACCGCGATCGCCGCGATAATCAGCACGTACTCAGTCATCGTCTGTCCCTTTTTGCTCTCGCGAACCCTGATCATCAGTCTGTTGATGTAGTTCACTATCGATGTCCTCCTTTGCGCGTTGCGTCAGCGCAATCGATTTGTTTCATGCTCAGCACCTTGTACGAGGTTCAGGTGCACCACTCATGCCAGCGCTACCTCCGAGCGATAGTTGACGTAGCCACCCAAAGAAGACCGCGGGGGCGAATCTGGGACCGCCGGTGTCGCATCGCGATACATCAGATGACTCGGTCGCCGACACGGCAGTCCTTCCTTCTTGGCGGGTAGGCAATCGGCTGCCGCCTTTGCCATAATCAACTCATGCCGCGCTACTCCCGCACTCCTATTCTGCGCTCCGCCTTCCCGCGGATTGCCGGCCAAGCGGCCGTCGCGATCGCGCTGGCAGCCGTGCTCTCAGGATGCGCCCCGTCGGCGCTCACCGCGGCGCGTAGCCAAATAGCGGTCGGCAATTATCCGGCAGCCCGCCAAGAATTGGCCACTCTCTCAGCTCACGGCGGCGATTTGAGTGCGAGCCAGCGGCGCGAGGTGAAGGACGACCTCTGTCTGTGTGACTTCATGATCGGCCGCCCCGCGTTCACGCTGGCCGAGCAGCGCGCCGTCTGCGCCGACGCGGCCAAAGAACCGGGCAGCCAGAGCAGTTCGATCATCGCGCGAATCGACGAGGCGGCGCGGCGCAAAGACGCCGACGAGGTCGAAGCCGCTCTGTCCGACCACGACCTGGCAGACGCCGAGCGCGCTGCAACCGACTATCAGACTTTGCCGGCCGCCGATCCCGCAACAGTTGCGCGATGGTCCAGGCAGATCTGGACGTTGGCGGACGCGCAGGTGTTCGCCGATTCCACCGCGAAGAAAGGCTCGCTCGACGCCGCTATCTCCGAGGCGCGCAGGAATCATCGCGATGTCGAGAACATGGATGACGGCCAATTCACCCGATGGGTCGTCAAGACTGCGACCGTCTCGGGCACCCCGGTCGCCGCCGGCGTCGAGATGAAGGACTCGACCCTGAAGCTTTCCGTTGACGACGCCAACTTGCAACTCGCCGCGCTCAGTCTGGACAAACTCGCTGCGATAAACGACGCGATGGCGGCGCGATGCGGTTGCGACGCGCGCACCAACGTCGCCGTCGCTGAGACCGGCTTCCCTGCCTACTTCATCAGGCTGGATCCCGAGACCCGAATGTCCGAAGTAATGATCCTGCCGCGCGGCGATCGCGCAATCGTATCCGCCACCTCGAACTAGGCCTCCGCTGCGTCAGGTAAGGAGGCATCATGCCGGCATCAGCGAAAACCAATCCTCTGAGCGAGCGCCCCGCGTGGAAGGCATTGCAGGCGCATTACAACCAGATTCACGACCGCCAGCTGAAGACTCTGTTCGCCGAAGACCCCAATCGCGGCGAACGGCTGGCCGTCGAGGCCGCCGGCCTGTACTTCGACTATTCCAAGCATCGCGTGACCGACGAGACTGTTCGCTTGCTGCTCGCGTTGGCCGGCGAGGTGGGACTGCGCGGGCGCATCGACGCCATGTTCCGCGGCGACAAAATTAACCTGACCGAAAAGCGCGCCGTCCTGCACGTCGCGCTGCGGGCGCCGCGCGGCGCTTCAATCGGCGTCGATGGCGACGACGTGGTGCCCAAGGTCCACGCGGTACTCGATCGCATGGCGGATTTTTCGGCGCGCATCCGCGGCGGCTCGTGGAAAGGCCACACCGGCAAGCCCGTCCGCAACATCATTAATATAGGCATCGGCGGTTCCGACCTCGGCCCGGTCATGGCGTACGAGGCGCTGCGCCATTACAGCGACCGCAAGCTGACCGTGCGCTTCGTCTCCAACGTCGATGGGACCGATTTTGCCGAAGCGACGCGCGACCTCGACCCGGCCGAGACCCTGTTCATCATTTCGTCGAAGACTTTCACCACGCTCGAGACGATGACCAACGCGCACAGCGCGCGGAGCTGGAGTCTGGCCGCGCTTGGCAACGAAGCGGCGGTGGCGAAGCATTTCGTCGCGGTCTCGACCAACGCCGCCGAAGTGGCGAAATTCGGCATCGACACGAAAAATATGTTCGGCTTCTGGGATTGGGTCGGCGGCCGCTACTCGATGGACTCCGCGATCGGCCTGTCCACGATGATCGCCGTCGGCGCCGACAATTTCCGCGCGATGCTGTCCGGCTTTCACTCGATCGACGAGCATTTTCGCACCGCGCCGTTTGGCCGCAACCTGCCGGTCCTGATGGGCCTGCTCGGAGTCTGGTACAACGATTTCTTCGGCGCGCAAACCGTCGCGGTGCTGCCGTACGAGCAATACCTCAAGCGCTTTCCCGCCTATCTCCAGCAGTTGACGATGGAATCCAACGGCAAGCACGTCACGCTCGAAGGCGCGCCCGTCGATTATCAGACCGGACCGATTTACTGGGGCGAGCCCGGCACCAACGGCCAGCATTCGTTCTACCAGCTCATCCACCAGGGGACGAAACTGATCCCGTGCGACTTCATCGGTTTCTGCCGGCCGCTCAATCCGCTCGGACGCCATCACGATCTGCTGCTCTCGAACGTATTCGCGCAGGCCGAGGCGCTCGCCTTCGGGAAAACGCCCGAGCAGGTCAAGGCCGAAGGCACGCCGGATTGGCTGGTGCCGCATCGCGTGTTCGAGGGCAATCGTCCCTCGACCGTGATTCTCGCCGACCAGCTGACTCCCGAAACGCTCGGCAAGCTGGTAGCGCTGTACGAGCATAGCGTCTTCACCCAGGGCGCAATCTGGAACATAGACTCATTCGATCAATGGGGGGTTGAACTCGGCAAAGTTCTGGCGCAAAAAATCATCCCGGAGCTGGAATCCGCCGCGGAGCCGAAGCTGGCCCACGACAGTTCGACCAACGCGTTGATTCGCCGCTACCGCGCCCGGCGTCGGAGCTAATGACGACAGCGTCCGCCGCGATTGCCGCGGCCCGGCGCCAGTTGCCCTGGGTCGTGAGGGGAACATCGGAGGACAACCAATGAATATCAATATCCCGCCCGTCGACGAGAAGCCTTCCGACAGCGATATCCATTTTCTCGAAGATCGTATCAATGAGTACAACCTCGAGCGGACTCGTCTCAAAGACGGGAAAATCCTCTCTTACCTGGTGCGCGAGGAAGACGGAACGATCATTGCCGGCCTCTACGGTTGGACCTGGGGTGGATGCTGCGAAATCCGCTATCTTTGGGTACGGTGGGATTATCGCAATCGCGGATATGGCAAAGCTCTGATGGCGGCGGCGCAGACCGAGGCGATTGCGCGCGGATGCCGCCAGATGATCCTGGACACTCACAGCTTCCAGGCGCCGCGCTTTTACCAGGGTCTCGGCTTTGAGATCGTCGCCACTCACGCCGACTATCCGCGTGGCCATCAGAAGCACTACCTGAGAAAAGCTCTTCTGGAATCTTAATGACCTCGATTCAGCTATGATTATCGCCTAGCTTGGCGGTCGCTGCGATCGATGCACCGGCCGCAGCCGCATTCTGGAGGAAGTTAGATGATACAGCTGGTCGAGGTCCTGATGACGCGAAAAGTAGTCACCGTAAGACCGGCCGCTACGCTCGCGACCGCGGCATCCAAGATGAAGGCGGGACCGTTTCGACGGCTGCCGGTCGTCGAGGCAGACCAACTCGTCGGAATCGTAAGCGAATTTGATTTGAGACGCTATGCGGACGCGCTCGACTCGACGCTCGTCGAAACCGCGATGACGCGTCATCCGATCACCGTGATGTCCTCGGACACGCTGGAACGTGCGGCCACCCTGATGCGCCAGCACAAAATCGGCGCGCTTCCCGTTATGCACCTTGGCAAACTCGTCGGCATCGTTGTGGCAAAAGACCTCATGATGCCCGAGCCGCGACCGCTGCCAGAGTGGGATCCGCGCAACCGCCGGTAGCGCCAGCCCCGATATCGATTGCCGCGATCGGCGTGCCACTTTTGTGCCGCCGCCGTCATCCAATTGCCGCCGCCCGCACGTTTAGCTCGCCTGCAACAAGCCCGTTCATTCACGCCGCACGGCATAAATCTTGAACTGCAAGAACCAGGCGCTGCCGGGCAGTGATGTGAGAAGGAGCAATCTGTGGGCGAAGGCAAGCTTGGGAAACGGAACCTCACCGACAGATTACTTTGGGCTGGCCTTGCCGCGGCTATCGTTGCGGCGGTGGCAATCGGCTGGAATGCCGATAAGGACGCGCATGAGTCCTACGCCTGGAACAACTGGGTAAGTCACACGCAAAGTGTGCTCGACGCCCTGGACGACGCGCAAGAGAATTCACTCGCAGCGCTTTCCTCAATTCAAAACTACTACCAGAGCGGCGATCTGAAGAATTTGGCCAGCGTCAGCAATTCTATCTCAAAGCTAAAGCGCCGGTCCGTAGTACTCCGCTCCCTGACCGGGGATAACGCGTCCCAGCAGAATCGACTTGATCGAATCGATCAGATTGAGCGCCGCATGACAGCGCTCTCTGAGAATATTATTCGTTCGGCTCCGGCCTTTAGCCAGCCACAGTCCCTCAGGGCGCCGGAGGCTGCGGGGCTGAGTACCGCCGTTTATCAACTGTTTGTGCAATTGTACCAAATGTCCGCGGTGGAACGGCGGCTGCTGACAGAACGCACCGCAAGGGCCCGCGCGACGTCGCGCCAGAGCACGACTGCGTTGGAGATCGGCGGCAGTATCGTCTTCCTATGGCTGCTGATAGTCGGCGGCTACGCCTTCCTGACCACGAGGCGGCTGACTGATATTGCAAAAGCTCTCGCGGTCAGCGAGGTAGCTCGCGTCACCGAGCGCAAGCGCGTGGCGGACGATTTGCGGGCACTGAGCGAATCCGAGCGGAGATATGCCACCCAGCTCGAGGTCGTCAACAAGGAACTGGAGGCGTTCTCGTATTCGGTGTCGCACGATCTTCGCGCGCCGCTGCGCAGTATAGACGGCTTCAGCTCGGCGCTGATGGAGGATTACGCCGACAAACTCGACGAGCAGGCCAACCGTCACCTACGCCGGATCCGGGCGGCCGCTCAGCGCATGGCTCAACTGATCGACGACCTGCTCAAGCTGGCGTTCGTAACGCGCAGCGAGATGCGCACCGAAGCGGTGGACCTGAGCGCGTTGGCCAACGTCATCCTGGCCGAGTGCCAGACGGCCGAGCCGCTGCGGCAGGTCGAGTGTGTGGTTCAGGACCGGATCATGGGCCGGGGAGATCCGCATCTGCTGCGTTTAGTGCTTGAAAATCTGCTCGGCAACGCATGGAAGTTCACCGGCAAGACGCAGCAGGCAAAGATTGAATTCAAAGTGGCGGATCAGGACGGACAGGCGGTTTATTTCGTCCGCGACAATGGAGCCGGCTTCGACATGACCTATGCCGAAAAACTATTCGGCGCATTCCAGCGGCTTCATGCGGCAGCCGATTTCCCCGGGGTCGGCGTCGGACTGGCGACGGTTCAGCGGATCGTTCGACGCCACGGCGGCCAGGTTTCGGCACAGGCAGCGGAAGGCCAGGGAGCTACGTTTTCGTTTACTCTCGGAGTCAACCATGGGGGGCAACAATGAGCGAACGGGTGATCCTGTTAGTGGAAGACAACGCTGACGACGAAGCGCTGACGCTGCGCGCGCTCAAGAAGAACAACATCACCAACACGATCGTGGTCGCGCGCAACGGGGTCGAGGCGCTCGATTACCTCTTCGGCACGGGACAGTACGCGGGGCGCGACACCAGCGTCCAGCCGGAACTGATTCTGCTCGATCTGAAGTTGCCCAAAGTGGACGGCTTCGAGGTGCTAAGGAAGCTGCGCGCGGATGAGCGGACGAAGCTGCTCGCCGTGGTTATTCTGACCTCCTCCACTGAGCAGCAGGACATCGTCAACGGCTACGGCCTGGGCGCTAACAGCTACGTTCGCAAGCCGGTTGACTTTCAGCACTTCATGGACGCCGTCCGGCAGCTCGGCCTGTATTGGCTGGTCCTGAACGAAAGGCCGTTTGCCGGTCTCAGGAACGGCCGATGAAGCAGTCGCGCCGCATCCTGATCGTCGAGGACTCGGCGGACGATGCTGAGCTCGAGGTGCGGGCGCTCCGGCGCGATGGCTGCGACGTGACCTACCAGCGAGTTGATACGCCGGAAGCAATGCTGGCGGCGCTCGAAGGCGGCGGCTGGGATCTGGTCATCGCCGACTACTCGATGCCGCATTTCAACGGGCTCGCCGCATTGAAGATGCTGCGCGACAGAGGACTCGACCTGCCGTTTGTCCTGGTCTCGGGGACGGTGGGCGAGGAGCTGGCCGTCGAGGCCATGAAGTGCGGCGCGGATGACTACGTTTTGAAGAGCAACCTGGCGCGGCTGCCGCTCGCCGTCGAGCGCGAGCTGCGCGACTATGAAGAGCGAATCGGGCACCAGCGTGCCGAGGTCCGCTACCGCAGTCTCGTCGATCGCGTGCCGGTCGGATTGTACAGAATTTCTACCGAAGGAAATATTCTCGAGGCCAATCCGGCGATGGTCGAGATGCTGGGATTCAAAGACGCCGACAGTCTCAAATGCGCCAACATCGCGCAGCTGTGGCTGGACGCGGGGGAGCGCGCCCGGCTCGCGGCTATCATCGCAAAAGAGGGAGTGGTCCAGAACTTCGAAATGGGGATACGCCGGCCCGACGGCAGCGTCATCTGGTGCGAGCAGAGTGCGCGCGCTGTTTACGACGCAGCCGGCAAGGTCGAACACTACGAGGGGGTGATGCTGGATACCACCAGCCGCAAGCGCGCCGGGGAAGAGGCCGATCGCGCCCGCGATGGAGTGCGTGACCTTGCGCTGGAAGCGGCCCGTCTGCGCTCGGAATTCCTGGCCAGCATGAGCCACGAGATTCGGACGCCATTGGCAGGAATCATCGGGGCCGGAGAGCTGCTGTCGCTTTCCGATTTGACTCCCGAGCAACGCCGCCAAACTGAGATCGTTCGGTCAAGCGGCGAGCTGTTGCTGACCACCGTCAACGACATACTCGACTTCTCGAAACTCGCAGCCGGCCGGGTCGTGCTGGAGAAACTTGACTTCGACCTTGTCGAACTGACGGAAAGTCTAATCGATTCTTTTGCAGTGGCTGCTCGCGGCAAAGGGATCGAGCTTGCCCTGTATGTGGACGTGAACATGCCAAGCGGCTTGCGAGGCGATCCGAGCAGGCTGCGCCAGATTCTCAACAACCTGGTGTCGAATGCGATCAAGTTCACCGAGCACGGCGAAGTGATGGTCCGGGCAAACAGGGTGGAAGACACAGCCGACGATGTGCTGGTGCGCTTCGAGGTGTCCGACACGGGGATTGGAATTCCATTCGAGGCGCAGGGGCGCCTGTTTCAGCCATTTGTTCAGGCAGAAAGCTCGACGAGCCGGCGCTTCGGCGGCACCGGACTCGGCCTCGTCATCGCGGCCAGGCTGACCGATCAAATGGGCGGCGAGATAGGATTTGAAAGCGCGCCAGGAAAAGGATCGAACTTTCATTTCACCGCGCGACTCGAGAAGGGACTGGAGATTGTGCGTCCGTGGATGACTGCGACAGCCACCTCATGCTTCAACGGGATACGCGCGTTGATCGTCAACGACAGTCCATCCAGTCGTCAAATCCTTTCCGAATACCTGACGTCGTGGGGAATTGAGAACGCGGCGGTCGGCAGCGGGGCCGAGGCCCTGGATATTTTGAAGCTGGCGCGGACCGCTGACGAGAAGCAAATCGTTGCGCTGATCGATGAACAGATATCCGGCCTGAGCGCGCTCGGCCTCGCGCGTGCAATCAAGGAGCGCTCCGATATCAAAAATAGCAAGGTGATCATGCTTAGCGCGCAGCGCGCTGTGCGCAATGCGACCGAAGTGGTGGATGCGTGGATTACAAAGCCGGTGCGTCCGTCGCACCTGTTCAGCTGCCTCCTCGAGTTATGCAGAAGTGCCGATGGCGTCAGCACCAAGACCATCGCGGCCCCGCCGGCACCGAGCCCGATTGACAATGAACCGCCGCAATGGCGCAAGGCGGTACAGGTGCTGTTGGTGGACGACAATCTGGTGAATCGAACTATCGGGGCGCAGCAGCTTTCCGTCCTCGGCTACACGGCGGAAATCGTCGATGGGGCACGGCGAGGGTTGGAGTTCGTGTCGTGCCGGCGCCCCGATATTGTCTTGATGGACTGCGAAATGCCCGAGATGGACGGCTACCAGGCGGTCGCGGAGATCAGGCGGCGCGAAGGAAATACTCGGCACACCGTGGTAGTCGCGCTTACTGCTCACGCGACGGAAGGCGATCGGGCCCGATGCCTCGACGCCGGAATGGACGATTATCTGAGCAAACCCGTAAAGCTGCAGTCGCTTGCAAAAATGCTGGACATCTGGGCAAGCGGCAAGCTCGACCACATCCTCCCTTCGGCGCAGTAGATGACCTCAGAATGCCTGCGAGGTGCTCGATAGGCGCGATGGACGGAGCGGGTGACGGCAGATAGAAGTAGCTATCATGCCGCTTGAATCATCGATTGTGGGCAGCACGGGTGCGCCAATGGTCAGCGAGATCGATTCGCGCTGGACGATGGCCTATGCCGCCGCGCTTGGCGACGCGATGCCCTGCTACATGGACACCAATCGCGCCGTGATTGCGCATCCGATGTTTCCGGTCTGCTTCGAATGGCCGGTGCAGGTCGCGATGCGCGCGCAGTTCGAAAAATCCTCCACGCTCACGCGCGACGAGGCGATGCGCGCCGTGCACGCGACGCATGACACTGTCCTATATCGCCCGATTCTGCCCCCCGAGCGGCTGACGACGCAGCTCACGGTCGCGGGAGTCCAGCGGCGCACGCCCGGCGCGTACATGGTCACGCGCCTCGATACCATCGATGGCGCAAGCAAGCCGGTTTGCACGAGCTGGTATGGCGCGCTCTATCGCGGAGTTGAGGTCAAGGGGCCCGATATTCCGCCGACGCATCCGCCAGCGCCGTTGCAACCGATCGTCGAGGAAGGCGAGCCGCGTTCGCAGTGCCGGGTCGATGTGCCGTCGGGCATGGCGCACATCTACACGGAGTGCGCGCGAATCTTCAATCCGATACACACTGACGCATCGGTAGCGCGCGCCGCCGGGCTGCCCTCGATCATCCTGCACGGCACCGCGACGCTCGCGATGGCAGTGTCACGAATCATCGAGAGCGAAGCGGGCAACGATCCTGCGCGAATTGAAAGAATTGCGGGCCGTTTCGGCGCGATGGTGATGATGCCCTCGACGCTGACGGTGCGGGTGCTGGGGCGCGATGACAGCGCGGACAGGGCGGCGGTCTTCTTCGAGACGTTGAGCGGCGAAGGCGGGCTTGCGATCCGCGAGGGACTTGTGGTGTTGCGCGCGTAGTTCACGACGAGTTCTGCTAATCGAACTGTTCGTCGGAGGGTTTGACGGCGCGGAACTGAATCAGCAATGCGATGTCGTAAATTGTCTTGAGCGCGCCCGCGCAAATCAGCGGCCATCCAAATGACGAATGATTCAGCATCGCGCCCGCCGGCAACGGCGCCATCGCCGCTGCCAGGCTGCGCGGCACATTGGTCACCGTCGCCGCGGCCGCGCGCTCCTCGGGCGGCACCACCGCCATCACATACGACTGGCGCGCGGGAACGTCCATCTGCGAGGTCGAAAAGCGCAGCAGCAGAAATGTCATCGCCAGCCCCGGGGTCGGCATCAACGCCGCGACGATCAGCATGACGTTCGACGGCAGATGGCTGAACACCATCGTGTTGATCCGGCCGAACCGCGCCGAAAGCGCCGACGAAATAAACTGTGAAAACGAGCCAAGCAGTCCGGCCGCGAAAAAAAACGTGCCCGCCACTTGAACCGAGAGGTTGAAGCGCCGAAACAACCACAGCGCCAGCAGCGACTGAATTACGAATCCGCCGCCGAGCGAGTCGAGACTGAACAGCGCCGAGAGCCGCAGCACGATTGCCCGCGACTTCGCCAGCGGCGCGGACCTGGCGGGCTGGCGCTCGACTTCGACGGCCGGGGAGAGACGCCGATAAACCGCGAACGCAATCACCGCGATGATCGAGTATGCGACGAAGCCCGACCGCAGCGCCGGCGCGAGCGCCCATCCATGGCGCGCCGCGAGGATCGCCGGCACGCCACTGGCCAGCGCGCCAAACGCACCAGCCGTCGCGCCCGCAACATTGTACAGCGCGAACATCGCGGTCAGATCGCGAGGCTCTGCGGCCTCGGCCAACGCCGCCTGTTCGACGGGCAGAAACAGGCTGACGTCGCCAGCCGATGGATTCAGCGTGCCGACGACCGCCACCACGAACAGCAGCCAGAAGCTCTCCGTGGTGGCGAATCCTATCCCCGTTGCCAGCATCAGCGCGCACGCCGCAAGCAGGACTCGACGCCGGCCCAGCCGATCGGTGGCCAGCCCCACCCATAGCGTTAACGCCGCCGAGCCCAGCAGCGTGCCAAACACGATTGCGCCGACGCGGAGCGGATTGAAGCCGATCGCGGTCAGGTAACTTGGCAACAATATGCTGACTGCCCCGTCGGCAAGGCCGCGCAGCGCGCGTGTCGCCAGCAGCAGCTTGGCGTCAGTCGTAGCGCTGCGCGGGAACCATCGACTGATCGGACTCACCCTCATCTGGCCGAAACCTAACCCCCTAGCCCTTCCCAACGTGGGAAGCGGAACAATCGCATTGAGATGGTCTATAAGGCGCGCGCCGCCAAGGGAAGCCAATAGCATAACGCTCTGTTCGCCGATCCGCTGCTTGTGGCATACTCGTGGCCTCTGCGCGTGTTTTGGGGAGCAATCGTCCACGGCCATCCGAAGGGAAAACTTGATGCGCGTCGAAATCAGCGATGGCGTCATATGGCGGGATCTCGGCGGCGACGTAGTCATCCTGAACGTCGAAACCGGCATCTACTTCGGCCTCGACGGCTCGGGTGGCCAGATATGGCGCGAACTCGTCGAACACGGTTCCATTGAGAAAACCTTCGCGTCGCTAAAGCAGCAGTTCGATGCCGAGCCCGACGAATTACGCCGCGACCTCGACGCTCTCGTGGATCAACTTGTCGAAAAGAGACTCGTGCATCTGATCGCCGAACGCAAAGGTCGTTTGCGATGACGCCGAGGCTGGAGGCATCGGGCCGTCACCTCGGCGCTTCGATCTAATGAGCGGCATCGCGGTCCTCTATCAATGGGACGGTGCTCCAGCAGACCGCTCGACCGTCGAGCGGATGATTGAGGTCATCCCGTACCGCTCGGTTGACGGCTTCGGCGTATGGGGCAACGGCCCGGTCGCAATTGGGCATGCAAAGCTCCAGACGACGCCCGAAGCTTCGGCCGAGACCAGCCCGTTCGTGGACGAAGCCAGCGGGCTCGTTCTATCGATGGACGGGCGGGTGGATAACCACGACGAACTCGCGGCGGAGTTGAACTCGCATGGTCATCGTGTTCGCACGGGCACTGACGCAGAGATCATGCTTCGCGCCTGGCAGCGCTGGGGTGCCGAGGCGCCTGCGAGAGTCATAGGCGATTTCGCGTTCGCCTTATGGGACCCATCGAAGCGGACGCTCTTCTGTGCCCGGGATCCTCTAGGAGTGAAGAGCTTCTACTACTTCAATGGCCCGGGGTTCTTTCTGTGCGCCTCGGAGCTTCATCAACTGTTCCAGGATCCAAGGGTCGTACAAAGACCGAACGAGCCTGCTGTAGCCGAGATGCTGGTGAGGCTCCCGGTTGATCGCGAGGAGACACTCTTCGAAGGTATCCGCCGCCTCGAGCCCGCGCATTATCTGAGCGTGAGCGCGCGTGGCGTGGAACGCCGGCGCTATTACGATCTGGACGCCTCACGGGAGATCACCTATCGGAGCGACGACGAATACTCCGATCATTTTCTCTCACTGTTCAAGGAGGTGATGCGATGCCACCTTCGCAGCAACAAGGGAGTCGCCTCGGACCTGAGTGGCGGGCTTGATTCCGGATCGATTGTCTGTGTGACCGAACAACTACGCCGCGACGGCGAAGTGCAACTCCCGAATTTTGAGACCTTCACGGTTCGCTTCGACACCGGACCCGCGGCCGAGGCTGAGTACGTCGAAGAGGTCTTGCATAAGTATCCTCATCGCCATACCTACGTTCCTCCAGGCATGGCCCCGCTCGGCCAACTCATTGCCCAGGTTGCGCACTACCTGGACCTTCCGGATTTTCCCAACTCTGTATGCGCCGATTACACGCCGCTGCTTGGCAATCGTAACGACCTGAGAGTTCGGCTGACCGGTCTGGGCGGCGACGAGTGGTTTGGCTCGACCTACGCTGCATACGCCGACCTGTTGAAGCAGTTTCGCATCGTCGCGCTGTTGCGCACGCTGCGGATTGATCGAAACCAACCGGCCGGATTCGCGCCTTTTCCGGGCTATGCCAATGCTCTGGTGCGGTATGGAGTCTTGCCACTCGTGCCCTACCGCCTCAAAGCGGCGCTCAGGCCATGGCTGCGTCGCCCGCCCGAGCCTCCCGCGCTGGTCGTACCCGCGTTCGCGGCCAGGATGAAACTCATGGACCGGCTGTCTGCGAGGCAGCCGTGGCCCCGATGCCGCAGCTTCGCGCAGCAGCTCCTCTACCAGGGCTACTCGTCCGGATGGCTCTCGTACGCGCTCGAGATGGACGCGCGCTGGACCGCGGGCTTTCGACTGGAGGGACGCAGTCCCTTGCTGGACCGCCGGATACTCGAGTTTGCCTTCGCCATACCTGATAACCAGCGCTTCAGGCCCGGCGTTAGCAAGTTCGTGTTGCGCAATTCGATGCGCGGAATCCTGCCGGAGCGAATCCGGCGGCGGTCTTCCAAGGCTGACCTGACGGAGTTACACCCGATGGCGCTAATCGCGCTTGGTGGAGAGCGGCTGTTCGATCGCCTCAACGTCGTCAAAAACGGATGGGTCGACGGAGTTGCTGTGCGCAGGCTCTACCGCTCGATGGCTGAGGCGTTTTCGCGCCGCGATCCCTCCTACATGGAGAATGTCCTGGAACTATGGAATATCTTTGCGGTCGAACTCTGGCTCAACGTGGTGTTTCTCGGTATCAGCGAGCCTTTCAAGCACATAACCGAAACCAGCGCAGCGGCTTTGTGACGATCGTCGCTGCGCTATTCGCGCTGTAAACGCTGTCGCAACGTAAGGCAGAGCGAACTGAAATGGAACGAGTAAAATGTCTTTGATGCTGGATGAGCATCGCCTGTATCTTTCCGACCTGACCCGAACCTCATTGTTTCGACGGGCGATCAACGCGGTGGTCAAGCCGGGCGATGTCGTGCTCGACATCGGCTGTGGAACTGGGGTGCTTGGCCTGCTCGCGATGAAGGCCGGAGCCGCAAGGGTGTACCAGATTGACCAATCGCCCATGATCCAGGTCGCCCGCGACGTGGCATCTGCCAATGGTTACGGGCAAAGCACGATCGGGATTCACGAACGCTCCGGTCGTGCCAAGCTTCCCGAAAAGGCCGACGTCGTCGTTGCCGATCAGCTGAGCCACTTCGGAATTGGCGCCGGGATGCCCGAGGTATTCAACGACGCCCGCCGGCGTCTCCTCAAGCCGGGCGCCCGCGCGATCCCTCGACGCATCGAACTCTTCGTCGTCCCGGTGAATTTCCCCGACATGTGGCGCATCGCCAGCTTCTGGGACAAACGCCATGCGGGGCTGAAGATGTCGTCGGCACGCAGTATTGCATTCAATACCGTTTACCCCAGCGAGAAGAGCCCGCGCCGGATGCTGGGCAAACCCGCGCGGATGTTCAGCTTTGACCTTACGGAGCTGACGCCGGAACGTTTCTCTGCCAAGGCCGCGATCGAGGTTTCAGCGGCCGGCGTTATGCACGGTCTCAGCGGATGGTTCGTTGCCGAACTGGCGCCGGGCGTGATCATGACCAATTCGCCCTTTCGCAAAAGCCGAATCCAACGGTCCGCCGCGTTCTTTCCGGTCGAGAAGCCTTTAGCGCTGAGCAAGGGGGATCGCCTGGATATCACGATGACTGCTATCAGCACGCAGAACCTCCTTAGCTGGAAGGTGGAGGTCTTCAATACCAAGGGTAGGGAAAAAGCACGGTATGTTCATTCCACGCTCAAGGGAATGTCACTCATGCCTGAAGAATTGGCGAAGACACGACCAGACTTTGTGCCACGGCTGTCGGATTGGGGTGCGGCGCGAAGATCAGTGATGAACCTGGCCGATGGAACACGTATACTGGCCGAAATAGAAAGGGAAATGCTCCGACTTCACTCGGATCTTTTCCCATCAATAGCCCATGCGTCGGAGTACGTCACCAAGGTTCTCATGACTGACTTGACCTAGGTCGTCGTCTTGCATACGCTGAGTGCGCGTTTCGAATTAGGTAGCGCATCCGTATCTTGACCAGCTTCGGCGAATCAGGAAGGGCTACGTCGGTTGCAACAAGCGTAAGTATCTTATATAAAGTAACCTGACGTTCTGATGCGAGGCGAGATGCAATTGGAGTTTAGGGGTTGGAGATGACCAAAAAAATTAAGATAGACGGGCAGAAGCCTCGGACGCAGAGCGTCAAGAAACCTTATGCCCGTCCTCATCTCGTAGAGTACGGCAACGTGGCAAAGCTCACAGCTTCGGGTGGGACTGCTACTCCGGTTGACTCCATGTCAGGCATGACCGGACCCCCGATGTGACCTCCGAACCTGCGAGCCAGCAGATCGTCTGATTTCCAATCGAGGTTCGTTATCCGGCTGATTGCGCGTTGTCAATATCACAGTCGGCTGCGGTGCCTGCGCAAGAGAGCCGGCACAATCGGGCGTTGAGGCAAATCGAACGGTCTCAACCGGAAATTTCCTGGGCGTCGCGAACCGTCACTGACCCAAGCAAAACACCGATCCCGGTCTTTCGACAGCACGCTTACGGGCTGCGAATCGTTACAGACATCCCGCTTCCGGAGCTTGCCGCAATTCGGGTGTCGTCGGTCAGGTCGGCGATTCGTGCGACTCTTGGCGGCCGCTTTCAGCGCATCCGCCTCAATCCCCGATGGTACCTGCGTTCGCGGCTTCCAGGCGGCGGGACTTGGCTGCGCTGCGGCAAGACCGAGGGTGGCTACGTACTCTCCTTTGCTAACATCGCCGACTTTATCATTGACAGCTCCGGAAGCCAGGTAGTCTGCTGCAACGCGAGCAGCGACGTTAGCCTCGAGACCATTCGTCATCTCCTGATTGACCAGGTGCTTGCGCTGATCGTAAACCTGCGCGGCCGGGAGGCCCTGCACGCTACTGCGGTCGCGACGCACAGCGGCGTTTGCGCATTCACGGGGCCCGCAGGGTCGGGCAAGTCAACGCTCGCCGCGAGCTTCGTCCTATCGGGATATCCGCTGGTCTGCGATGATTGCCTGGCGCTTTCCGAAGGTAAAACGATTACGGCGCTCCCCGGTTATCCGGGCCTGCGGCTGTGGGATGATTCGATACGCGCGCTCGGCGCAAGTTCACGGAATCTGAAGCCGGTTGCGCACTATACGACGAAATCGCGCTGGCAAGACCACTCGCGACGCGCCGACTTCTGCTCGACGACACGCCGACTCGCGCGCATCTATCTGCTCGAGCGCGCGCGATCGAGCAAACGCGCAGCCCGCGTCCTGATCGAGGAGCTCGCTCCCGGCGAGGCGCTGATGGGGCTGGTCAAGGCGGCCTACAGGCTCGACATCACCGACCAAGCGATGCTGACGCGTCAGTTCCAGTTCCTGTCCCGCGTCGCCGAGCGCGTCCCGGTCAAACGCCTGATCGTGCCCAACGAATTTTCCGCACTCTCCGATGTAAGACAGGCGGTGCTGCGCGACTTGAGCAATCGCCGGCCGCCCCGCTGAGCGCTATACCGGGGCGATAGATTTCTCAGCAAAAAAAAGCTCCGCGGGTCGCAGGACCCGCGGAGCCATCAAACGATCATGACTCAAGCCTGAAATTTTCCAGCGCCGATCAGAACGTGACCAGCGGAATGCAGGCGGGACTCGACACGCCGTCGGCGTTGGCCGTGCCCCAGTCATTGCCGACCCACTGATTGTCGCCGCACGTGCTGCTCGCGTCGTGGAGATCGTAGCCGCTTGTTACACCATTGCCCGATGCCTTGATGAGGTAGACCACATCATCAGTGGTCTTTTCACTTGCATCCAGGAAAATTCCGTCACCCTGGTTACCGGTGACCGCGGGTGTAGTAGTCGTCCCTATGGGCGCATCGCCCACCCGAACATCGGAATTGGAGCCGCAACCAGACGTGCAGCCTACGTGAACACCAGCGCCGCCGTTATCCGTCGCTGTGAATACGTTGATCCTCGCGCCGCTCGAGTGTGTTATAAGCACGCCGTCGGCGCCATTGCTTGAAGCGTCGAAGTCAGTAGCTATGCACTCATCGGTGCATTGATTGAAGTAAACACCCTGCTTGGTGTTGCTGTCCGCGGCAAAATTGGACCACGTCGACGTCGCTCCGCCCGACGTGCCGTTCAGCTCCAGCCCGATTTGGTTGTCCTCCAGGGTGACGTTATCGCCAATGCTATTGTTCGACTGATCCAGGATGCCATATTTAAACCCGGAGATTGTGCTATTAAAGCCTTCGATCACGTCATTATCGGCTGCGCTTGCGATATTGATTCCCGCTCCAGTCGAGGTCGCCCCAGGGCCCGTGATGCTGTAACCGAAGAGATCCAGGGTGCTGTTGCTGCCAGTCATATTGATACAGGTGCCGGTGCCAGACTCCGTGAGGTCGTTCGCCAGCTGATAGATAGTGTCGCTCCCGCTCAGCGTCCCACACGCGGTGACGGAGGTGGGATCTACAGCGTTCGCAGACGCATGATGCTTCTTCGCCCAAGCGGCCTGTGGGCCAGTCAGGACCAGCGCTACCGTCAAAGCAAGAAAAGATACGCCAGGAGCGCCTATTCTCCGAAAAAACCCTCTTTTGATCGCCTTCATATCGTTTATGCTCCTTCGCTTTTCTTTCGTCTTCCCTAACGACACATCATTCGTAGTGGCGTCTTCGCAACCCTTGCTCTTGGAGGTTTATTCAGAACCTGCCGAAGTAGACTTGGCAATGGTTTACGACCGACGGCGCATCATTCCATTTCGCCTGTCTTCAGTCAAGTGGTTCTATGACGCCCGTTGACGGCTTTGTTGTTCGATTTTAGTCGTTAGATGTCGTAGATTAGGCTCAGCGACGAAAATCTCTACAAGTTGTTATTCTATCGCCCACAAAACGAAAGCGGCTGTCACCGATAGATACACTTGTAAGCCGTACTTGGTTCCAGCTCGCGCCTGGGGCTGTTATTGATAATTCCGTGGAATTCGACTCCCTCCTCGACCTTGCCGACTTGCCCATCGAAGCGGCGCTCGTGCTGTGCTGCGCGACAACCGCGGCCACGCCCGTGCGCACGGAGCTCGCGTCCGACCTTGCGCCGCGCGTACGCAGTTGGGACCGCGTCGTCGATATCGCCAAACGTCATGCGGTGCTCCCGCTGGTACATCGCTATCTGAAGCTCGAATGTCCGACCGCGGTTCCGGGTGACGGGCTTGCGAAGCTGCGGACGCAGTGGCAGATGATCATTCTCTACAACCGTCATCTGACCGCCGAACTTGTGCGCCTGATGGGCCTGCTGAAAGCGGCCGGAGTTCCGGCGGTCACCTTCAAGGGCCCGGTGCTTGCCGCGATGGCATACGGATCGATCGAACTTCGCCAGTTCAGCGATCTGGATATTCTCGTGCGTCAGACTGACCTGCCGCGGGTCGCCGAAATACTCACCGCCGAACGATATTTGTCGCCGCATACCAGGCGCGAAGGCCTCGCCACCGGCTACTTTCAGGAGTACGAGGACGCCTTCGCCGGACCCGACGGGCTGGGCGCCGTGGACGTTCATTGGGACCTCACGCCGCGCTCGTTCCGTTTCGCCCCCGACGAGGAAGGCCTGTGGCGGCGCGCGCACGAGGTCGATCTGGAGCTCGGCAAAGTGATGGCGATCGCGCCCGACGACCTGTTGCTGTACATCTGCGTGCACGCCGCGAAGCATGGATGGGTCACGCTCGGATCGATCTGCGATGTCGCCGAGACCGTTCGGGCCCGTCCGGAAATCGATCTGATGGGGATACTTGACGAGGCAGCCGCGCTCGGGAGCCGCCGAATGTTCCTGACCGGCATCTGGCTGGCGCACGAGCTGGCCGGCGCGCCGATTCCCGCCGATCTTGTCCGGCTGGCTCGCGGCGACCGCGCCGCCCGGGCATTGGCAGGACGCGTCGCGGGGCAACTGTTCAGCGGAGCCACGCAGGGACGGGCAGACTTCGATCCGTGGGCGGTTCCGATCCGCTCGATCGAGGGCGCACGCGCGCGAATCCGCTACATCGTCCGCCGAATGCTGGCGCCGACGATGGGCGACTACGAACTCATCCCGCTGCCGGCAGCGCTCTTTCCGCTCTACTGGGTGATCCGGCCGTTTCGGATGGCGGTGCAATACGGGCCGCGGCTGGTCCGCGGCTCTTCGAAGAGCTCGAACACGTGAGCAGTCTCAATTTTTGATTTTTCAGTGGATTTTTGGTGAGCCGGCCGGGACTTGAACCCGGGACCCTGTGATTAAAAGTCACATGCTCTACCGCCTGAGCTACCGGCTCGCCCGAGAGCTTTCAATGCTTACAGGTAATTCGAAGGATTGGGAATAGTCGCGACTTCCGAAGTCGGTTCCGCAACGCCGCCGCGCTGCGATTTCAACTATGCATGTGCGGCGAAAACTCTATCTTTAGACACTCAAATTAGCTCAAAGCGTGGTGCAGGTTACCAGCAGAGCGACCGAAATGAGGGCGCTGCAGGCGCCACGCTATGTCATTTTCTGTCAAAGTTTCTGTCCAGCGACGTCATAGTTGCACCGCGCGCATCACGGTGAAGAGCGCAATGACAAAACATAAGTTGACTAGCCTTTGCCCAAAATCAGGAGTTGCTGCGCCGACCTGCTTGACAGGCAACCCACTACTGGAATATATCCAAACCCTACAAATTAGTAGAGCAGGTTTGGGGAATAAGCGGAAGTCAGAAGTTAGAAGTTAGAAGAGTCAGCGCTCGAGGGGAACTGAAGATGCGCCTACATGAGTACTCGGCGAATGGATCGTCGGTCGCGACTGCGAGGCAGAATCTTGGCGCCCAGCCGTTGGACGCAACGTCCGAGTGGTTGAGCCTGGCGGAACTTGCGCACGGGTCGGAACGGATCGGCGGGGCGGTGGTGCGGTCGGCGCACGCGCGCAAAATACTCAAAACCATTTCACGCTTGAGTCCGTACAAGTCGACCGTGCTGATTCACGGCGAATCCGGAACCGGCAAGGAACTGGTCGCGCGCGCGCTGCATACGATGGGCTCGGCGCCAAACGGCCCGTTCGTGACCTTCAATTGCTCCAACCTGGTCGATTCGCTGGCAGAGTCGCAGCTTTTCGGTCATGTGCGCGGCGCATTCACCGATGCCCGCGAGGATTCGCTCGGCTATTTCCGCTCCGCCAGTGGCGGAACTCTATTTCTGGACGAAGTCGGCGAGCTTCCGCTGCACCTGCAGCCCAAGCTGCTGCGCGCGCTCGATACCCACGAGATTCAGCCGGTCGGTTCGTCACGCACCTACTCGGTTGATATCCGGCTGGTCGCGGCAAGCAATCGCAACCTGCACGCGATGGTCAAGGCGGGGCAATTCCGCGACGACCTCTACTACCGGCTTAACGCGGCGGCAATCCTGGTTCCGCCGCTTCGCGACCGGCGCGAGGCAATCCCGGCCTTCATCGCTCATTTTATCGAGCACTTCAACCGCCTGTTCGGCAAAGATATAAAGCTCGTATCGCGGACCGCCGTGGACGCGCTGTGCGCCAACCAGTGGCCCGGCAACGTCCGCGAGCTTGGCCATGCAATCGAGAGCGCGGTTCTGATGACCGAAACTGATCGTATCGATCTCCACGACCTGCCTTTGCGCCACGACGATGCGAATCCGCAAGTGCTGGTCGAGCCGGTCGGGAAGGTGCTGCAAAACGGCGGGCTCAATCTCGAAGGCGGGCACAATAGCGCCGGGATTGACTGCGAGAAGGCGTCGCAGCGGTGCTTCGAAATGGCGACCTGGCCTTACTCGCTCGACGCGGTAATCCGCGAGGCCTCGAAACTCGCGCTGGTTCGCGCGCTGCAAGCGACCCAGGGCAATTGCCATCGTGCGGCCGAGCTGCTGGGCGTATCGCGCTACACGGTTTACCGAATGCTGAACCGGTTTGGCCTGGGCGAAGGCCATACCTACCGGACGCTGCGCAAGTCGACGGTACGCCGCGCGTCCTGAATCCCCTCTGACGGCCTCTCCCGGTTTGCGACTGGCGACCTGACTCGCCAGCCGCGGGAGCGGCTATGACCTCAAGCGGAAAGGCCTAAGAAAAAACGACTGGATTTCCCGAAAGATGGACAGTACGCGATCGATCCTGTACACCTGACTCGGTTACAGGAGGTCGGGTCCTGGAGCCGCGAACGGGAAGCGACCTGACGGGCTCCGTGGGTTGTTGAGCACGCTGCGCCCGCGGAAGGCGCAGTAAAGGGCAAGGCGCGCATGCCGATCGAAACATCGCGCGACGAATTCTCCGAAGAAGACCTTCCTCCGCCTACTGGCACGATCTTCATATTAGGAACGTACATGCTGGTGCTCGCGGTGGCCTGGGCCGTGATGTTCTGGATGCTGCTGGGCAGATAAATGGAACGGTACGAGAAGGCCTTCCTCGCGGCGTGCGCGGTAATACTGGTGATTTTTCTGGGCGCGCTTGCCTACGGCAGCGTCGCGATGGGCGTGCATCTTCCTTCCCGTGGCGGGCTGATCTATTGCGGGGTCGGCGAGAAGCTTCGCAAGGTGCTGAGCAAAACGCCGCCTTTCGATCACCCCGGAGTGCAGGAAATCGCGCCGGGGAAATACCGGGCGGTGGTGATCGCGAAGACTTGGACCTTCGCTCCCAATGAGATCGACCTTCCGGTGGGCGCCGAGGTGAGGTTCGTCGCAACCTCGGTTGACGTAATTCACGGATTTTTCATCGTCGGCACGCGGGTCAACGTGATGCTGGTTCCCGGGGAGATTTCTCAATTCGACTATCGCTTTACCAAGCCCGGCGAATACCTGCTGATATGCCAGGAATACTGCGGCGAGCTGCATCAGACGATGGCCGGGAAGGTGGTGGTCAAATGAGTACGGCGGTCGTCTCGGAGCCGTCGGGCTTCGCCCTGCCGCAGGGCCAGTTGAACGTTATCAAATGGAACATCTATTTCGGGTTCGCGGTGCTTGCGGTCGGCGTCATCATGGGACTGGCTCAGGCGCTCAGTTACGCGCGAATAAACGTCGTCCAATACTATCCGGTAGTGAAATCCTACTACCAGGCGCTGACGATTCATGGGGTGTTCAACGCGCTGGTGCTGACCACGGCGTTCGCCAACGGCTTTATCGCGCTGACCACGGCGCGAGGTCTCGGCCGCAAGCTCAATAATGCGCTGCTGCATGCGGCGTTGTGGACGCTTTTTATCGGCTCGATCCTGGCGGCGTATGCGATGTTCGCCGACAAGGCCTCGGTCCTGTACACCTTCTACCCGCCGCTGGAAGCCCACTGGACGTTCTACCTGGGCCTCGCGTTGGTGGTGGTCAGCACGTGGATAACCTCGGCGGCCCAACTCGCGGCGCTGCGCGGATGGCGCAAGGATCATCGGGGCGAGCGAGTGCCGCTGCTCGCCTTCATGTCGATCGCAACCTACGTGATGTGGGATATCGCATCGGTCGGGCTGGCCGTAGAGGTCGTGGTGTTCCTGCTGCCATGGTCGCTGGGATTGCTTCCGGGCGTCGATCCGATGCTCGATCGCACGCTGTTCTGGTTCACGGGGCATCCGATCGTGTACTTCTGGCTGCTGCCGGTTTACGTTTCATGGTACGGACTGATTCCCAAACAGGCCGGCGGCGTGCTGTTCAGCGACACCGTGACGCGGGTGGCCTTCATACTTTTCATCCTGCTGATCCCGGTCGGCTTTCATCATCAGTTCATGGACCCGGGAGTATCGCAGGGACTGAAGTTCACCATCGCGGCCATGACCTTCGCGATTTTCTTCCCCAGCCTGATAACGGCGTTCTCGGTAATGTATGCGCTCGAGATCGGGGGACGCCGCCGGGGCGGGAACGGGCTGGTCGGATGGTTTTTCAAGATTCCATGGAGCGATCCGTCGGTGGCGGCGCAGGTGCTGGCGATGATCGCATTCCTGATCGGCGGCATCTCCGGGCTGATGAACGCGAGCTACACCATGGACATGGAGATTCACAACACGGCGTTCATATCGGGCCATTTTCATCAAACCGTCGGCTGTGCGGTGGCTCTCTCCTACATGGGAATTGCCTACTGGCTGATACCGTATTTCGAGCGGCGCGAGCTATGGTTGCCGCGCCTGGCACTGTTCCAGGCATTTTTGTATTTCATCGCAGTGATGATTTTCTCCAACGGCCTGGAAGCGGGCGGCATGGAGGGATTGCCGCGGCGCACCGACATGGTGCATGCAACCTACGGGCTGGCGGCGTGGAAGATTCCGGGAATCATGACCGCGTTGGGCGGAACGCTGATGTTCGCGAGCGCGATGCTGTTCTTTCTCATCGTGGTGATGACGATAGTCGCCGGCAAAAGGACCGCGCAGCGCGACCTTCCGTTCACCGCGACGGTCCAGGCGCCACCCACCGTCGGATGGCAGCCGCGGCTCGATCGGCTCAGCTACTGGGTCCTGATTTCGGTCGTGCTGGTAATCGCGGTCTATGGCCCATTTTTTCTCGAACACTTCCCGCCCAGCCTCTCGATCCAGGGCCTGATCTATCCTTAGCAGGCTGAGCCGGCCGGCTTCATCACCCGCCCGTTGAGCCGGTTGGCACAAGCCGTGTAACCTACCGGCAAAGGGCCGCGCGGCGGGCCCAAAAAACCATGAGAGAGCCAAGCTAAACGGTGCCTCGCGTTTCTGTAATCATTCCCGCGTACAACGCGGCCGCGACTATCGCCGGCACCCTGGACAGCGTAATCGGGCAGACCTTCCAGGATTTTGAAATCATTTGCGTTGACGACGGCTCGACCGATCGAACCCGCGCAATCGTTGAACAGTACGCCCGAGACTGCGGCGACCGAGTGAAGCTTGTCGAGCAGGCCAACAGCGGACCGGCGGCGGGGCGCAACAACGGCGCGCGGCATTCGACGGGCGAGTATCTCGCTTTCCTCGATGCCGACGACGTCTGGACGGCGCCGATGCTCGAGCGGACGGTGGCGGTTCTGGACGCCGACCCCCTGCTCTCGCTGGTGTATTGCAACGCGGCGCTCGCCGACAGCGAAGGCGTGGCGCTGGATACGTCGCTGGTCGGCAAAGGCTTCGACCATCCGCCGTCGATCCATGAACTGCTGACGCGGCTGTGGCCGATAATGCCCAGCGCGGCGCTGGTGCGGCGCTCCGGTTACGAAAAATGCGGCGGCTATCGCGACGAATTGCGCGGCGCGAGCTTCCGCTTCGAGGACGTAGATTTCTGGATCAAGATGCGCGAGCAGGGGCCGTTCGGCTATATCGCCGAGCCGCTGGTGATATGGCGGTTCGCGTGGTTTCCGAAGCAGCTCAAGCGGTTGCCTGACTATTCGAAAGCATTGCACGTCTTCGAGGCGTATCTGCAGGAGCGTTACGGAGTCTCCGCGGCGCCGCTGGTGAATGCGCGGACGCGGGCTCCGCGAAGTATCCTGGCGACGATAGGATTGAAGGCGCTTCGCGACGGCGATCGCCGGCGCGCGCGGGCGGCGTTCGCGCGCGCGATCAGGGTGGATCCCTACCGGTTCAAGAACTACCTGCGCTGGATGAGGACGTTTCTGCCCGATCGGCTGGCGCAGAATCTTTCGGGTAAAAGTTCGCGGCGTGCTCGATCTGGCGGCGCGTATCAGGAATAAATAGACGGCGGATCGCTTTTCGGCTTTTCACTGTTGGAGGCATTTTCAATGCGGGTGATTGTAACTGGCGGGGACGGCTACCTTGGATGGCCGCAGGCGATGTACTTGTCCAAGCGCGGCTACGAAGTATGCGTGGTCGATAACTTCAGCCGCCGTCTATGGGACCTCGAAGGCGGCACCGAGAGCCTGATTCCGATTGCGCCGCTGCAGGACCGGGTGGCGGTGTGGCGCGAAAAAACCGGCAAGACGATACAGACGGCGATCGGCGATTTGACCGATTTCCCTTTTATCAGCGCCGTGGTCCGCGATTTCAAGCCCGACGCAATCGTCCACTACGGCGAGCAGCGCAGCGCGCCATTTTCGATGATCGATCGGCGCCATTCGGTGCTCACCCAGGTCAACAATCTGGTCGGCACGCTCAACGCCGTTTACGCCATTCGCGAGCATGTGCCGGAGTGCCACCTGGTCAAGCTCGGCACGATGGGCGAGTACGGAACCCCGAACATCGACATCGAAGAGGGCTTTATCGAGATTACCCACAACGGGCGCACCGACACCCTGCCCTATCCCAAGCAGCCGGGCTCGTTCTATCACCTGTCCAAGGTTCACGACTCGCACAATATCCAGTTCGCGTGCAAAATCTGGGGAATCCGGGCGACCGACCTCAACCAGGGCGTCGTTTACGGAATCGACACCGACGAGACGATGCTCGACGAGCGCCTGGCGACGCGCTTCGACTACGACGGAATCTGGGGCACGGTGCTTAATCGGTTCTGTATCGAGGCTGCGATCGGGCATCCGCTCACCGTGCACGGGAAGGGCGGCCAGACCCGCGGCTACCTGAACATCCGCGACACGATGCGATGCATCGAAATCGCGATCGAGAAACCCGCCAAGGCCGGCGAATACCGCGTCTTCAACCAGTTCACCGAGCAGTTCTCGGTCGAGCAGCTCGCCGACCTGATCCAGGTTGCGGCGAAGCACAAGGGCCGCAGCGTCGAGATTCAGCATATCGCGGACCCGCGCGTCGAGGCCGAAGTCCACTACTACAACGCCAAGCACACCAAGCTCATCGACCTGGGCCTCAAGCCGCGCCTGCTGTCGGAGGTGCTGATCGATTCGATCTTCGACAAGGTCGAGCATTTCAAGCATCGCGTGAAGCTGGATCGCATCGACGCGCTGGTGAACTGGCGGCGGATCAGCAATGCGGTCGGGTATGGATCGATGTCGTCGCCGGCGGCGCCCGCCGAGACTGAACCCAAGCCCAAGGCGCGGGTCTCGGGCACGCGGTAGGGAAGCTGCGCTCGATGCGCAAGTAACTTTTCAGGTGGCGCGGATCGCGCGATAGCGGCTAGCTTCGAAGATCGAACCGCAGAAGCTATCGACGGTCACGCGAACGGTCGAGTGCGCGAATAATGCTCATCGGGAGTAGCGTTCGCGCGATCCGCAAATATGTCTTGAACGCCGTGCGATCATAAGAGAGCGAGCGAATCAGGCATTTGCGCGCGGCGGCTCGATTGCCCTTCCTGAGCTCAGCAAGGCCGGTATTTCTGAGGATACGGACTTTGTGTTGGGTGTAACTCTGAAGAACTCCAGAGGCGCGATCTCCATATCGAGATCGAATCGACCGCACGAAGAGCTCGCCGCGGCTGTCTCGCCTGAGCACCTTGGGATATAGCGGGCCCATCGTGAACCGCGTGAGCTTTTCGGGCAAATAGCTGAACTCGCCTTGTTCGCGAATACGAATCCAGAAGTCCAGGTCCTCGCTGAATCCTTCGGCAAAACGGCCGCACTTTTCATAGGCCGCCCGACGCATCACGACCGTACTCGGCATGATCGGCCACAAACGGCTGAGCATCTCGTCGAGGGTGGGAGAATGCGCTGTTTGCGCATCGACGGGCGAAGTACCCAGCTCGCGGCCGGCGGTGTCGCAATTGGAAACATCCGTATAGACGAGTGCGACTTGCCGAGACTGGTCGAGAATCGCGATCGACTTTTCGAGTTTGGTTGGCAGCCAGAAATCATCTGCGTCCAACAACGCGAGATACTCGGCTTTCGACTTTGCGATTCCGGCGTTGCGGGCGGCGCAAAATCCCTGGTTGGGCTGCCGAATGACCACGATCCTGGAGCCGAACCGTTCAAGTATGGAAGCGGTTGCGTCGGTCGAGCCGTCATCGACGACGACGACTTCGTAGTCGGTGAAGGTTTGATCGAAAATGCTCTGGAGCACGTCGCTAATCGTGGCGGCCCCGTTATAAACCGGGATTATTGCCGAGACGCGCGGCGTGCGTCCGCCGGATGTTGACGCGGCAGATGTCATCCGCGCCGGCTCAGGCCTCGCCATCGCCCGTGCGCGAGGCCGCCAGCGGCGAGCGAGCCGGAAGAAAAGTCTTCAAGTATCGACGGTAGGCCTTCGGTGACGCGGGTTGATAGTGGATGACGCGGGCGAGACAACGGCGCGCATCCTTGGGGCGTCCCTCCTCCATCAGAGTGCGGGCCATATGTCTCATGACCTTCATTCGCATGCGCCGGAATTCGCGGATGAGACCGGTGGCCGAGGCGCCATAGCGCACGCGGACCAGCCGAACGAACAGTTCGCACTCCCGCTCGCGTTCCAGCGCCTTGGGATAGAGCGGGCGCGTGGTCTTGCGCATCAGCAATTCGGGGACGGATCGGAAATGTCCGTGTTCGCGGCCATTGAGCAGGAAATAGAGATCCTCGCATGACGTTACGAAGCGCTCGTCAAATCCACCGCATCGGTCGAAGACCTCGCGGCGCACCATGAACTGACTCGGCACGACATTCCACGGGCGCTCGAGCATCTGCGCGAGCGTCGGAGAATCGACGCCTTGGGTCTGGCTGTCCTGATTGGGCATCGGCCGCCCGTTTAGATCGACCCTGAGCGCGCCCGTGTACACCAGCACGCAATTCGGATCTTGATCAAGGACGGCTGCGGATCGCGCGAGCTTTTCGGGCATCCACTCGTCGTCAGCGTCGAGGAACGCGACATACTCGCCGCCCGATGCGCGTACGCCTGCGTTGCGCGCCCCGGCAAGACCGCGATTGGGCTGGCTGACAACTCGAATTCGATCGCCGTAACCGGCCAGCACCGACGCGGTATCGTCGGTCGAGCCATCGTCGAGGACCACGACTTCGTAGTCGGAGCACGACTGGGCGAATACGCTCGCCAGTGCGCGGCGGATCGTGGCTGCGCCATTATATACCGGAATTACTACCGACACCTTTGCCATTGCGGGTCGCTATTTCCCCTGAATGGCGTCAGCGCGAGGAGCTGCGGGACTGCAATCAGCCTGAGGTCTCTTCCACATGGAAAGGTCTCGCCCGATCATCGGCTCCAGCGCATCGAATTCCGGCCGCATTAAATCGTGAAGGCGCGCTTCAGTCTCCTGATCAAGCGATGAGAACTTCGGCCCGCCGCCGAATGAGAATTTCCAAAGTCCCGCTCGTTCAAGGAAATTGAGCATGCCGTAAAGTTGTTTCTCTTCGAGCCAGTACATGAAATGGCGCGCCTTGCGGGCGACGTGCGGAAACCTTGGCAGATCGGTAATTGAATTGATCAACTTGCCCTGAGCTGCCAACGCCGGCACCGGGTACCGCGCGATACCGATAAAATCGCAAACCCGGTCGAGGTAGGCCTGCGGATCGGCGCGCAGGTCGTCGTTGAGCAGGACCAGCACCCGGTCCTGGCCAAAACGCGCGCGCCAGTCGGGCAGATGCCTGGCGTAGCGGGTCACTTCGATCACCTGCGGAACTTTTACGAGGAACTCATCGAGCGGAAAATTCGTAAGCGTGTAGTGACGCCAGAGTTTATAAGCCGAGTAGATTCGTTCGACCGGATTGCGAAACGTGCAGATGATTTTGCATCGCGGGATATGCAGCGCGATGCGCTCGGCGGCCTCGGGGAAGCCGAAGTATGGATTGACCTCGCCAATCGGGCGGCCGCCGCCGGCATCGCGAAAGTGATGCGCGTACCACTGGATCCCCTTGTGGTAGTTGGTGGTGAAGAAATCGGTCTCCTTGATTCCGGCCGGCAGATCGACGCGGCCCTTGAGGACTTCATGAAGCCACGTTGTGCCGGTCCTGCCCGGTCCGACCGCAACGAAATCGGGCAGTCTCAGTTGACGTCCGCTATTTGAAGATTGGGTCACGAAGATCGTCACGGCTGGTAGCGCGTGCACCAGCTACAGCGGCCTTTCGCTTATCGTGGCCAGCTTGTGGTGCGCGCGGTTTCTTCCACGCAGAGAGATCGATCGCAAGCAATTCCTCGAGCTCCTCGACTTCGGGGAGGTAGCGCTGACGCAGGTGCTCCTCCTGCTCGGGCGTCATCCGGCCGAACGGCTCGCCGCGGCCATGGCAGAAATCCCATACGCCCCAGCGGTCCAGAAGATTTATCGCACCGTATGCCTGGCGGACCTTGAACCAGTACATCAAGCGCGTCGCGCTGCGGGCGAGCCTGCGATTTTTTGGCGCGCGATCGAACGAATGAACATCGTCGCGGATTTCGGGCCGCGCGGAAAGTGCAATCCGCTCGATGCCTATGAAATCGGTCACCCGATCCAGATACGTCTGCGGCTGCTCGCGCAATTCATCATACATCGTGATGAGCACGTTCTGGCGGCCGAAGTTTTCGAACCATTTGCGCAGATGGAACGCGTAGCGGTTGCCGCCGCCTAAACTGGGCCGGGATTTCAGGACCTCGTCGAACGAACCGCGCGCCCAGGCGTAGTGCGCAACCAGTTTATAGACCGAAAACGAATGCTCGACGGGATCGCGCAGGGTGATGATTACCCGGCAGTTCGGAATGTGGGTCTTGATGCGATCGGGGGTGAGCGGATCGAACAGGTAGGGACAGATCTCGACGATCGGCCGCTGGCCGGTTGCGTAGCGAAAATGGCGCGCGTACCAGTCGATACCCTTGTCGTAGTAGAAGCTGAAAAACTGGGTTTCCTTGACGCCGTAGGGCAGATCGACATGGCCTTCGAGCACCCGATGCAACCAGGTAGTGCCGGTGCGACCGGGACCGGCGCCGATGATCTCAGGGAGCCGATGTTTGATGGTTGCGCTCATCCGTTGGCCAGTCGCTGCAGCCGGGGCGCCGGGGAAGTATCGATAGTGCGCGGCGAGCGCGATTTCTTCCACGCGGAGAGATCGATCATCAGCAATTCCTCGAGCGCTTCGACCTCGGGCAGAAAGCGCGCGCGCAAGCGCTCATCCTGCTCGGGAGTAAGGCCCGGAAACAGGTCGCCGCGCCCGTGGCAGAACTCCCACACGCCCGCGCGCTCGAGCAGGTTGATAACGCGATACGCCTGATGGCCCCTGAGCCAGTACATGAACCTGGTCGCTCTGCGCGCGAGTTTGCGGTTTTTGGGCGCACGAGCAAAAGCATTCACATCGCCACTGAGATCGGGGCGCGGCGAGAGCACGACTCGCTCGGCGCTCATAAAGTCGCAAACCCGATTCACATAGCTCTGCGGATCCGCGCGCAATTCATCATATATCGTGACCAGGACGTTCTCGCGGCCGAAACTCTCGAAGCACCTCTCGAGACGCGCCGCGTAGCGATTGGCGCCACCCAGCTGCGGCAACGCTATGAGGGCCTCGTCGAAGGTTCCGCGACGCACCCATCCGTAATGACGCTGAAGCTTGTACGCAGAATAGATTCTATCGACCGGATCGCGCATCGTCGCGACGATCCTGCAGTTCGGGATGTGGGTCTTGATGCGTTCGAGCGCCAGCGGATGAAAAAAATATGGGCAGATTTCGGCGATCGTGCGATCGCCGGTCGCGTAGCGAAAATGGCGCGCGTACCAGTCGATACCCTTGTCGTAAAACGTGTTGAAGAACTGGGTTTCCTTGACGCCGCAGGGCATGTCGACCACGTCGCGCAGCGCGTTGTAAAGCCAGGTCGAACCGGTGCGCGGCGGCCCGATTACGATAACGTCGGGGAGCCTCGAGGGGCGCGCGCTTCGCATTGCGGGCAATATAGAGTTCGAAGATTGTGGCTTGGCGATGGTCATTCCGGACCTGCCCCAGCACCGGCATCGCGGCGATGACCGTCAACGATAACATCGCCAATATTTCATATCAATCAGGGCGCGGGCGCCAGCGCAGGTCGGCGCGCGGGAATCGCCGCGCAGGGTGCGGCTGCGACAGCGGTGTTGCGATGCTCACAGCTGACTGAGCGACAGTTTCGAGCCGCCCTCAAATCGGTAATAATTGACCTCCACGATCCAGACTGATACTTCGAATGGATCTGGAACATGCGGAGGATGCGCCGGCGGCGGCCCTGTGGGACTCCCGGCGCGACGGTTTGAAACGGATGAAGAAATATAGATGAGTACGCAGACCGAAAATTCAAAGTTTTACGAGCCGATCGTACCGTCGGACCAGATTCAGTATCGCGAATACAAGCTGCTGCTGAAGCCGGAGCGGTTTCCCGACGAGAAAGCGTTTCACAAGTTCTGGAAGTTAGCGCATCACGCGGCGAAGTCACTCGGTATCAAGCTGGGCAAGATCGACCAATCGGTCAAGCCGCATCAGCGCGAAGTGGTGTTCTACGACACGCCGCACTTCAAGCTCTACAATCACGGCTTCATCCTGAGAAAACGCACCTTCTATCATCACGGTCTGCCCGACGCGAAGCACGAGCTGGTGATCAAATTTCGGCATCCGGAAAAGAAGACGGCGCTGGCGGTGGATCCGCGTCCGCTGCTGCCGTGCGCGTACACGCTGAAGTTCAAGGAGGAAATCCTCCTGCCGAAAGATGGCGCGCTGGGGATGCGGCTGGTGTATTCGCACAACTGCGAGCTCGACACACCCAACATCATATTGACGCAGCGATTCGAAACGACCGCGGAAGCATTTCCGGCGCTTAAGAAAATCGACGCGAACCCGAAGGCGGCACTGAGCGTAGTCAACGGCGTATCGATCCAGGAATACGAGGTTGACCTCGGGATGCTGGACTTCGGGCACAAGCTCGAGGCGAAGGCGACGCTGGCGGTATGGCGGGTGCGCACGACCAACACGCCAATCGTGGCGGAGTTCGGCTACCAATTGAAGTTCGATAGTCCCGAAGCGGTGCGGCGCAAGCAGCGCGAGCTTTCCGAATTCTTCTACACGGCCCTGCAGTCGCGGGCCTCAGACTGGGTGCAGCGTGGAACAACCAAAACCGCCCTCATCTACGGATACGGAAACACCAGTCTCAAGCACCAGGAATGAACCCGATCTTCATCCGAGCCTGCTGACGCTCTTCCGAATCTTCCTGCTCGCGGGCGGGCTCAGCTTCGGCGGCGGCGCGGTTGCCTATTTGCGCGAATACCTGGTGCAACAAGAAGGATGGCTCGACGACGAGGGATTTCTCGGCGCGATGGAGATCAGCGAGACGCTGCCGGGGCTCAACGCCGTCAACATGGCGATCATCATGGGCGACAATCTGCGCGGGCTGGCCGGCGCGGCGGTGTCGGTCATCGGGATGCTGCTGCCGGGGGGAATCGTCGTGATGGTGCTGGGGATACTGTATCAATCGAATCACGGCAATCCCGACGTCAAGCGTTTTCTGCTCGGGATCGCAGCCGCGGCGGTTGGCTTGCTGTCGGCGGTGACGTTGCAGATCGGGCGGCGCCAATTCCGCCAACTCCCGGATATCGCGATCATCATCCTGACGTTTCTGGCGGTCAGCTTCGTTAAATTGCCGCTGTTCGTGGTGCTGCTGGGTCTCGGGCCGATATCGGTCTGGCTCTACCGGCCCAAGGTCTCAAAACCGCGCGCGCAGGATGAGCATTTGCCATTTCATCGCGGCCCGCGCCATCACCTGTTTCGTCATTAACTATTGAGATCGAAACCCGCATGACGCGATTGATACATCTGTTCCTGGTTTTCGCTCTGCTGTCGGTGTTGGCGGTCGGCGGCGGCACGGCGGTGCTGCCCGAGATGCAGCACATGACGGTGCATACGTTTCACTGGCTGAGTGACGCGCAGTTCCGCAACATCTACAGCCTCGGCCAGGTTGCGCCGGGACCAAACATGTTGATGGTGCTGGTGATTGGTTATCAGCTGGCGGGATGGGCCGGGATGGTGGTGGTGGGAATCGCATTTTTCCTGCCCGACTGCGTGATTACATTGTTCGTCAATCGATGGTGGGTGCATCTGGGCGGGTGGCCGTGGCGTACATCGATTCAGCGCGGGCTGGCGCCGGTCGCAATCGGCCTGATGACGTCGGGGACGTTTGCGATTGCGAGGCTTTCGATCGTGAACGTGCCGACGCTGGCGATCGCAATTGCGGTGTTCGGAATTTTGCTGTGGCGCCACATCAATCCGGGCGTACTGGTGCTGGTGGGAGGCGCGGTTTACATGTTGTTGAGATAGGCCGCGGGAATCGACGTCCGCGCGTGAGTGAAAAGAAAACGCCGGCAGGAGTGGATGCTCCTGCCGGCGTCGTACAATCAGGATCGTAAGGCGATTGGCCTCGCGGCCGCCTTGCTACATGTGTCCGGTTTCGGACATCTTCACCATCGCCTCGGTGCTGAAGAACGCTCGATCCACCGCGCCCATGTTGATGTACCAGCATTCACGCTCGGGCGTCTCGATGCCGGGCAGGTAGCACATCGTGGCCTGGCCGCTCTGCACATCGCTGGAGCAGGAGCCGACGACGAATTCTCGCTTGAAAGGATAGATGGCGACTTTCGCGTCGGGCACCGGGCGATCGCGATACGCGAGCCAGAAGATGTTGTTGCGGAACAGCGCGCCACGACGATCGTAGGTATCGATGTACGGCTCGAACCACATTTCAGAATCCATGTAGATGACGGTCTTGGAATCGAGCGCCGAGGAGTTGTTGACGCCGCGCCGCGGCTCGGCGGTCACGATGTACATGTGGCGCATCTGCCAACGCTCCGGGCATGCGCTGCCGCCGCCGTCGGTGGCGCAGCGGATTTCCGGCGAATGCTCGGCGTCAACCGTCGCGAGCATCTCCTTCTCGCCAATGAACTTATAGTCGTACTCTTCGGTCTTCGGATTGAAACCCGAATAGCGATCGGGGTCAAAGCTCTGCGCGCCGGTCGCGGTCGAATTCATCGCCTCGTTCAGACGGCGCAGGCGCCGCGTGCCGGGCTCCCAAGCCCAGGTGTCGTCGCCATGAGTCGGACTGCCGTACCGATAACGCAGCAGACTGCTGCCACGTTCAGCCTGGGGCGCGAGTTCGGGACCGAGCAGGAACAACCACAGGCGGTTGGTAATCTTGAAGTCGGGATCGACGGGAATCGGCTCGACCTCGGTTCGGCCGACCAGATCATAACCGGCGTAGTGCCCCTCCTGCAGGTATTCGACTGGAAAATAGGGCTTCTTGTAGCCGGTGTAGACCGTCTCGCAATCGAAATATCGCAGGTCGTAGTCGTCAGTGCTGATCGGACGCCACAAGGCGTTCCAGACGACCTTACTCGCGACGTAGGGATCGTTGGCGTCGATCAGCGGGAACGGCTGGCCGGCGACATAGCCGATGACGCTGCGATGATCCTTCGACAGCTGTACTTGCGACGAATATTTCTCGGTCGCGTCCTTATACGGCGGCGGCCAATCGATGCGCGAGGTGGGGACTATTTTCATCGTCATCCCGCGCTGCACTTTGTAGAACACGCCCGGCGAAACCAGATCCTTCACCTGCGCCGCGTTGTCCGGATTGATAAAATCGCCCGGCTTGACGCCTGCCTCCCCCGGCAAGCTCAAGGCCAAGAGGGCCAACAATCCAAGGCCCCCGGCGACGACTGTTTTGCAAAACCCCGTAATCCCCGATTCCATTCGAACCTCCGTAAAAGCCTTGAGCCGTTTTCCCCCGGCTGGATAAAAATACTCGCGAGCACGCATTTTTCAAGAACCTCTATTAGAATGGAAGCATGCCGATGTCAATCTGGCTATTGCGTATCAAATAAAATTTACCTGTTGCGTTCCCAGAGGCACGGATTGACGCGCGGCGATATCGCCGTTTTGCCGGCAATCCACTGGGCAGTTTATATGAAGATAGGCCGCGGGAATCGACGTCCGCGCGTGAGTGAAAAGAAAACGCCGGCAGAAGCGGATGCTCCTGCCGGCGTCGTACGATCAGAATCGTAAGGCGACTGCCTCGCGGCTGCTTGCTACATGTGTCCGGTTTCGGACATCTTCACCATCGCCTCGGTGGTGAAGAAGGCTCGATCCACCGCACCCATGTTGATGTACCAGCATTCACGCTCGGGTGTCTCGATGCCGGGCAGATAGCACATCGTTGCCTGGCTGCTCTGCACATCGGTGGAGCAGGCGCCGACGACGAATTCTCGCTTGAAAGGATAGATGGCGATTTTCGCGTCGGGCACCGGACGATCGCGATACGCGAGCCAGAAGACGTTGTTGCGGAACAGCTGGCCGCGGCGATCGTAGGTATCGATATACGGCTCGAACCACATTTCAGAATCCATGTAGATGACCGTCTTGGAATCGATCGCCTCGGCGTTGTTAACGCTGCGTCGCGGTTCGGCGCTCACGATGTACATGTGGCGCATCTGCCAACGCTCGGGGCATGCGCTGCCGCCGCCGTCGGTGGCGCATCGCAGTTCCGGTGAATGCTCGGCGTCAACCGAGCCGAGCATCTCCTTCTCGCCAATGAACTTATAGTCGTACTCTTCGGTCTTGGGATTGAAACCCGAATAGTGATCGGGGCTGAAGGTCTGCGTGCCGGTCGCGGTCGAATTCATCGCCTCGTTCAGACGGCGCAGGCGCCGCGTGCCGGGCTCCCAGGCCCAGGTGTCGTCGCCATGAGTCGGACTGCCGTACCGATAACGCAGCAGACTGGTGCCACGTTCATTCTGGGGCGCGAGTTCCGGACCGAGCAGGAACAACCACAGGCGGTTGGTAATCTTGAAGTCGGGATCGACGGGCATTGGCTCGACCTCGGTTCGCCCGACCAGGTCATAACCCGCGTAATGCCCCGTTTGATAGTACCAGAGTGCAAAGTAGGGCTTGTTGATGCCGGTGTAAACCGTGTCGCAATCGAAATATCGCAGGTCGTAGTCGTCATTGCTGATCGGACGCCACAAGGCATTCCAGACGATCTTGGTCGCGACGTAGGGATCGTTGGCGTCAATGAGCGGGAACGGCTGGCCGGCGACATAGCCGACGACACTGCGATGATCCTTCGAGAGTTGTACCTGCGACGCGTATTTTTCGGTCGCGTCCTTGTACGGCGGCGGCCAATCGATGCGCGAGGTGGGGACTATTTTCATCGTCATCCCACGCTGCACCTTGTAGAACACGCCCGGCGAAACCAGATCCTTCACCTGCGACGCGTTGTTCGGAGTGATGAAGTCGCCCGGCTTGACGCCTGCCTCCCCCGGCAAGCTCAAAGCCAAGAGGGCCAACAATCCAAGGCCCCCGGCGACGACTGTTTTGCGAAACCCCGCTATCCCCAATTGCATTCGAACCTCCGTAGAAGCCTTGAGCCGTTTTCCCCGTGGCTGGATAAACTAACCGCCCGCTTAGAGTTTTCAGTAATATCTATTAGAAAAAAAGACGCGGAATGTCAACCCGCCTAATCGTATGAAATCTAGCCGTCGTGTTCCCAGAGGCGCGGATTGACGCGTGGTGAAGCAGCCTATTTGCCGGCAATCCACTGGGCAGTTTATATGAAGATAGGCCGCGGGAATCGACGTCCGCGCATGAGAGAAAAGAAAACGCCGGCAGGAGTGGATGCTCCTGCCGGCGTCGTACGATCAGAATCGTGAGGCGATTCGCCTCGCGGCCGCTTGCTACATGTGTCCGGTCTCGGACATCTTCACCATCGCCTCGGTGGTAAAGAAGGCTCGATCCACCGCGCCCATGTTGATGTACCAGCATTCACGCTCGGGCGTCTCGATGCCGGGCAGGTAGCACATCGTGGCCTCGCCGCTCTGCACATCGGTGGAGCAGGCGCCGACGACGAATTCGCGCTTGAATGGATAGATGGCGATTTTCGCGTCAGGCACCGGGCGATCGCGATACGCGAGCCAGTAGATGTGATTGCGGAACAGCTCGCCGCGACGATCGTAAGTATCGATGTACGGCTCGAACCACATTTCGGAATCCATGTAGATGACCGTCTTGGAATCGATCGCCTCGGCGTTGTTAACGCTGCGCCGCGGCTCGGCGCTCACGATGTACATGTGGCGCATCTGCCAACGCTCGGGGCACGCACTGCCGCCGCCGTCGGTGGCGCATCGGACTTCCGGCGAATGCTCGGCGTCAACCGTCGCGAGCATCTCCTTCTCGCCGACGAACTTATAGTCGTACTGTTCGGTCTTGGGATTGAAACCCGAATAGTGATCGGGGTCCCAGGTCTGCGCGCCGGTCGCGGTCGAATTGATCGCCTCGTTCAGGCGGCGCAAGCGCCGCGTGCCGGGCTCCCAGGCCCAGGTGTCGTCGCCATGAGTCGGACTGGCGTACCGATAACGCAGCAGACTTGTGCCACGAGCGTCCTGAGGCGCGAGTTCGGGACCGAGCAGGAACAACCAGAGGCGGTTGGTATTCTTGAAGTCGGGATCGACGGGCATCGGCTCGACCTCGGTTCGCCCGACCAGGTCATAACCGGCGTAGTGACCCAACTGTCCGTAAGCGATTTCAAAAAAGGGCTTGTTGCGGCCGGTGTACACCGTGTCGCAATCGTAATATCGCAGGTCGTAGTCGTCATTGCTGATTGGACGCCACAAGGCGTTCCAGACGACCTTGGTCGCGACGTAGGGATCGTTCGCGTCGATCAGCGGGAAGGGCTGGCCGGCGACATAGCCGACGACGGTGCGATGATCCTTCGAGAGCTGCACCTGCGACGAATATTTCTCGGTCGCGTCCTTGTACGGCGGCGGCCAATCGATGCGCGAGGTGGGGACTATCTTCATCGTCATCCCGCGCTGCACCTTGTAGAACACGCCCGGCGAAACCAGATCCTTCACCTGCGCCGCGTTGTCCGGAGTGATGAAGTCGCCCGGCTTGACGCCTGCCTCCCCTGGCAGGCTCAAGGCCACGAGGGCCAACAATCCAAAGCCCCCGGCGGCGATTGTTCTGCGAAACCCCGCTATCCCCATTTTCATTCGAACCTCCGTAAAAGCCCTGAGCGGTTTTCCCCCTGGCTGGATAAACATCCCAGCCAGCATAGAGTTTTCACTAATCTCTATTAGAAAAAAAGCCGCGGAATGTCAATGCGCCTAATCGTATAAAATCTCGCCGTCGTGTTCCGAGAGGCACGGATTTATGCGAAGCGAAACAGCCTATTTGCCACCAACCCGCCACTCCGATGCCGGGCTGCGGCGATAGATGCCCTTATCGCGCGTCAGCATCCCGTATCCGACCATCTCGCGGCGCAGCGTCGCGCAGTCGCGGTGGTGCAGCTTGAGGATCGCGTTCAGCCGGGCCTCGGTGTAGCTGATGCCCGGTTCGAAGAACTCGGCGAGCCACTTCAGGATTACTAATCGCTTCTTGCGGCTGACCGGAATTTCGAGCAAGCGCTCTCCATCGATGAAGTTGTCGAGGACTTTTTGCTCCGAGCCGCCAGCTTCAGCCGACACGGCCAATCTGGCGATATTATCGCGGCTGAACACGGTACGGCTGAGCTGTCTGAGCATCTCTTCGTTCAACCGATACCGGTGGAAGTTCCCGTCGGCGCGCAGCTTGACCAAGCCGAGCTGTTTGAGCACCGCGAGGTGATGCGAGACGGTCGGTTCCTTCAAATTGAGCATTGACGCCAGCTCTTGAACGCTGCGCTCAGCGGTGGAGAGCAGGCTGATGATCTTGAGGCGGCTCTCGTCGGCCATCGCCTTGCAGAACTGAAGCATGATTTCGGGTGGTTGATGATCCATCGCGGGCCGCTGAACTATTTTGATGCTTATCTAATTAGATATATATCAAAATAGTTCCAGCGATCAAGCACTCGCCATCGCCTGCGCGCTGGTCGACGCTGTACGTCCAGCGTCTGCGGGCGCGAATCACGTCGAGTTCGTCCGGCTCAGCGCTCTTAACGTTGCGGTGCCGCCGGATGGGGCAGACAAAGGCGGACAATCGGGACTGTCGGAAGGAAGAGAGCTGAGCGTCCCCGACGGGATTTGAACCCGTGTTACCGACGTGAAAGGCCGGTGTCCTAGGCCGAGCTAGACGACGGGGACATAAGCATCGAAACCCGAAAATACAAACGCGCGCGATGCGCGCGCCTGACAGCCAAAAGTATCAGAGCCGCAAGAAGCGGAGCAAGTCATCGCGGCCAGCGGTCCAGCGGCCGCAAGCGCTGGCGTTGTCTGGAGAACCGGCTACCGATAATTTCGACACGATGTCCGATACTCCCATCTTGATCGCGGGCGCCGGCGCGATTGGCTCGATCCTCGGCGGGATGCTGCATGATGCCGGGCACGACGTCACGCTGCTTGGCCGGCCAGCGCATCTCGAGGCGATTGCACGCGGGGGCTTGAGAATTTCGGGACTGCTTGGCGATCGAATCGTCGCCGGCATGACGCTGGCCGACGATCCCGCCAGACTTGGCAGGCGCTTCGGATTAATCGTCTGCGCGGTCAAGAGTTATGACACCGAATCGATCGCGGCTGCGCTGGCCGACCGGTTGAGCGAAGACGGCGCGACCGTCTCGATGCAAAATGGCCTGGGCAATATCGAGTCGTTGATCGAGCGCTTCGGACGACGGCGCGTATTGGGCGCGCGCGTGATCTTCGGCGCGGAAATACCTTCGCCGGGCAGCGCGCACGTGACGGTTTTCGCGCAGCCGGTCGCAATCGGACCAGCGCCTGCGATTCATCGGGAGGACTCGCCGGCGCTGGCAGCGCGCGCCCGCGCGATCGCCGCAATGATCGACGCCGCCGGCGTTCCTGCCGTCGCTGTTGACGACATCATGCCCGTGCTGTGGACCAAGCTTCTGTACAACGTGGCGCTGAATCCGCTCGGCGCACTTCTGCAGCAGCATTACGGGGCGCTGGCCGGGGATCCGGACGTGAGGCCAATCATGGACAGCGCGATCGAGGAGGCATTCGCGGTCGCGCGCGCGCTCGGCATCGCCCTGCCCTTTTCGAGTGCGGCGGAGTATCGAAAAGTTTTTTACGAGCAGATGATTCCGCCGACGTCCAGCCATCGGCCGACGATGCTGCACGATCTTCATGTTCGCGGACGCACCGAGATCGGCGCGCTCAACGGCAAGATCGTCGAGCTTGCCGATCGCCTCGGAGTCAGCGCGGAGACGAATCGGATGCTCACTCGGCTCGTCCGAGCTGCGCAACGCGTCACTGAAAAAAAGGAGCACCGATGAAGGCGGCATCGATACGCCGCGCGAGCATGGATGCGATCGTCGCACAGGCTGAGCGCGAGTTCCCGTTCGAATGCTGCGGCTTCATCATCGGTGACAACGAAAACTCGGTCGAGGAAGTCCGCCCGGTCGCCAACATTCAGGACCGCATGCACACGCAAGATCCCGCGGCGTTCCCGCGTGACGCGCGCGCGGCTTTCCTGATGGAGCCGAAAGAGCATCTGGCGGTAATGAACGAAGTCGATCGGCGCAAGCTCGCGGTCCGCGCCGTTTACCATTCGCATCCCGATCACGACGCGTATTTTTCCGCGACCGATCGCGCGCAGGCGTGCTCGTTCGATCCGCCGGCACCCGACTATCCCGGAGTCGTTTACATCGTGATGTCGATTCGCGCCGGCAAATTCGCGAGCGCAGCCGCGTTCGCCTGGGATTTCGAAAAGCAGGACTTCGCCGAGACACCGCTGACCGTCGACGGATTGTAAGTAGTCACAATCTGAACTACACTGGTTTGATGCCGAAGCGAGCCGTAATGCTCGGCCCGGACGCGGTCCGTCAATTCAGGGCGCTCAGCGCCGCCGAACGCTCGCGGCTCAAGGCGGCAATGCAGGCCGCGCTCGCTGAAGATGACGCGACCGTTAAGAACAAGAACCGCTTGCGCTTGCGGCGGCCTTCCGGGCAGTACGAGTTCGAGTTCCGAGACGGCGATTTGCGCGTCTTCTATCGGGTCGAAGATGACCAGGTGATCGTCGACGCAATCGGACGCAAGCGTGGCAACCAGCTTTTCATCGGAAGCAGGAAGGTGACTCTATGAAAATCGAGAACATTCGCGAGGTCAAAACGCGGTTCAGCCGCTACGTCAAGGAGCTGCCGAAAAGCGGCTCGGTCCTGATCACCAAGAACGGCCGGCCATGCGCGGCACTGGTGCCGGTTACCGAAGACACCGACCTCGAAGCGCTGGCGCTGTCCCAGAACAAGCGCTTCTGGAAACTTATCGACGACGCAGTCGCGCGTGGGAAAAAAGAGGGCTTCGTCGATCTGGCGGACCTGTAAGCCCCGGCGCCCGCTGCGGCAAGCGTCTCTATAAGGTGGGTAAGGGAATGAAGCGCTTCAGTTTCCCAGCATCCTGGCGCTCGATCCTATCAACCCGGCGCACGATCACTTCCGGTGCGGGCAGGCCAAGGCCGATGAGCCGTTGAGCCAGCGTGGATCGGAGGGCCTCGATATCGACGGTGGCGCGAGCAACGATAGCGATCTCGGCCCCGCGTTGCGTCTGCCGGACCTGGTATTCGACGATCGCCGGATCTTTGCCGAGCGAGGAACGGAAGTTCAGCGGGTGAACGGTGGTCCCGCTTGCGTAACGGAACACGTCGTCGGCTCGGCCGTGCACGTCGGCTACCTTGAGATAGGCCGAGCCGCAGCGACAAGGGCCGGCGGCGATCTGGAACTCGTCGGTAATCTCGTAGCGGATAAGCGGCATGATTCGATTGTAAAGGTTGGTCACGAGGATTTTGGCCGAGCGCTGGCCGCGGGGGACCGGATTGCCGTGCTCATCAATCGGTTCGATGATGTTCAGATCCTCCCCGATGTGGAAACCCGCGCCAGCCGGGCAACAAAACGCGCCGCCGTTGGATTCGCTGGCCGCCCAACCGTTCGCAACCGGAGCGCTCCAGGTCGCTTCAACCATCGCTCGAACCTCCGGCAGCAGCGGCTCGGAAGTGCTCCAGATGAGCGCGGGTGCGATGTGCAGATGGCCGCTGTGCGCTTCCTCGCACAGAGCCGGCAGCATGCTGGGGTAGGTGTGCAGGAGCGACGGCTGTGCGCGATTCAGGATCGCAACGATTTCGGCGAGCGGCAGGCTGACGGGAGCTCGCACGCTGGGCCGCTCCGGATTCGAGAACGTTTGTCCAAGAGCGCTGGTCGCGTGGCTCGCCACGTACGCCGACACGGTTGCGAAGGGTCCCGGCTGCCGTCCAAGGCTCAGTAGAATATCGTAGAGGCCTCGCATCAAACCGAGCGCCGACGCCGCCCAGCCGTACCAGTCGTAGACAAATACGCCGCGCTTTCCACTGGAGCCGCCCGACGCGATCACATGCAAATCGTCAAGGAAGTACGAATCGGCGGCAAGTCCAGCGAGATGGGTTTCGGCGGCTGCAAGAGTGCAGCGGGGATCGGTGACGATTGCGTCCCAGTGCTCCATCAGGTCGCCCTTCGTCATCGGCGGAATATCGCGCAGGGCGGCCGGCGTCAGGCGATCGCCATCCAGCCCTCGCAGGCGTTCGCGATGCCACGGAGAAGAGCGCACTGCATGGCTCACGAGATCCCGCAGCGCGCGTGTCTGTTCGGCGTCGATCTCCGCTCTGGACCAACGCAAGCGCGCGAGGAACTCGGGCATGCGGCTCATCAGATACGAGAAGTGTCGCTGGCGCGTCTTTTCGTAAGATCCGGCTCCATTCGAAGCAATGGGTGTTGCGTCGTCGACCACCGCCACCTTGTAGCACCTTCATCATTGGCCCTAACAGGGCGGTGCCACGGGCACGGCAGGGGTGACCCCTGCACTCAGTGTTAAGGCCGCGCTCCGTTGTCGCGCGCGGGCAGGGGTGACCCCTGCCACGGCGGGTTTCACATAAAATGAAGTGATTTCCCCTTCCCCACCGCACGGCGGGGCGGGGATCAGTTCTCCGACGTGGTGAATTCCTCTTCCTTGCCGGCCATCTCGAGCGACATCCCGCGAGTTTCGTCGATCATCAGGCCGAACAGGATCGCAGCCGGGATTCCAATAATCGACAGCGCACCGACGACGATCGACAGCCCGCCCATCGCGTTCGCCAGCATCGCGACCGCGGCATTGGAGATGACGGCGCCGATGGCGCCGACCAATGCGAACCAACCGATCATGGTGCCGCGCAGCGGCGTGGGAAACAGCTCGGTCGCCGCCGCGTTGGTCGCGACGGTGCCCCCGTTGTCGCATACGTTGAACCAGAAAAACCCGGCCGACAGCCACATCAACGGCCACGCGAAATGCGCCGGCGGTCCCCAAAAAAACCACAAATGCCCGGCGGTGATGAAAATGCCGAAGCCGACCACCGTCGGCACGCGGCCGAAGCGCTCCGCCGCCCACGCGCCGAGTGGAAAACCAAGCAAGCCTATTCCGCCGGCGACAATCGTCATCGCGCTGGCGGCCGCCGCCGACAGGCCGACCACGGAAACCGCGTGATAATAGCCGAAGGCGTTGGCGGCGGTGGTCGAGATTGCGACGGCCAGCGCGCATACGATCATCGTGATCGAGCGTTTGCGATAGAGCGGCTGAAAGACGTCGTAAAAACGCGACCTGGCAGTGAATCCCGCAGCTTCGGAGAGCTCCCATCGCTCGCTCTCGGGTAACAGCCGCGCCATCGCGGGCAGCATCGCGACCCCCGCCGCTGAAATCACGAACATCCATCGCCACGACCATCCGTAGGCCACGAAGATCGGCATGAGGAAAACGCAGAGTCCGGCTCCCACCGAGGCCGCCAGACCGCCGAAGCTTTGGCCGCGTGCGCGACGGGCGATGGGAAGCTCTTCGGAAAGCATCACGATACAGCCGGCGCCGGCGGCGCCGAGGACCGCGTAGAGCGCGATCTGAAATGAAGTGAACGCGACAAAATTGGTGGCGAGCGCGGCTCCGATGCTGAAGACGGGAATCGCGGCCATGCACCACAGGATCATGCGGCGGCGTCCGTGCCGGTCGATCATCCGTGAAAGCGCGAGCGCGCCCAGCGCGGAGAGCGAGATCCATGCGAACAGGCGGGCGATACCGGCGCCGTCGAGATGGAAGCTGATTGCGATCCACGGCGCCGCAACCGAGACAATCGAGGCCGCGAAGCCCTGGTAAAAGAGCATCGCGACCAGCGCGATGACGGTCACCCGCTCGCGCCGGGCGGACTGGCCGGCGGCATCGAGCTGCTCGTGATTCGGGGCGGGGGCCGTCGGCGTCGCGGGATCAATCACAAATAAATTCGCGGCCCCTCAGGCGTCGGCGACCAGCTCAAAGACGGGCGTGCGCGACGCGACGGCGCCAAACGCGGCGGCGGGCGAGCCGGCGGGCACCTCGAAGAAACGCTGAACCTGGGAGGCGAAGCGATCGAGGAACGCCTTGATAATCTCGGGCTTGTCGGCATCGGCAAGCTCGCGAACGGCCAGCGATTCGGAACTGGAGCCGCGGCGCAGGACGACGCGACCGGCGGCGCGCGCGTTGCGCGCCCATGCAGTCTCGCCGCGAGCAGCCACCAGCCATCGGCGCCCCTGGAATTCAAGCAGGTTGACGGGAGTGGTGAAGCTCAACCCCGATTTTCTGCCGCGGACCTCGAGCAGGCGCATGTATCCGGGCGCGATTCCGAGCTTGACGGCGCGGCCCATCAGGCGGTTGAAGAATCGAGCGAGCGCGCTTTCCTTCTGAAAAGTCTCGGGCACGATGTGGAGGCCTCCGCGGCGAGGATATACGGCGAGCATACTCGGTGCATAGGCGCTTTATCCAAGCAGATGGTATTCGGGTTTGTAGGTCTGCGATCGGACGAATTGCCCGATATCCTTCGGCGCCGGGACGCGCGCCAGGCCGCGCGCGAAAATCACCTCCGCCACGCGCTCGGCGGCATATAGCTCGGTGTCGAATATCGTCGACACGGGAGGATAGATCAGCCCGGCATCGAGCTGGGCCGGAGTCACCTTTTCCGCCACCGCGCAGGCGGCAGCTATGAACATCTCATTGGTCACGCGGGTTGCGCGGGTCGCATAGACCGCCAGGCCTATCGCGGGAAAGATATAAACGTTGTTCCCCTGTCCGGGCACAAAGGTCTTGCCGCTAAGGTGCACCGGAGGAAACGGGCTGCCGCTGGCGAAGATGGCACGGCCCTCCGACCATCGGTAAGCCTCATCGGCGGAGCACTCGGAGTGCGAGGTCGGATTCGAGCAAGCGAAGATAATCGGGCGCTTGTTCATTCGCGACATCGTTTCGATCACGCGCTGGTTGAAGGCCTTGCCGACCGTGCTGACCCCGATGATCGCGGTGGGCTTGATCGACTCGATCGCATCGACAAAATCCCTGGTCGGCGCGTGGCGATGCGCGTAAGGCTTGTGGAAATCAGCCAGGTCAGTCCGGGTTGATTCCAGCAGTCCGTTGATGTCGAACAACCACAGTCGAGCGCGCGCATCCTGGGCGGCAACCCCCTCGAGCATCAACCTTTCGGTCAACAGACCCGAGATTCCGATCGCGGCGGAACCCGCGCCAAGGAACAGGAAGGTCTGGTCGGAGAGCTTGCCGCCTGTTGTGCGAAGCGCTCCGAGAATTCCCGCAAGCGCGACCGCCGCGGTGCCCTGGATGTCGTCGTTGAAGCAGCAAATCCGGTCGCGGTAGCGGGCGAGCAGCCGGATCGCGTCGGCGCCGGCCCAATCCTCGAACTGGACGCAGCAATTAGGGAACTCTTCCTGAACCGCGGTTATGAATTCCTCGACGAACTCATCCAACTGCGCGATCGGCGGGCGCGTCTGGCGCAAGCCCAGGTAGAGCGGGTCGCGCAGCAACGCCTCATTGTTGGTGCCACAGTCGATGAGGATGGGCAGAGAATACTGCGGCGGCACGCCGGCGCATGCGGTATAAAGCGCCAGCTTGCCGATCGGGATTCCCATGCCGTTTGCGCCGAGATCGCCAAGCCCCAGAATTCGCTGCCCGCTGCTGACCACGATGAAGCGCACGTCGCGCTGCGGCCAATTGCGCAGGGTTTCGCGGACCCGGCCCTTGCGCTTGATCGACAGGTAAAGGCCCTTGGGCCGGCGCATGATGTGGCCGAACTGGAGGCAGGCCTCGCCCACCGTCGGCGTATAGACCAGCGGCAGGAATTGCACCGGGTCCGACATGAGCACGCAGTAGAAGAGCGTCTCGTCGTTATCCTGCAGTTGCGACAAGTAGATGTATTTTTCCAGATCGTTGGGCTTGTGCGACAACTGAAGATGTATCCGCCGAATCTGATCTGCCTCGGAATCGATCCCTTCGGGCAAAAGCCCGTGCAGGCCCAGCGCCTCGCGCTCGGACTCGGTGAACGCGGTCGATTTATTCAATTGCGGATCACGCAGCAGCGCCAAGCCCCGCGGTGTACCTGCCATTTTACTTTCGCTGTCCTCCAATCCTGATTTTCAGGTCCGAACCGCCGAATCCGATCACCGGAAGATGTTGGTCCTGGCAAGCTCGACGTGGTCGCTGCCGGCAGTCATCCTGCGCCCCGCTCCAATCGCATTCAAGCCAGCGTGAATAAAGGCGTTTTAAGCGTAGTATAATTTAGTAGTTTACAATTAAAATGGAAGTCCGGGATTGCCCTCCGATGCGCGCAGGATTGCATTTTGCACCTGCGTTGGAATAGGAATTACGGTTCACAAATTTGGCCGAGGAGCGATGAAGTGACGCCCAACCCCGACAACACAACCAATTCACCGACCGGCGGCCGCGCGGTGCGCGATTGGGTCAAGCAAGTCGCCCGGCTCACCCGGCCCGATGCCGTGGTGTGGTGCGACGGTTCCGAAACAGAGAAAGATCGCCTCACCAGGCAGGCGCTCGCCGAGGGAATACTCATCGAGCTCAATCAGGCCAAACGGCCCGGCTGCTACCTGCATCGCTCGAACCCCAACGACGTTGCGCGCACCGAACAACTGACCTTCGTCTGCACTCCGAACAAAAAAGACGCCGGTCCTACCAACAATTGGTCCGATCCCGCCGAGACCTACACCAAGCTGCGCGGATGGCTCGACGGCTCGATGCGCGGGCGCACGATGTACGTGGTGCCGTACGTGCTGGGCCCGCTGGGGTCGCCGTTCTCGAAGGTCGGCATCGAGCTCACCGACAGCATCTACGTCGTGCTGAACATGCGAATCATGACGCGGATGGGCACGGCGGCGCTCGATCAACTCGGCGAGTCGCACGATTTCAATCGGGGAATTCATTGCACGCTCGATTTGAATCCCGAGCGCCGGCTGATTTGTCACTTCCCGCACGACAACACGATCATCTCGGTCGGCAGCGGCTACGGCGGCAACGCTTTGCTCAGCAAGAAATGTTTCGCACTTCGGATCGCAAGTTCGCTCGGCCGCGAGGAAGGCTGGCTCGCCGAGCACATGCTGATCCTCGGCCTGGAAAGTCCCAATGGCGAGACCACTTATGTCGCCGCCGCGTTTCCGAGCATGTGCGGCAAGACCAATCTTGCGATGCTGACGCCGCCGGCCGAGTTCAAGGGCTGGAAGGTGCACACGATTGGCGACGATATCGCGTGGCTGCGAGTCGGTCCCGACGGCGGCCTGTGGGCGGTCAATCCCGAGAACGGCTACTTCGCCGTCGCGCCCGGAAACAGCGAAAAATCGAACCTCAACGCGATGCGGATGCTCCATCATGATTCGATTTTCACCAACGTCGCGATGACCCCCGACGGCGACGTGTGGTGGGAAGGGATGGACACGCCGGCGCCCGACGGTCTGCTCGACTGGCAGGGACGCCCGTGGAAAAAAGGCTCGCCGGACAAAGCCGCGCATCCCAACAGCCGCTTCACGACTCCGATGCGCAACAATCCCGCCTGGTCGCCGCACGCCGACGATCCCCGCGGCGTGCCGATCTCCGCGATCATCTTCGGCGGACGACGCGCCACGACCGTGCCGCTGGTGCTCGAATCGACGGACTGGACACACGGCGTCTTCATGGGCGCGACGATGGGTTCCGAAACGACGGCGGCGGCGGCAGGAGCCGTCGGCGTGCTGCGGCGCGATCCGATGGCGATGCTGCCGTTTTGCGGCTACAACATGGGCGATTATTTCGCTCACTGGCTCAAGATGGGGATCGCGATCAAGAAACTGCCGCGCGTCTTCATGGTCAACTGGTTTCGCAAGGGAGCCGACGGCGACTTTATCTGGCCCGGCTACGGCGAAAATATGCGCGTGCTCAAATGGATGCTCGATCGAATCCATGGACACGCCGGTGGCCGCCAGACGCCGGTGGGAATCGTTCCCAATCAGGCAGACCTCGATCTCAAGGGCCTCGATCTGCCCGCGAGCACCGCACGCGATGCGCTCGCCATAAATCCCGCGGAATGGAAGGCGGAACTCGAATCCGCCGGCGAGTTTTTCGAAAAGATTGGTCCGACGATGCCGAAGGAATTGGAGGAACGCCGTCAAGCGATCCTCAAATCAATCCACGACGACGCCCCCGTGCAGCAAGTCGCCGCCGGCCGCTGACAGGCCCGCAGGATACGACGCTTTGCGCCGCACCCTCTGTCATCGTGACGACGCGTTCGCGCCGCACCCTCTGTCATCCTGACGACGCGAGCAACGCGAGCCGCGCGCGACAACGGAGTGCGCTCTTAATACTGCGTCGCCGCCGCAGCGGCCGCGCCAGCGAAGCCGGTACCGGTTTTGGAATCGCGCAACGCTCCTTAAATCAATCCACGACGACGCCCCCGCGCAGCAAGTCGCCGCCGGCCGCTGACAGGCCCGCAAGATACGCCGCGTTCGCGCCGCACCCTCTGTCATCCTGACGACGCGAGCAACGCGAGCCGAGGAAGGATCTCGGACAGCTTCGCGCCAGCGAAGCCGGTACCGGTTTTGGAATCGCGACGCCCGCGCCATCCGCTGCGCGCGTGCGCATCGACGGCTCGCTTCCAGCAGGTCCGCGGGCAGCTTCAGGGATATAGACTCCACGAGAGGTTCGCTCCAAAAAATCTCGATTAGATATCAGCCGCTGAATGCGCCGCGCTGGCCAGGGAAGCAATCCGAGTGGATTATCCGGGCTTAACTAACATGCGCGTTTTTCACGCGACCCGCTGACGACGTTACTGCGCCTCGAACTCCTTGCCCCACACCGCGAACAGATATCCTAAAAGCGCCCCTGCTCCCAACACCGCAAGGCCGACGTTTGGGCTAAGCCGTGCCGCAGCGAATATAAAAAACACAAAAAGAGCGGCGAACGAGGCAAAAGAAGCCACTAGACGATCCCGGGCTATTCCAGTTGGCTGAAGAAGCAAAAGGAGAGGCGAACAGATGAATCGCACTGAAAAATATAACACTCTGACCAACGCTTTTGCTGGATTCATTAGGTGAGGCTTCGATCTGCGTGGCTGCTGCGCCTCGCTCACAGCCCTGCCTCCCTTGTTTGTGACCCGCCCGAGGGCGTCTTCGAACTCTTTACCCCACACCGCAAACGAATATGCCAAAAGTGTTCCTACGGTCATCACCGCCACTTCGAAGCCAAATCCAAACCGTGCCGGAACGATTCGCGGGATGACGAAAACGACGACCCCCACGGTACAGGTTGCCACGATGCTCTCTATGCGCATTCCAGTAGGCCGGAAGAGCAAAATGACGGGCATGAAAACAAATCGCAGTAAAACGTATATCTTTTTGACAATTATCTTCATTCGTTGCAATTCAGTGAAACCGCTGCTGGCACGGACAAGCCCGCGTCGCCTTGCTCACCTCACAATACCGACATTAATCCAGCAGCGGGAGTCGTAAGACTTCGGCGCCTCGACTGTTTGCGCGATCGCCGGCGCTAATCGAGACGCTTGCGCAGGAACGTCGGGTCAGGGATGAACTGTTCAGCCTGCCCGCGCCGGACTTGGCGTGCTACGCATACGCTATGGTCAGCCGCCAGGATTCCCCGTACTCGCATCGCTCGCCGGAACTTGGGCGAGGCCGGTTATCGCGAAAAATTATTTTTGACGGAACAAAGCTAGCCCTTGTGGTCCGTACGTCACCAGACCACAACCGGTGGTATGAATTGCCCCTTTCCCAGCCCTGGCAAGACACGGCCTCCAGAGCGTCTGCGGACTCCGGTGCCGTATCTGCTCCCCGAATTGCCGGCGCTAGTCGAGATGCTTGCGCAGGAAGGTCGGGATGTCGAGCTTGTCGTCGCCGTCGAGCAGCGAATTGGGCTCGAGCTTCTCTCCATCCACCAGGCCCGCATCCTCGCCGCGGCGCCTGAAAGCCGGAATGTCCAGCGAACTGTCGTCCACGACCATTCCCATCCTGCGCACCGGCCTGTTGCCCGGGAACATCCTGACCTGCCCGGGCTGAGCCGCCGGCTTGACCTCCATCGGATCGACGGGCCGCGTCGAGGCCGCCGCGATCGGAGTGGTGACGGGAGCGCCCGACGGCGAATAGCGCGCCGGACCCCGGTCGAGATCGCCGAATCCCGTGGCGATAACCGTGACGCGAATCTCGTCGGTCATGGCGTCGTCGATCACGGCGCCGAAAATGATGTTCGCGTCCTCGTGCGCCTCTTCCTGGATCAGGCTGGCCGCCTCGTTGACTTCGTAGAGCGCCATGTCCGGGCCGCCGGTCACGTTGATCAGCAGGCCGCGCGCGCCCTTGATCGAAACGTCTTCGAGCAGCGGGCTCGAGATCGCACGCTGCGCCGCCTCGACTGCGCGATTTTCGCCCGACGCTGTCGCCGCGCCCATCATCGCCATGCCCATCTCGGCCATGATCGATCGCACGTCGGCAAAATCCAGATTGATCAGGCCATGGACTGTCACCAGTTCGGAAATACCGCGCACCGCCTGCAGCAGCACGTCGTCGGCCTTCTGAAACGATTCCTTCAACGAGGTATTTTTGCTCGCGACCGAGAGCAGGCGTTGATTGGGAATCGTGATGAGCGTATCGACGGCGTTCTTGAGCTCGCGCAGTCCTTCCTCCGCCTGCGCCATGCGGCGGCGGCCTTCGAACTGGAACGGCTTGGTTACGACACCGACGGTCAGCGCGCCGAGCTCGCGCGCGACGCGGGCAATCACCGGCGCAGAGCCGGTGCCGGTGCCGCCGCCCATCCCGGCGGTCACGAACACCATCTCCGCTTCCGACAGGATTTCGCGGATCCGTTCTTCGTCTTCGAGCGCGGCCTTGCGTCCGATTTCAGGATTGCCGCCGGTGCCGCGTCCGCGCGTGATCGCGTCACCGATCTGAACGCGCAGCGCCGCATGATTATTCTGCAGCGCCTGGATGTCGGTATTCACGGCGATGAAATCGACGTTGCGCAGCCCCACATTGATCATGTGGTTGACCGCGTTGCCGCCGCATCCACCAGCGCCGATTACCTTGATCCTCGCGCCCGGGTCGGGATTACTCACCAACTCAATCATTACAGATCCTCCTCCACCACCTACTGGCAAAACTTGTTGCCCGATAAATTTTTTCTTTCGGCGACTCCTCAAAAGAAGTCCCTCACCCAATCGCCAAGCCGCGAGCGCAGCCGCCCCAGCCTACCTGTTCTTCCCACGCCGTTGCCGATTCCATTCGCCGCGCTCTGGTGCAGCAGCAATCCCGCGGCCGTCGTGTACATCGGCTTCATCAGTTCTTCGGGCAGCCCCTTGAGGTTGATCGGAAGTCCGCGCCGCACCGGCACGCCGAAGATGCGCTCGGCCAGTTCCTGCGTGCCCTCCAGCAGCGAGGTGCCTCCGACCAGCACCACGCCCGAGGCAAGCCCGTCGGAAACCCCCGAGCGCAGCAACTCGCGCTGCACCATCGTGAAAATCTCTTCCATCCGCGGCTCGATAATTTCGCCGAGCAAGCGGCGCGCGATCACCCGCGGCTCGCGTCCGCCGACCCCCGGCACCTGCACCATCTCTTCGCGGCGCACGATCTGGTTGGTCGCCACGCCGAAGGTAATCTTGAGCCGCTCCGCTTCGGAAATCGGCGTGCGCAATCCCGCGGCGATATCGCTGGTAAGATGGTTTCCGCCAATCGGCAGCACCGCGGTATGCATCACCGCGCCGCCATGAAACACGATGATGTCGGTGGTGCCGCCGCCGAGATCGATCAGCGCTACTCCGAGCTCGCGTTCCTCCGGAAACAGCGCCGCGTCCGCCGACGCCAGCGGCTGGAAAACCATCTCCGACGGCGTGACACCCGCGCGCTCGCAGCACTTGGTGAGATTCTGGCCGTAGCTCTGCGCCGCGGTCACGATATGAATGCGCGCCTCGAGGCGCACTCCCGCCATCCCGTACGGCTCGCGCACGCCTTCCTGCTCATCGACCGCAAACTGCTGCGGCAGGATATGCAGCACTTGCCGATCGAGCGGGATTGCGACCGCGCGCGCCGCATCGATCACTCGATCGACGTCGCGCGAACTGACTTCACCGCCGCGCACCGCGACGATCCCGTGGCTGTTGAGGCCCTTTATATGCGGTCCCGCAATCCCAACCACGGCCGAACCCACCCGCACGCCGGAAGTTTTCTCCGCTTCCGCGACCGCCAATCGGATCGCATCGACCGTCGCCTCGATATTGACCACCACGCCCTTGCGCAACCCCGTGCACGGCGCGATGCCGTAACCGAGCGTCGCCAATTGGCCGTCGGGCAGCGACTCGCCGACGATTGCGCACACTTTGCTGGTGCCGACGTCCAATCCGGTGAGCAGATTTCTCATCGCGTCACGGACTCCCCGCTCGGCTGGAGCGAAACTTTTCGAATCCCGGCTTTATGTTTTGAATGGTTACCCTCGCCTGCATGCAGGCGCACGACCACCAGCCCCGGCGTGGTCAAATCGAGCGCGGCGATCAGGTTCTCGCGCCCCTGCCATTGCTGGCGCACCTTAATCGCGCGCTGAAGTTCCGTCGTCGCGCGATCGAGATCGATCACCACCTCGGTGCGCTCGCGTTCCAGAAAGAGCGACGCGGTCGCGTCATCATTAATTCGCATTTCCGAGATAATTTCGGACAGCTGCGCCTCCGCGCGCACCAGCACCGCCGCATAATCGACCATCTGTGGTCCACGCGCGTTGTCGAGCGCCGCGCCGCTCAACACCGGCAGATCGCCCTGCACCCCGGGTGAGACCGGCCCGCGCAGCTCGCCGCCGCTGAACAGCTCGTAGAAGCCGTCGTGGCGCTCGACGATCGCGATCGCGCCTTCACGCATGTCGCCCGCCGCCAGCACTGCGGCGCCCGGTTCGTGGCTGGCGCGATGGTAAATTCCGGCGCGTCCGGCCCACTGGGTCAGCAACGCCGGGTAGCTCGCGGCGGCGGTGCGCGCCGGCGCGAGCGAATCCATTATTTGATTTCGATATGAGCTGAGAGTCGCGCAAGTTCTGAGCGCGATTGCGCGGCCGGCCGTGCTGAATCCCGTCATCACGCCCAGCGCAAAAAAGGCGCACACGACCAGCCCGCCCAACCGCGGGCTCCATCCTGCCACCACCCTGCTTCCACCGCTGCGAACCGCCACCCCGCCACCTCAATCCCGCGTCACCAATCGCCGACCAGCTTAACCTCCGGTTCAAGCCAGACGCCGCTCTGCTCCCTGACCTTGATCCGCGCCATGTCGATCAGCGCGCGCACTTCCGCAGCCTGAGCGCCGCCAAGATTCACGATAAAATTTGCATGCTGATCGGAAAAAGCCGCGCCGCCCAGCCGCGTCCCCTTCAGACCCGCGCCTTCCAACAGCTTCCCCGCAAACTTGCCGGGCGGATTCTTGAAGATCGATCCGGCATTCGGCACGCCGCGGGGCTGGCGCGACGCACGCCTGGCCTTCAGCTCCGCGACTCGCGCCATCAGCTGTGCGCGATCGCCGCGAGCAAGCTCGAAATCGACGCGCGTGATTATGAAGTGCGCCGGCAGCTCGGTGCGCCGGTATGCGAACTTGACTTCGTCCCTGGTCAGCGCAAGCGCGTCGCCAGCCTCGGTGACGCCGTGGACCAGGGTGACCACCTTGGCGATTTCGCCGCCGAACGCGCCGGCGTTCATCACCAATCCGCCGCCGACCGTGCCGGGAATGCCTTCGCCGAATTCGAGCCCCTCAAGCCCCTGATCGACCACCGCCTGGACCAGGGCGCCGAACGCGGCAGCAGCGCCCGCGACGACTTTCGTGCCGTCAATTTTTATTTTGCCGAAGCCGTCGCCAAGCCTCACGACCAACCCGCGCACCCCGCGATCGCTCACCAGCAGATTGGTCCCCAAGCCGAGGCAAAAGCACGGCAGGCCCGCGCGATACGCCGCCGCCTTCGCGTGCATCAGCTCGGCTTCGTCCTCGACGGTGACGAACAAGTCCGCGGGCCCGCCAATGCGAAACGAGGTCAGCTCGGCCAGCGGCATCGCGCAGCGGACTCGCGCGCCAAATTTCTCGCGCAGCTCGCGTTCAAGCGCCTTCATGGATTTTGACCTCGGCGCTGAGCGCGTTGAGTACTTCACCGCCCGTCTTGTAGATATCGCCGGCGCCCAAAGTCGCGATCACGTCGCCGGCGCGCGAGCCTGACGCGATGCGCGCGGCGGGATCTTCCTCGGCGCCGAGGTAATGCACTTCGAGATGGCCCCGCGCACGCAGCGCCTCGTACAGACGCCGCGCGGAAACGTCGGCAATCGGCTCCTCGCCGGCCGGATATACGTCGAACAGGTAAAGCACGTCGGCATCGTCGAATGCCGACAGAAAATCGTCGAACAAATCGCGCAGCCGGGTGTATCGATGCGGCTGAAAGACCGCCACTACCCGGCGCTTGAACGATGCGCGCACCGCGGCCAGGGTGGCGCGCACCTCCGCCGGATGATGCGCATAGTCGTCGAGCACGATTCGTCCGGCCGCTTCGCCCTTGATCTCGAATCGCCGGCTGATTCCGCCGAACTTGGCCAGCGCCGCCGCCGCGCGCTCGAAACTGATTCCAATTTCCATCGCGACTGCGATCGCCGCGAGCGAGTTCATCGCAACATGCACGCCCGGCGTCGGTATGGTCACCGTGCCAAGCTGCTCGCCATTGCGAACCACCTCGAAGCGCGTGGAAAGGCCGTCGATTACGATCTTCTCGGCGCGCAGATCCGCGTCCTGCGCAACACCGTAGGTCACCATCGGCTTGCGAATCGACGCCATCAGGCCGCGCACGTTCACACTGTCGATTCCGAGCACGGCAACGCCGTAGAACGGCACCCGGTTGATAAAGTCCGCAAACGCCTGCCGCACCCGATCCATCGTGCCGTAGTGATCGAGATGCTCCGGATCGATGTTCGTCACCACCGCGATCGTCGGGATCAGCAGCAGAAACGACGCGTCGCTCTCGTCGGCCTCGGCAACCATGAAATCGCCGCGCCCCAGCCGGACGTTGGTGCCCGTATTGCGAATATTTCCGCCCACCGCGACCGTGGGATCGAGGTCTGCTTCTTCCATGATCAGCGCGATGAGACCGGTCGTGGTCGTCTTGCCATGAGTCCCCGCGACCGCCACGCCGAGCTTGGCCATCCGCAGCAGCTCACCGAGCATCTCGGCGCGCGCGATTACCGGAATTTTCAGCTCGCGCGCTCGCGCGACTTCAGGGTTCGAAAATTTTATCGCCGACGAGATTACCACCGCGTCGATGCCGGCCTCATCCTTCAGATGCGCCGGATGATGCCCCTGGCTGATTTGCGCACCCAGCGACGCGAGCCGCGTGATCGCCGCCGATGGTTTCACATCGCATCCGCTGACCCGCATCCCGAGCTTCAGGCACAGCTCGGCGATTGCGCTCATGCCGGCGCCGCCGATTCCGACGAAGTGCAGCCGCCGCTGACGCGTCAAGAGACCATTTGCGAGCAGTTCACTCACGCTGCCGCTTGCTCCGCAACTTCAAAACATATTCCGGCTACGTGGCGAGCGGCGTCCGGATGCGCCGCCTGATGCGCCCGCAGACCCATCTCGTCCAGCCGCGCCGGATTCCCGGTAAGCGCGTCAAGTTCGCGCGCGAGATTGGACGCAAGCTGCTCGTCATCGCGAACTATTATCGCTCCGCCGCGCTTTTCAATCACGCGCGCGTTGTGCAGTTGTTGCAAATCCTTATGGAACGGATAAGGCACGAAAATGGCCGCACGCGCGCCAAGAGCTATATCCGTGACCGTCATCGCGCCTGAACGTGCGACAACCAGATCGGCGCGATGCAGGGCGTCGGCGAGGTCGTCGATAAACGGCGTCACCTCAGCCGCGAGCCCCATTTCGCGGTATGCACTCCTCACCAACTCCTCATCCGCCTCCCCGGTCTGGTGGACAATGTTCAAATTTATAACACTTTTTCCGCAGATTTTGAAAGCCCCGACAACACCAATATTGACGCGATGTGCTCCCGATGAACCGCCTAAAACAAGGATTTGTAATTGCCCACCCTCCCGGGGTGATCGGTCAGGACGGTATTGAAAGCGGGTCGGATTACCCGTGACCGCGACTTTAGAGGAACTGAAATAAGCCGCACTGTCACTGAAGCCGACGCAGATTTTGTCCGCGAATCTCGACAACATCCGATTCGCCAGACCCGGCCGCGTGTTCTGCTCCATCAACACCAGCGGTGTCCGCGTCATGATCGCCGCCGCACCCATCGACGCCGACGCATATCCACCCGCGCTCACCACGAGGCTCGGACGAAAGCGCCTGACCAGCGACACCGCCAGCCCAATCGCGCGAACGAATTCCACCGACGCGCGCGCCCGCTCGATCGCGCTATGCCCGCGAATTCCATGCATCTCGAATAATTCGTAACGGTGCCCGCTCATCGGCAACCACTTCGCCTCGAGACCCGCGCTGGTGCCGACGAACAGCACCTCGATGCCGGGACGCTCGCGAATCAGTTCCTCGCCCAGCGCGACGGCCGGGAAGAGATGTCCTCCGGTGCCGCCGCCTGCGATTATCACCTTCATCGCACCGCCGGCCGGCGCCCGAGCGCGAGTAGCGCGCCCAGCGCCGCCATCGCGATGATGATCGAAGTGCCGCCGTAACTCAGGAACGGCAGAGGCAGCCCCTTGGTCGGGATCAGTCCGATCACCACCGACATGTTGATCAGCGCTTGAATCGAGAGCAGCGCGGTCAGTCCCACGGCCAGCAGGCTCGCGAACGGATCGGGCTCGTCGTGCGCGATTCGCATCCCCCGAAACAGGATCACCAGGAACAGCGCGACCACGACCGCCGCCCCGGCCAGGCCGAACTCCTCGCCAACCACCGCGAAAACAAAATCGGTGTGCGCCTCCGGCAGATAGAACATCTTCTGCCGTCCCGCGCCGAGACCTACGCCCCACTTGCCGCCTTCGCCCAGCGCGATGAACGATTGGACCAGCTGGAAGCCGGCTCCGCGCGCGACCGACCATGGATCGAGGAACGTCGTCAGCCGCTTCATGCGGTAGGATTTCGCTACTGCCTGGAATACCAACAGGCCGAGCGCTCCGCTGCCCGCGGCGGCAAGATGATCCCAGCGCGCGCCCGCCGCCCACAGCATCGCGAACAGGATCAGCGCGATCATCACGGTACTGCCGAAGTCCGGCTGCTTGAGAATCATCAGCGTGATCGGCCCGACGATCAGAAACACCGCCAGCGGTCCATGCGTGAACTCGCGGATCCGATCCTGCCGCTTGCTCAGGAACCTGGCGAGGAAAAAGACCAGCGCGAATTTCACCAGCTCCGACGGTTCCGCGACCACCGGTCCCAGCTTGAGCCAGCGCCGCGCGCCGCCCTTGATCAGCCCGAGCCCCGGAACGTAGAGCAGCACCAGCATCACGAGCGACACGATGAACAACGGCATCACGATTCGGCGCAGACCCGCCAGCGAGAATTGCGACAGCAGGGTCAAAATGACGAAGCCGGCCGCGATGTGCGCCAGGTGAAGCTTGAAGAAATGGAACGCGTCGCCGCGCTTCTCGATGCCGAGAAAGTACGTCGTGTTCAGCACCATCAGCAGCCCGAGCAACAGCAGCGCCGCCGCCGGCAGCCACAGCCACGGGTCGGGACGCCGATAGGTTACCGCGTCAAAGCGCCCGAACCAGCTCTTTATATACGTTGCCGCGTTCCGCATAGTCCTTGAACTGATCGAAGCTCGAGCACGCCGGCGACAGCAGGACCGTGTCGCCCGGCCGCGCCGCGCGCGCCGCATGTTCAACCGCCTCGCTTAGAGTCGCCACCAATTCGATCTGCGTCGCACCTTCGAGCGCCGCCGCCATCTTGTCCCGCGCCGCTCCGTTCAAAATCGCAAGCTTGACCTTCTCGCCGAGCGGCCGTCTCAGCGGCGCGTAATCTCCGCCCTTGTCGAGACCGCCGGCGATCAGAATTATCGGCGCCGCGATCGCGTCGATCGCCTCGACCACCGCGCCGACGTTGGTTCCCTTCGAGTCGTCGATATAAGTCACGCCGCCGCGCGCATGGACGACTTCGATTCGATGCGGCAGTCCGCGAAATGACGCGAGCGCGCGTTCGATATCTTCAGCCTCGACCCCAAGCGCGAGCGCCGCTGCCGACGCCGCCATCGCATTGGATATGTTGTGCCGCCCACGCAAGCGAAATCCTTCAAGGCCGATTCGCCCGCGACGCGCGCCGTCAAAATGCAAATCGAAGACGATCGCGTTTGACCGCTCGTCGAACCAAATCGACGCCGCGCCTTCGCCGCGCGCGTGACCGAAGCCGATCACCCGCGAGCGCACGCCGTCGGCGAGCTTCCACACATTGGGATCGTCGCGATTGAGAATCGCGTAGTCCGAAGCATCCTGGTTTTCGAACAAGCGCGCCTTCGCGCGCCCGTAGTCGGCGAGATCGCGATAGCGATCGAAGTGATCGTCGCTCAGATTCAGATGCACGCCGGCGTGCGGCCGGAATTTCTCGATCCATTCGAGCTGGAAGCTCGACACCTCGACGACCGCGGCGTCCCACTTGCCCTCGACCGCGTCGATTAGCGGCGTGCCCAGGTTGCCGCCGACGAACGTGCGCCGTCCCGACGCCTTCAAAATCTCGCCGACGAGCACCACGACCGTGCTCTTGCCGTTGGTGCCGGTGACCGCGGCGATCGGCGCCTTGAGGAAGCGGCTGGCGAGTTCGATTTCTCCGATTACCGGAATTCTCCGCTCGATCGCAGCCCGCAGCAGAATCGAATCGCGCGGTACTCCCGGACTGGTGACGACCAACTCGACGCCGTGCAGCCAGCTCGCATCTTCGGCGCCGAGCTTCAATGCGCCCGCAGGCAGTTTGCCGCGCTCGACGTCGACGCGTCGATCCGTCATCACGAGTTTCGCGCCGCGCGAGGCAAGGAACCGCGCCGCGGCGAGCCCGCTGACTCCCAGTCCCACGATCATCACGCGCTTGTCCGAAAGTTCCATCAACGCAACTTCAACGTGCTCAGTGCGACCAGCGCACACACGATCGATACAATCCAGAATCTGATCACGACCACGGTTTCGGGGATGCCCTTCAGTTCAAAATGATGATGCAGCGGCGCCATGAGAAAAAAACGCTTGTGCGTCGCCTTGAAATAGTAGCGCTGAATGATGGTCGAGAGCGCCTCTGCGACAAAAACTCCGCCGGCTATTGCCAGTGCGAGTTCCTGCTTGGCCAGCACGGCTACGGTTCCGAGCGCGCCGCCCAGCGCGAGCGCGCCCACGTCGCCCATCATCATCGAAGCCGGATAGGCGTTGAACCAGAGGAAGCCAAGCGACGCGGCAATCACCGACGCGCAGAAAATCGCAACCTCGCCGACGTTGGCGATGTACGGAATCTGCAAATAGCTCGCGAACTTGATGTTGCCGGCGACGTAGGTGAACGTCCAGTAGGTGAACGCGACGGTCATCACGGGTCCAATCGCGAGGCCGTCGAGCCCGTCGGTCAGGTTCACCGCATGCGAGCATCCCACGATCACGAGCATCGCGAACGGGATATAAAGCCACCAGTGAAGATCGGGATGAATGTTCTTCAGGAACGGCACCGTCAGATGGGTGTCGAAGCCGAGATACAGGACCAGCCACGCCGCGGCGATGAACGCGCACGAAAATGACCAGGCGAGCTTGACCGGGCCGCTCAGACCAAGCCCTTTGCCGCGGGTGAGCTTCAAGTAGTCGTCGGTGAAACCGATCGCGCCGAAAGACAGCGTCACGAAGATCGCGATCCAGACGTACGGATTGAGGATGTTGGCGAGCAGCAGCGTCGCCGCCAGCATCGACGCCACGATCAGCAGACCGCCCATCGTGGGCGTGCCGGCCTTCTTCTGATGCGCCTGCGGAACAACCTCGCGAATCGTCTGACCGATATGCAGCTCGCGAAACCGTTCAATTAGAATGGGTCCCAGAGCCAACGACAGCGCCAGCGCCGCCAGCCCGGCCAGCACCGATCGCAGCGTCTCGTACCTGAGCGCATTGAAGCCGGAATAATATTTGTGCAGGGGGTAGAGCAGCAGGTAGAGCATCGCGGCGCTCGCCGAGTATCAACTCTGCCCGCCGCCGAGTTCCGCCGCAATCTCGCGGACCACGACCCGATCGTCGAACGGAAGTACCCGCCCCGCCACCAGCTGATAGTCCTCGTGTCCCTTGCCCGCGATCAAAACCGCGTCGCCAGCCGTCGCGATTCTGAGCGCAATCGCGATCGCGGTGCGCCGATCCGGCTCCACGATATATCCGCCACGCATCGATGCATCACCAAGCTTTTTCGGATTTCCGATTCGCGCGCGTCCCGCCGCGATCAATCCCTGCTCGACCTCGGCGATTATCGCCATCGGGTCTTCGCTGCGCGGATTGTCGGAGGTCAGCACCGGGAGATCGGCGAGCCGTCCCGCAATCTCACCCATGATCGGCCGCTTGCCGCGGTCGCGATCTCCGCCGCATCCGAACACGCAGATGATCCTGCCCGCGCCGACGCGCCGCAGCGCCGTGAGCACCGCCTCCAGCGCGTCGGGCTTGTGCGCGTAATCGACCAGCACGGTGACCCCCGCTTTCGCCTGGATCGCTTCGAGTCTGCCGGGGGCCCCTGGGCATCGCCGCACCCCATCCGCCACCGCCCCTGATCCGACACCCAGGGCCGCCGACAGAGCCGACGCGCCCAGGATATTGAGCAAATTGATTTCGCCGATCAGCGGCGACTCGATTTCGATCTTTTTGCCGAGCACCGACAGCGTCGCGCGAAGTCCGCTCACGTCCGCGTCGAATTTCTCGGGATGCACGTCGAGCGAGCGGTCCAGCCCGAAACTTATTTTCGAGCCCTTGACCGATTCGAGCACCCGTTGCCCGAACGGATCGTCGCCGCGCACCACCGCGACCGGGTCTGCGCGCCGGCTGCGCGGCAGTATCTCGGTGAACAGCCGCAGCTTCGCCGCGAAGTAGTCCTCGATTGTCGCATGATAGTCGAGATGGTCGCGGCCCAGGTTGGTGAACATGCAGGCGCGAAAGCTCAGCGCATCGACCCGCCCTTCCGCGATTCCAATCGACGACACTTCCGCCGCCGCGTGCCGCACGCCCGCGCGCTCCATTTGCGCCAGCGCGGACTCGAAGTCGATCGACTCGGGCGTGGTAAGCCCGCTGTAGATTTTCTTTCCGGCAATGAAAATGCCGATCGTGCCGATGATCCCCGCGGGCATGCCGGCCGCCTCGAAAATCGACGCCAGGATGTAGCTGGTCGTGGTCTTGCCGCTGGTTCCGGTGATACCGATCAAATCGACGCGCTCGCTCGGCGCACCAAAGAAGCGCGACGCGGCCGCGCCCATCAGCAGACGCGGCCGCTCGCTCTCCACCAGGGTCACCGCGGGGCGCACCGTTCCACCATCCCATCCCCCAACCACCACAGCGCGCGCCCCACGGTTTAATGCATCGTCAATGTTGGCCCGGTTCCGCTTTGGATCGCGGGCCGTCGAGAAGTACAGATGACCGGGCCTGGTCTGGCGCGAGTCGTAGCTGAGGCCCGTGATTTCCACGTTCAGGTCACCGTCGATTCGACGGACGTCGAGTCCTTCGAGTAATTCACCAAGTTTCACTTTTCACTTTCGCCCGGCCTGCCCGCCGCCGCTGAAATACGACGCGGGTACGACGCCGGAATCGCCTGCCGCGCCGGCTTCACTCTCCGCGACAATCGGCGCGAGCGTCAGTTTCACCGTCGAATGATTGAGCGCAGCGCCGGCGCGCGGCTCCTGCGCGACCACGTAGCCGCCGCCATGCACGTCGACATTGACGCGCGAGATTCGCGCCAGCTCCATCGCGCGCCTGAGACTCAATCCCGCGAAATCGGGGGTTGCCCGCGTCAGTTTCGAACCCGTCAGCACGGGCAGATAGTCGTCCACCTCGGCAGCCGCGCGCTTCGGGTCCGGATTTCGGGCCGCCGAATCCTTGCCGAAATCGGGCATCGGAATCATGCCGGCGGTATCGTAGGGCTGACTGGGCGCGGTGATATTCAGATCGCGAACCGCGCCCTGCGCGATTTCGCTGAACACCGGCGCCGCGATCAATCCGCCAAAATGTTCGTGGCCCACATCGTACAACACCACCAGGATCAGGAGGCGCGGATCGTCCGCCGGCAAAAATCCCACGAACGATGAAACGTGGCGATTCTGATAGTAGGTGCCGTTTTCCGGATTCACCATCTGCGCCGTGCCGGTCTTGCCCGCCACGATAAACCCGTCAACCCGCGCCTTGGCAGCGGTACCGCCGTCGGACATCACGACGTTGCGCAGCAGGAGGTTCATCTGATGCGCGATATCGGGCGCAATCGCGCGACGCATCACCTGCGGCGTATGCGTGAGCAGCGCGCGCCCATCGGCGCCGTAAGCCGCCCTCACCACGTACGGGCGGATGATATTTCCGCCGTTGGCGATCGCCGCGTAGGCCACCGCGAGCTGGATCGGCGTGACCGCCACGCCCTGCCCAAAACCGTGATTGGCGAGATCTATTTCTTTCCATCCCGACGCTTTGCTCAGCATCCCCGCCGCTTCGCCCGGCAAATCGATTCCGGTGCGCGCGCCGATTCCAAATGCGAGCAGTCCTTCGTGGTAGCGGTCCGAGCCGAGCGTCAACGCGATCTTCGCCGCGCCGATATTCGACGACACTTCGATTATCCCGCCCAGATTGAGCCATCCGTGACGGCTGTGATCGTGGATCGTGTGACGATCGATCGTGAACTGTCCGTCCTCGCAGTAGAATTGGCGATCGAGCGTGATCGCGTGATCGGCCAGCGCAATCGAGCCGAGAATTCCCTTCATCGTCGAGCCCGGCTCGAACGCATCCTCCACCGCCGGGTTGTGCAGACGGTCGTGGACGTCGGCGCCACCGGCGCTGACGTTGGCCATCGCGATCACTTCGCCGGTAAATGGATCGAGCACGATTGCGCTGCCGCGCTTCGCGCCGCTCTGAACTACTTCCGCCGCCAACTCGGTTTCGGCAAGCGATTGGATCGACGAATCGATCGTCAGCTCGAGTTGCGCGCCCGGTGCCGGCGCCTTGAGCGCCATCGGGCTGTCGAAAATCGGATGCCCCAGCGCGTCACGATAGAAGCTCAGCTCAACCGCTTCGCCTCGCGCCAGCTTGTCGTATTGCAACTCCAACCCGGAGAGACCCTGGCCATCCATCCCCGCCAACCCCACCACCGAAGCGGCCAGGTTGCTCTCCGGGTAAAACCGCTTGTATTCGCTGATCGTGCCGATACCGTCGATTCCGAGCGCTTCCACGGCCTGCGCCTTGTCCGGTGAGATTCGACGCTCGAGCCACACGAACGGCGCGTCCTTGTTCAACTTCGATTCGAGCGAAATCGGCAGCATCATCAGGATTGCCGCGAGCTTGGTCCGCTCGGCCGGGGTGCTCGACTCGAGCACCCGGCGCGGCCGCGCGTAAACCGAGCGCGTCTCGGCCGACAGCGCCAGCGGCTCGCCGTTGCGATCGACGATCGGTCCGCGCACCGCCGCCAGTTCGCTCTCTCCGGTATGTTCGTGGCGGGCCAGCGAGTTCAGTCGCGGCCCGTATATCGCCACCAGCATCACCAGCCGGATTACCGCCAAACCGAACAACGCCGACAGAGCGAGCGTGAGTGCTCCGATTCGAGTGCGCCGCTGCTTGAACGATGCCTTCATGGGAGCATCACCACCTGCCCGCGTCCGGGCGGCGCAAGATGATATTGCGGCGCGAGCGCGCGCAGCCGATCGTGCGAGCTGAGTTGCGCGGCCGTCAGGCGCAGTCCGCGATTTTCGTCCTGCAGCCTGGCAATTTCATCGTGCAACGCCGGCAGCCGATAGCCTTCTCGCGTCACTTCCAGCCGTATCATCAATGTCGCGAATCCCACGACCGCGATCAGCGCGCCGAGCACCGCCGGCACCGCCCTGGACGGCCGCTGCGTCGGCTTTACCCGCGCGCTCATCGTGCGCTCCGCTCGATGCATCGGATCCTTGCACTGCGCGCGCGCGAATTGCGCGAAGTTTCCGACGACGACGGCTTGATCACCTTGCGCGCAATCGCCGTGTAGTCGCCGCCGCGCACCAGCTCGCGAAAACGCTCCTTGACCGGACGGTCTTCGAGCGAATGATACGAAATAAACAGCATCCGGCCGCCGGGATTGAGCATCGCCGGGCCATCGCGCAGCAGCGCCGCGAGACTTTCCAGCTCGTGATTCACCGCGATTCGAAGCGCCTGGAAGGTGCGTGTCGCCGGATGCGCGCCGCCGCGGCGATGCGCTCCCAGCGCGCGCTCGACGATCGCGCGCAATTCGCCGGTCGTCTCGATCGGACTGCGCCGGCGCGCCTCGACGATCATCCTCGCTATCCGCCGCGACGCCCGCTCCTCGCCGTACGTATATATGATGCGCGCGAGCTCCTCGGCGCTCTCTTCATTGACGATGTCGCGCGCGCGGATCGCTTGCCGGTCGTCCATCCGCATGTCGAGCGGACCATCGAGCCGAAATGAAAACCCGCGCTGCGGATCGTCGAGCGCGTAGCTGCTCATGCCGAGATCGGCAAGCATCGCGTCGGCGCCATCGAAGCCGTGATGCTTCATCGTGGCCGCGAGTTCGCCGAAGTCCGCCCGCTCCAGCACCACGCGATCGCCAAACTGCGCCAGCCGCTCGCGTGCGAATCCCAACGCCGCTCCGTCGCGATCCAGCCCGAGCATCCGCGCCTTGGTCGCGCGCAGCATCGCCTCGGCATGTCCTCCTGTCCCGACCGTCACGTCGACGAACGCGAGCGGACCGTGTGCGGACAGCAGCCCGCACACCTCCTCCACCATCACCGGCACATGCCTCCGGTCCGCCGCGTCGTCTTCGTGTATGGCCGCCAGACTCATCACTCGTCACAGACCCAGCTTCGAAAAAAATTCCGGATCCATTATCTTCTCCTCGGTGGCCTTCAAGACCTTCTCGAGGATCTGCTTGTCCCAAAGTTGAAAATGATCCTGCCGCGCCGAAAACGTCACCTCGCGATCCAGCCCCGCATATTCGCGAAGCTTGGGCGGAATCAAAATCCGTCCCTGCCGATCCACGGGCACCTCATGCGCTCCGCCGATGATCAGCGTCTCGAACACCTGCACCCGCGGATCGAATCTCGGCTTGGTCTGCAGATGCGCGTTGAGCGTCTCCCACTGACTCGGTGGATACAGCGCCAGGCACCGCTCTCCGTCAAACGGAAAATTCGTGATATAAAGACGATCGTGATTCTCGCGCTGGAGAACTTCGCGAAATCGGGCAGGGATACTCACCCTCCCTTTCTCGTCGATCGAATGGTCGAAGCGACCGTTGAACACCGTGTCTCCTCCCCAGCGTCCCACAACATCCCACTCTTCCCCACTTCAGTCAAGCAATTCGCCGATCCTGCGATGAGATAAACTGACTATTTGATCGAATAGTTAGTAATCGAAGAAAAAGCGAAAGAAGGTCATCCAATTACTATTCGGCGGGCAGCCCGGGTTACGGGGGCATCCGGGCAGCCGGGCGGTCCGCGCGTTCCCTGAAAAAAGCTCAGCTTGACAGGGACGCCACTGATTGGCGAAACTCGCGCCGACTCCATAGTCGATCCATCAAATTAAGAATTAAGGACCCTAAAGCTCATCAGGGCAGAGAGAGGATAGATGAAGACGGGAAATTCTTGGCTGCGAACGGCCGCAGTCGTAGCAGCAGGCATAGTACTGACGGTGCTGGTTACCAGCCCCGCCGCTCATTCGAAGCAAAAAAAGAAACAGGTTCCGACGCCGACCGAAACCGTGACGCCGACCGCCACGCCGACCCCTGATGTTCACGTGTGGAATTTTGATCAGGACAAAGCGGGCGCCGTGCCCGAGGGATGGAAACCGCTTGAAGGCGATTGGCAGGTGATTGCCGATCCGAGCGCGCCGAGCAAGCCCAATACCTTCGGCTTGCCGGCGGGCCGCCTGCTCAAGTCGCTGACCAACGCGCTCGAGTATTACCCAATGGCAATTCAAACCGATCCGACTGAGTATTCCGACTTTACTCTCGAAGCTCAGTTCAAATCTGCCGGCGGACGCTTCGATTGCTCCGGCGGTCTCATCTTCCGCTTCGTCGACGACAAAAACTTCTACCTGCTTTCCGCGGGATGCCCCAGCGATTACTTCGCGCTGTCGCGGATGACCAACGGGCAGATCGTCCCGCTCAAGCAGAACGTGGTGCCCACCGACAAAGACACCTGGTACCGGCTCAAGGTCACGGTCCAGGGCGGGCACTTCATGTGTTACGACGATGACAAGATGATCTTCGATTTCGACGACAGCAAAATAGCCAAAGGAAAAATCGGGCTGTGGGCGCGCGACGATTCGCAGGCGCAATTCGACGACGTGAAGATCACGCTGCTTGCCGCAGGCGACAGCGGAGCGCCCGCCGCGCCCGCCGCGTCGCCGTCACCGTAGTCGATTCGTTCTCGAGGTTCGCCGACGCGATAACAGTTTCGCCAGGCGCCCGCGCGATGGTTGCATCCGGGCGCCTGGCAACTTACTCTAAACCCTGATGGAAACCGTCGAAGATAAAGACCGCGTCGAGTTTCAAATCCAGCCGCTGCGCGGTGCCCGCCTGGTCGGGGAAGTCGCTGGCGGAGTTGGCCGCGCGCTGGGTCTGACCCTGTTCTGGGGACTGGAAATCGTCCGCGATTCCTACTTCCGCCTGCTCGATCGTCTCAACGTTCGCCCGCGCCGCAAACGCGCGAGCGCGTTTCCTCCCGGCCAGCCGAAAAAGCGCAAAGCCCCCGCTCGCTAACCGGACTCCCGCGCGCTGGTTTTTTTCCGTTATCCCGAGCGAAGTCTGCGCAGCCGGGGAACCCGCGGACGGGCTGTTTCATTCTCATCGAGCACCTGCGCCAGGTATCGCGCGAGCTTTTCGTCGAGCACCCGCACCAGCGCGTCGGTCTGCGCGGCTTGCGTGATCTTCAGAAATCCTTCGAGGCGATGCTCGCGGTCGTGAATCCGAATCAGCCGCGCGATCATGCTTTGCGAGAGCGCCGCCAGTTTGATCTCGAGTGCGCGACGAATCCCTTCCATCGCTTCTTCGAGTTCCGCCTGTGGCGGCGCCGCGCCCAGTTGAAACCCGCAGCTCGAGCATCGCGGCGTCGTCTCGGGCGCGATTGCGTCCTTCAGCTCGCATCGCACCACGCGCGCGCCCAGCTCCACCACCCGCGCCCCCAGATGCTCGCCTTCGGGCGGACCCAGCGCGGCGATCGCGTTGAGCCGGGTGAGCGCGTCGAAGTAACGCCGCGCGTCGCCGGCCACCAGCTCCAGCCGCTCCATCTTCACGCGCCATCGCTCATGCGCGCTCAGGTAACACTGCACGTACGTCCATTTGAATTTTTGAAACCGCGCTTCCAGCGCGTCCAGACTGCGCGGCGGACCCGTCAGGATTCGCGGCCCAAGTTCCACCCGGAGCAGTTCGCACTCGGTCTCCAATGAAACGACCGCCGATTCGCGCGCGGCACTTTCCAATAAGCCGGCCTCGCCCGGCGCCGCGCGCAGCCCCGTCGCATTGAGAAACTCGCGCATCGAGCGCATCCGCGGGATCGATTCGCAAGCGGCCGCGATCGCCTCGTACGCGCCGGCAATCCGGATCGCCGAGGCGAGATACGCTCGATCGGACGCCGCCTCGAGCATCGCCGCCGCGCCCGATTCCGCAAGCCCGATATATTCCGCGATCGCCGTGCGATTAGCCGCGGGCATCTCGAGGTTCGCTTCCGCAAGCGCCGCCGCCAGCACGATTCGCGTGCCGATTGCCGCCTCGACCGCGTCGGCCATCGCGGCTTCGAGTCGTTTCAGCCGTGCGTCCAGTTCCTCGCGGTCGCGCGCGAGCGCAAGCCGCGGATCGAATCGCCGCGCCAGCTCGAGCACCGCGTTAAACGCCGCGAGCTCCGGCGCGCCGGCGGCCTGCGGGTCGAAGCGGGCCGCGTCGGTCTCGAAGCGGATCACGCCGCCGGTGGACACCTCCAGGCGGCGCAACAACTCGCGCACCGCCGCAACCGCCCGCTCATTGGCGATACCGCCGCGCGCGACCATCGGCACTCGCGACTTCAGTTCCTTGATCGCCAGCGCCGCCGTGCCGCCGCACACGTTCTCCATGATCAGCGAGTCGATTATTTCGCGCGCGAGATCCTTCTCGTACCCATCCAGATCGGCGATCCGGTCGCGCGCAATCTTCCACGCGGCGCGTCCGGCTTCAGCCAGGATCGCGCTGACCTGGTTTGAAATTACCGCGCTCATCGTCAGGTCGGGCGGGTAGATCAGCCGCGCCGGCGATTCGCCGTCGTTGCCGCCCGCGTCGACGAACACCGGCGAGGACAACGCTTCGCGCGCCAGCCGCGACAGCGATACGATCGCGGCGGCATCGGAATTCTCGCCGGACGGCCTGGGACCGGTGGCGATCGCTCGAAGCGCGCTCAGGGCCACCGGATGGAACGGGAAAATCGCGGCGGGCGCCATGCCTGCCGTATCTATTCCGGCGTACGCGACGCCGGCGTCGAGCTCGGCGTCCTCGACCAGCCGCCGCGCGCGCCGCACCGCGATAATCGTTTCCTCGTCCGCGTCGCGCGGCGCCACCGCAAGCGGACGGGTGGCTTCCGGAGCCATCGCGCGCCCGGCTGCGATCACGGTGAACTTTACATCGCCAAACGACGCGGCAACTTGCGCCAGCATCCTGAAGAAGTCCGCCGCCGACTCGCATTGCGACGTTGCGAAATCTATCGCGACCGTTATCGCCCTGATTCCCGTCCGCCGCGCGGTCTCCAGCCCCACCTTCAACGCGGCCGCACCACGCATCTGCCGGAAAAGATCGCCCGACGAGCGCGGGTCGCCGCCAATTTGCTCGGCCAGGACGCTCAGCAGGAACAACTCGACTTCCGCCGCACTCATTCGCCCGGCCAGCTCCAAGCCGCACACCAGGCGCCGAATGTTTTGCGCGTCGAGTGCGCCCGCCTGCCGCTGCAGCGCGATTACGTAGTCAAGGAAATGCGTCTTGCCGCATCCCGCCGGTCCGCCAATCCAGAACACGGCGCCTTGCGGCTGCGCGAGATGCTGATTGAGAAGTTCCCACGAGCGTTCAGCCGCATGGGTGAACACGTAACTCGCGACCGTCGAGACGCGCGGCGAGGTCTCCAGTCGCAATCGTTCGGGCGCGGGCGGCTCGAGTTCGAACCAGCGCCGCGCAGTCGCCCGCCGCCTTGCGCCGTCGTGCGATTCCATTCGGAAGAGACTATCGCGATCGCGGTAGTCAGCATCAAAATGTCACGTTATCCAGACCAAAATGTGTGTTTTTTGTCACCCCAGGAACCAGCAGGGCATCGACGCGAGATAATTCACTTAATTAACTGTGAAACCCGCCGTGGGTTTCACACTTCCTTCGGCAGGGGCTGCAGCCCCTGCACCCGCAGTGAGAAGACGCGAAAATCTGCGCAGCGCATCTTTTCGCGACTACCCAATAGAAGAGTCCGCGTGGCAGGAGTGACCGCTGGTCGCGGCGGCGACAGCGCAGGGTAAATCGCGAAATCCCGAGGACGGGCTTTCGCTCTCAGCCTTGAGAGAAAAGGACGCTTCGGCGGACTTTTCGATTAACACTGGGTCCAGGGCTCAGCCCTGCCGCCCACCACCCGTGTCATTCTGAGCGGAAGTTGCTGAGGTTGAGCCGAAGCCCTGAGTACTCGAAGGGGAAGAATCCCGGATCCGGGTTCCTTCGCTGCGCTCAGGATGACACAAAGAAAGTTCTAACCGGCCGTCAGGCCGCATCTTTTCTTTTCACTGCGTGCAGGGGTCACAGCCCCTGCGGCGCACCGCCCGTGTCATTCTAGAGCGAAAGCTGCTGTAGCGAAGAATCCCGGATCCGGGTTCCTTCGCTGCGCTCAGGATGACACAAAGAAAGTTCTAACAGGCCGTCAGGCCGCATCCTCTCTTCTCACTACTGAGTGCAGGGGTCACCCCTGCCCAAGGAGGTGCGGAACCCACGGTGGGTTCCGCATTCAATCAAGTGAATTTCCTCCTCACTCTTAGCCTTGCCGGCACTCGTTCCATGTCTGTGACGGCGCGTTGTTGTAGTTGAATCTCACGCACGCGACCGACGCGCATGCGCCAGGCAAATTCCCCGTCGGCGGCACGTTCGCATTCCTCATCAGCCACAGATTCAGCTCATTGACCATCTGCGGACCAAGCCCGTTCAGTTCCGGGACGACCACGATATAGAGCGCATCCTCCTGGCGCCGCGCCGTGGCCCACGAGCCGGGCCGCGCAATCGACGGAAACGCCTGCATCCTGCGATGCGTAGTCGGGCCCTCGACGACCTTCCAGTTGTTCGCAATCTCAACCGCCAGATGGCGCGGGAACTCGTCG